>Ga0209526_10002848_pt1 | contig 11712 bp, 14 predicted proteins | sample JacPinW_OM2H0_M1_FD_188566 | JGI IMG/M metagenome (GOLD analysis project Ga0209526, IMG submission 188566) | Forest soil microbial communities from Algoma, Ontario, Canada - Jack Pine, Ontario site 1_JW_OM2H0_M1 (SPAdes) (version 2) | ecosystem: Environmental > Terrestrial > Soil > Boreal...
ACGCCGCATTTCTCGAGGCGCTTTCGTTCTTTAGCCGTGGCGTAAACTGCGCCCGCGGCAAACAACAGACACACGCCAACTGCGAAATATCGCTTCATCGCTCAGCTCCATAGTAGAAATGCTTTTGCAGAGTTGCGCTTGGTCCGAATCTCTGACGGACGACCTATCGGTGGGCACAATGGAGAAAGGGATTCACGTTGATTACTCTGGCCAACACAACGGTTATTTTCTGCACGACAACTTTAGACGCCGCCAAGACATATATCTGTTCCGTTGTGTACAAGTTTGTAGTTTGTTTGCGGCAGAACCAAAGCTTGTCCGTGGCAAGTACGGCGGGCGAACCGCGAGGAGTAAGTGACTTGTTCTCTATGGGACAGCATTGCTTGCGGTTTTAGAGCAATCTTGGCGTACCCCCCTTGTAATCCTTCCCGCATACACGGGGTCCCATTGGAGTACATATGCCTATAACTAGAAGTGCCGCTGTGGCGCTTTTTCTTTTTCTGTCTCCGACACTCGTCTGGCCCCAGGCAGCGGTTCCAGAGCGGGAGAGCGGCCCGGCGCCAGGGGAGCAGACCCAGCAATCGGGGAGCACCGTCGATTCCGCAACGCAGCCGGACGGGGCTACGCAGTCGAGGCCCCAGATGGCGATGCCTACTCCGGCGCCAGAGCCAACTCCAGTCGAGAAGAAGAAGGATGGTTCCGAAGGCCAGCAGACGAAGCGTATGTTTTGGATCATTCCAAATTTTTCGGCGGTGAGCGCGGATACAGAGCTTCCACCGCTAACGGCCAGGGAAAAATACGCCCTTGCACTAGAGGATAGCGTGGATTATTCATCGTTCGTTTGGTCGGGAATGCTCGCTGGCCAAAGCATGGCTTTGAGGGCGTATCCGGAGTTTCACAACGGGGTCGCTGGGTATAGCCGCTACTATTGGCGGGCATTCGCGGACCAAGCGTCTGGATCTTTTTTCACGGAAGCACTTGTCCCGGTGATGACGCACGAAGACCCGCGTTACTATACGCTCGGCCATGGAGGTTTTTTCCGCCGCGCAGGATACGCGTTATCGCGTCTCGTCGTAACCAAAACCGATTCAGGAGGCAGGAGCTTTAACTATTCTGAGATTGTGGGGAATGGAATGGAAGCTGGGTTAGCCAATTTTTATTATCCACCGGAGGAGCGTAGCTTGCGCAATACGGCAGTGAACTGGGTATCGCAGTTGGAAGCTGCCAGCATCAATAACATCATCAGGGAATTCTGGCCGGATATCCGCCATAAGATGCTTCGACAGAAATAGTCAAGCCGCCTTGGGCCAACAAGTAAGGAGATGCTATGTCATTCGGCCTTTATTCGATTGGGTTTGCGATTGTGATCGGCGGGCTGATTTATGCCGCGTATTTGGTGCACATGCCGGCGCACTGGATTGGGGTCTGTGCGGCGGTGCTCTTAGGATTGGGGATTCTGACGGGAGTGAAGGCGACGCGTCAGAAAGATCCTGTGGGATAGCGATATGGTTGGGATGTTCATAGGCATCGCGTACGGAAAACGCGACGCTCACTACGATTCCTGGGGAGCGCGGCCTGATAGCCGTTGGCGTCCCTAGGCTGCTTCGGCGCTTTTTGCTTTCGGTATGCCTTGGAATTCCAACGGCAGATGCGCGTCGACTAAGGAGGCGCCGCCGTCCACGTCGATCAACTGACCGGTAATCCAAGCTGCTTCCGGTGAGCAGATTAGGGCTACTGCATTGCCGATGTCCGCGGGTGTTCCCAATCGGCCCATGGGGGTCCAGCCGCGCTCCTGCCATTCGCGTAAACCGGTTTGGAATGCTTCGGGGAGGCTGTTCAAAACGCTGTCCTCCACCCAGCCGGGGCTGATTGTGTTGACCGTGATGCCTCGGCTGGCCAGAGCGACGGCGAAATAGCGCACCAGCACCTCCAGAGCGGCTTTCGCCGCGCCCATGGCAACCCACGGTTGCCAACTACCAAAGCGTCCTCCCGGGGCAAAGCTGATGGCGATAATCCTTCCGCCATTCGACATCAAGGGAGCTGCCTCGCGCACCGCAACCAGGAATGCCTTGGCTTGCGAATCCATGGCGGTATCCCATTTGTCCAGCGTGATGTCCATTGGTACTTCATAGAAGGTGGACGCTTCTGGGCGGGCATTGCTGACGAAAATATCCAGCGAGCCGAATTCGGAGCGAACTTGTTGAAATAGGCGACGGACCTCTTCGGGTTTGCAAACGTCGCCCTGGATGAGAAATCCATTGGAGCCGAGGGCGCGGATTTTTTCGAGGGTCGCCTGCGCGGCCTCTTTGTTGCGGTAATAATGCACGGCAACTTGTGCTCCGCCTGCTGCTAGCTTCAGCGCGATGCCTCGGCCAATGCCACGGGAACCTCCGGTGATCAGAGCTTTCTTTCGTTGGAATGACATACGCACCTCCTGTTGCTGTCGTTAGCGGAGCATGCTAGCGCTGCTAGTTGCGAGGGTCAACGCTTCAGGGTGGGTTTTTGGTGGAAGAAAAGATTTAAGACAGACAGAGCGGAGGGAACGAAAGTGCGGTTAACGGGAGGCGGATTTCGCGGCTGGAGCGGCTAGGTCGGAGATTAGGAATTCCATTACGGCGTGGGGATCTTCGGCGCCGCCTTTTAGGCGGTTGTCGGCGGCTTGCAGAGATTGCAGGCCTTGCAGGAGGCGAGCTTTGGGAATTTTGCGGGCGGACTGGAGAGCCAGCTCGGCTTGTTCGGGGCGCATGGCCAGGGCGCGGGCGGCTTGGTAGCCGTTGGAGATGCCTTTCAGTTCGCTGGCCTCGATTAGCTTGCGGTACATCCAGGTGATGGCGCCGAGCATTTGCAGGGGCTGTTCGCCTTCGCGGAGGAGGCAATCGAGGAACTCGAGGGCGCGCTTGGCTTCGCGTTTCGCGAGCATGTCGGCCAATTCCCAGACCGTGGTGGTTTTCTCGGAGATTACCAGCGCGGTGACGTCCTGGCGCCGGATTAATTTTCGTTGCGCGACGTAGGTGGCGAGTTTGTCGATTTCGGTTTTGAGGCGCATTAGGTCGGCGGCGACGAATTCGGCTAGATCTTCGGCGGCGCCCTTTTCGAACTCGACGCGTTGTTCTTTGGCCATGGCGCGGGCTAGCGGGACTGCGGCGGCTTGGCGAGCCTGCAGGTCTTCGCCTAGACCAACATCAACTACGAGGGTTCTTTCGGAGAGGAGCTTGGCGAGCTTCATACGCTGGTCGAGCGCAGTGGCTTCCAGGACGAGGATGGTGAACGGGGCGGGATTGTCGAGGTAGGCCTCGAGATGTTCGACGGCGGCGTCGCGATTTTTCTCGCCGAGCTTTTCAATTTTTTCCAGGTCATGCAGGAAAACGACTTGGCGCGGCGCGAGCATCGGAAGGGTCTGCGCTTGCTCGAGAGCGTCTTGCGTTTCGTTGCGATCGGCAGAATAGCGAGAGACGGCCCAGGGGCGGGCGGCTTCCGGGACGAAGGTTTCGATGAGTTGGGCGCGGCTGGCGTCGCGGAGGAAGGGCTCGTCGCCGAGGAGGAGGAGGGCGGGAATGGGTTTGCCTGTGGTCAGGCGGACAAGGAGTTCTTCGTGGGAGACGCGAGGCATGCGAAAAGATTTTACGCGGTTTTGAGGTGGGAGGGAAACGCGAACAGGTAAAAGCTAAAAGTTTTCGGTTATGGAGGCTGCCAGGCGCTGGGCGAAGTCTTTGGCCAGGCGGTCGAGGGCGGGATCTTGCTCTTCGAAGAAGCTTTTTACGTCTGTGGAGATTTCGTATTCGTTGCGGAAGACAAATTTGTCGGAGTGGTAGAGAATTTTTTGCGGTTCCGTTTGGGTCAGGGTGACGTCGCAGCGAACGGTGACAAGCATGGTGGTGGCACGGCCGGTTTTGGTGTCGAAGAGTAGCGGGACAGCCTCGAGGGTGAGAACTTTGCCGTGCAGAACTGCGTCGGCTCCGCTTGGCTCGGAGGTGATTTTGTAATGAGTGGCCACGAGAAATTCGTGGACGGTCGCCAAAGTTAATTTTTGCTCGATGCGGTAGCTGGTGGTGGCGTTTTCGAAAGCGGGGACGGCGATAACGTGAATGTTTTTGGGAAGGGCATCGCTGCGTCCGGCCACGTGATAGCCACACGCGGTGAGGTAGCCGCAGGTCGCGAACACGAATGTCACAGCCGCGGTTCTTCGCTTCGCAACCCGAGTGAGGAAGCGATTCAGAGGTGAGAGACAGGCCTTCATTCGACGATTTTCTCCGCGAGCTGGATGGCTGTGGCCGCGGGCAAGCGAACATTATCGGCTGCGCCCCAGAACCACCAAGTGCCGGGGTTGGCGGGATCGTCGTCGGGAATGGCCAGGTGGATTGCAGAATCGCCTGCGGCGACGACATTGCCGAGGGGCGATGACGCAGCGATCTCCAGTGTGAAACCATTCTTGCGGAGCACTTCGACAATGCTTTCGCGAGTTTGAACGGGCGTCAGGTCGGAGTTTGCGACGAAGGTGTAGCCATAAAAGACAGGAGCGTGCAGGACCTCGATGGAGGGCGCGATTTGGTGGGAGGCTGCGGACGCCTCGCGGCGAATGCGGGTGTGGATGGCTTGCAGATTCTCGCGGCTGGCGGGGCCGTAATGATCGAGCAAGTTGAAGGCGACCTGCGTGTCGAAGACGGGCTGGCCGATGGATTGAAAGGAGAGAAGCTGCGAGGTTTGCGCTTCGAGCTCTTCGATGCCGGCGCGGCCTGCTTCGGAAACGGGGCGGAAGAAAACGATGGCGAGGCGTGAAAGGCCCGCGCGGCTAAGGGCGTCCAGCAACCTTCCGGCGACAAGTCCGGGGGCGGAAGGAATGGCGTACAGAGTTTTGCTTTTCTGGGCGCCTTCGTTGAGCCCATCGAGTTCAAAGCAGATGTGCGCTGCGTCCACATCGAGCGCCGCACCGGACAGATCGATGACGATCGCACCAGAATCGCGTGCGGCGGGAAGATTCCTTTCGGTGAATGCCGCGGAGCCGGCGAAAAAGATGAGTTTCGCGCGATCGAAGGTGCCTTCCTCGACGGGTTGAATTACGGCAGGCTCACCACCTGCTTCGGTCAATATGCCGGCGGCAGTTTCTTCATCGACTAAGGACAAGTCCCAGCCGGCGAAGCGACCTTCTTCCAGCAGAGATTTTAGCTCGGCGCCGAGAAGGGAAGATGCTCCGGCGATTACGATACGTTGGGAGTCCCTAGGCGCGGACATGAATCACGCGGTCCGCGAAGACGCGACGCGATGGCGGAGGACGCGAACGATTTGCACAACCAGGCCGCCGACAACGTAGGCGGACGCGAAAAGGGTCAAGACAACTTCGGAATATTTCCAGACGACGGCGACGAAGAGGCAGAGCAGGACGATGGCAAGGGAAGGTTGGCGGCGCGTCCAGGGGACGTCTTTGAAGCTGTAGTAGCGGACGGTGCTGGTCATGAGCGCGCCGAGGGCGGCGGTGAGAAAAAGCCAGGCCATGGCCCAACGCTCGTCGTGTATAGGAGTTTTGAATCCGTGGACGAACGCGGCGATGAAGCCGGCCGCAGCGGGTGTCGGGAGGCCGACGAAATATTTTGAGCTGCCGGGGGCCATGCCCTGCACGTTGAAACGGGCGAGTCGCCAGGCGCAGCAGATTAGGAATGCGAGGCAGCAAATCCAGCCGAGTTGGCTGATTTGTTCAACGGCAAGCGTGTCTTGTCCAGGAAGGCTGCGTACGCCCCAGGCGTAGGCCATCAGAGCAGGGGCAACGCCGAAGCTGACGACATCGGCGAGGGAATCGAACTGCACGCCGAATTCGGAAGTGGTGCCGGTCATACGGGCTACGCGGCCGTCGAGCGAGTCAAAGAGGATGGCAAAGCCGATGGCCTTGGCGGCGCGGTCAAATTGGTCGGGGCCACCCATGAACGAGGCGACCACGGCGTAATAGCCGCAAAGGAGATTCGCCACCGTGAACATGCTCGGGAGAAGAAAAATGCCGCGGCGCAGTTTTGTGCTCCGCAGGCGGCGTTCCTTGAAGGGAATTTCTTGCTGCTCGAATTCAGCCATGTCAGGTCCGCTTCTCTGCTGGGGAGAGATTTTCTTCCACGGAAACTTTTTGTTGGGTGCGAGGTTGCGTCGATTTTGCGCGCGGCGGCCAATAGGCGACAACGCTGGAGCCGCCTGCGACATGATCGCCTACTTTGACGAGCAACTCGGAATCGCGCGGGAGCCAGAGGTCGGCGCGAGAGCCGAAGCGGACGAGGCCGATGCGTTCGCCGCGGGCGACGCGGTCGCCGGTTTTTTTCCAGCAGACGACGCGACGGGCGATCAGGCCGGCGATTTGCTTGAAGGTGATTTCGCCGGCGTCGGTGGCGAGGTCGATCACGTTTTGCTCGTTGTCGGTGGAGGCGCACTCGCGCATGGCGGCGGAGAATTTGCCGGGGCAATAGTTCATCTTGGTGATGATACCGGCGGCGGGGGAGCGATTGACGTGCACGTTCCAGATGGCGAGGAAGATGCTGATGCGCTTGCCGGGGCGACCGGCGTTTTCTTCGTCGGTGACGACGAGGACGCGGCCGTCTGCGGGAGAGACGATGGCGCCGGGATCAGTGGGGATGACGCGATCCGGATCGCGGAAGAAATAAAAGATGAAGGCGGCGAGGAGGAGCAGCAGCGTGCCGGCAATGGTCCATCGTAGTAGCAAGGCGGCTGTGCCGAGGGCGAGAGGAGGCAGCCCGAAGTAGTAGCCTTCTTTGACCATGCTTACGTGACGATATCACAGCCACTGTGGTCCTGCTGAACCAGGACGCGAGCCTAGCAACGCCAGTCTACTACACAATTTTCGGTCAATTCGAAAGCGCGCTATTGGGAGTGGGAGCGGGCGCGGTGGACACGCGCGGCGATACGCTCCATCTCATCTTTGCAGTAGAGCTTCATTTTCTTTAGCTTGATTTCTTCTAACAGGTCTTCTGAGTTCAGGTAGGGAGTTGCGGAGAGTTTCTGTAGTTCGGCTTCATACTTTGAGTGCTGCTCGGCCAGACGCTGATACTCGGCGTCTGTTTCCAGGAGTATGTCCCGAGGGTACCGTTGCGCTGTTGCCATTGGCCCTCCTTGCGAGTTGTGTGTAGCTACTTCATGAACGCACGTTAACACAATGCATAGCGGGGTCAAGAGGGAAGCTACAGTAATTTGGTCCTAATCCGAAGTACCTATGATTTTTTTCTGCATGCAGAGGGCGTCTTCGGCGGGATCGCGGTAGTAAGACTTGCGGCGGCCGAAGGAGATGAAGCCGTGGCGCTCGTACAGCGCGCGGGCCGGGAGGTTGGATTCGCGGAGCTCGAGGAACAGGCGGGCTATTGCGGAGCGGCGGAATTTGTCGAGGGCGGCGAGGAGGAGCGCGGAGGCGACGCCTTTGCGGCGAAAATCGGGGTGGACGGCGACATTAAGGATTTCCGCTTCGTCAGCGACTTGGCGGGCGGCTAGGAAGCCGATGAGTTGAGCGTGTGCTTCGCACACCAGGAAAACGCCGCCGGGCGAGGCGGCTAACTTGGCGTAGCTTTCGGGCGGCCACAGGGCGGCTTCGGTAGAGTCGCGCAGAATTTCGGAGATGCGCACGGCGTCGGATGAACGGAAATCGCGTATTTTCAATGGGAACGCGGCAATCGCCTTGTGTTCAGGCGCCATGCCGGGATGGATCCTTCCAGAAAAGTTCGGCGTCGGAGCGGCGCACGTAGTTGGCGTCAAGAGTTACGGCGTCGGTGAGGCGATCTTGCTGGGCGAGGCGATAGCCGATCTGTCCGATGCGCGGGGCTAGGAGTGGCGAAACCTCTTGTAGGTTTTGGTTTAGAGGGAGACGCGACGACCATTGCTGCGTTTGCGTTAGGCAGATGGGATCGGTCGATATCCAGTCGATCCTCTCTGACCCGGCCTTTGCAATGCACCACTCCAGGAATTTATCGGGAGCGATGACCATTTCCTCGTCGACACGCGCGAGCGCGGCGTTTTGACGGCGGTACAACGCGGCGAAAACCTGGTTGCGGCGCGCGTCAATGAACGCAGCGACGTAGGGAGCGGAGCCGGTGCTCTCGGCTGCAACGGCTTCGAGGCGGGAGACTGCGGCGATGCGGCGGCCATAGACTTCGCTCCAAGCCTTCACGGTGGTGAGACCTACGCGCACGCCGGTAAACGAGCCGGGTCCTGCGGCGACGGCGTAAAGCTCCATGTCGCGCAGAGTTAAGACCTCGGGTGTTAGAACGCGCGTGATAGCCGGTAGAAGCCAAGAGGAGTAGTCCTCGGTCGGGGTGTGAGGCTCGGAGCGAAGAAGAGACTCATCACGGAGGAGCGCGACACCGCCTCGGGCATCGCAAGTGTCGAGGGATAAAATGAGCACGATGCGCATTCTAACGCAGATTTTCGCCATGCGTCCCCGTATCCCATTCTGCTGGTTGCAGTTGTGACGGTTGGTGTGATTTCGAGTTTTTCTTAGAGGGTGGCGAAAATTGCGGACGTGAGAAGAGCAATTATGCTGCCAAAAGGGTATCTGGAAATCCCTAAGCTCCTGATTCCAGAGGATATATCTTGACTCATGGAGCACAAAGGCTTACAGTGATTGGTGTATGCCTAGGGGGGCAACCGAAGCTATGGATTACAAAATCGGCGACAAGGTTGTATATCCGAATCATGGAGTGGGCTTAGTCGAGCAGATCAGCTACGGAGTTTTGAACGGACGCACGGAAAGGTACTACATGATTCGCATTGTTTCGAGTGGTTTGCGAGTGATGGTACCGCAGTCAAACGCAGAATCGGTTGGACTGCGAGCGGTAATTCGTTCGAACGACGCGAGCAAGGTGCTGGGTTTCCTGGAGAAGGGCAAGCTGAATTCGCACCACGATTGGAAGCACCGCTTCAAAGAAAATTCCGAGCGCATGCGCACGGGTTCTCTCCTGGAAGTCGCCGTAGTCCTCAAGAGTTTGGTTTCCCTCAGCAGGAGCAAGCCGCTGTCCTTCCGTGAAAAGAAAATGTTGGAGCGCGCCAAGTATCTGTTGGTCAGTGAGATGGCGACCGCGCGCAACACCACGTCGGAATCCGCAGAGGGCTTGGTAGTGAAATCGCTGGCGAAAGCAAAGCTGCAATTTCCGTTGATGACGGAGAAATTTGAATAGATTTTAACTTGGGAATTTTTGCGGCGGGCGCCTTCGGGTGGCCCGCCGTTTTTGTTTTTGTGACGCGAAACGTGACAAGAGAAAGATTTAACACAAAGTTCATACAGCTCGGAGCATCGAAGTCACGGGGAGAGAGGAGCGAGGTTGATGCCAGCTTGGCGCAGCGTTTCGGCCACAGTTGCGGCAATTTCTGGAGCTCCAGGTGTATCGCCGTGAATGCAGAGGGTTTGCGCAGCAACTGTTATCCTGCTCCCGTTGACGGCGGTTACCAACCCTTGCTGAACGATGCCTAAAGCCTGGCGGCTGGCTTCGGCGGGGTCCCGGATCAGGGCGTCGGGCTGTCTTCGCGAACGCAAGGTGCCGTCCGGCTCGTAACGGCGGTCAGCGAATGCTTCGCCCGCGATGGAGAAGCCAGCTTCGCGAAACACAGCAATCATCGGGGAATCCGCCAAGCCGACCAGCACAACATCGCGGCTCCAGCGAGCTACGCCATTGGCAATCGCTTCTGCGAGTTGGCGACTGTGGACCGCCTGATTGTAGAGCGCGCCGTGCGGCTTGACGTGCGTCAAGCGAACGCCGCATTGCGCGGCAACTTCGGCGAGAGCCCGCACTTGTTGGTATACGGAATCAGTGATGGCTTCCGGCGGAAGATTTAGCTCCAGGCGCCCGAAATTTGCGCGGTCGGGATAGCCAGGATGCGCGCCGATCGCCAGCTTCCAGCGACGCGCCTGCTCAATGGTTGTCTTCATCGTTTGCTCATCGCCTGCGTGGCCGCCGCAGGCGACGTTTATGGAAGTAAACGAGGGCATCAATGCTTCCTGGGTGCCATCGGCGATGGCTTCCGGCAGCTCGCCCATGTCGCAGTTGAGATCGATGCGTTTCATCCGGAAAGCAGATCCTCCGAGGCCAGCAACTTCTCCTGGTCCAGCAGCAGGAAGCGTGCAGTTTCCCAGTCGACCTGTTCAAATCGAATGTCGTCGCGGGGGCGAAGTTGTCCCAGGCTGTGCAGGTCAGCGGAAATCACGTTGGCAATTTTCGCATACCCGCCGGTGGTCTGCTGTTCCACAAACAGAATGATTGGCAAGCCTGCGGCGGTGATTTGCACTGCGCCAATGGAGACGCCTTCGGTAATCATCTCTCCCGTGGGTGGCTGCGCGATGGGCGAGCCTTCGAGCCGAAGGCCCATGCGATTAGATTCCTCTGCGACGCGATATGTAGTGCGGTGGAAAAGTTGCCGCGATGCCTCTGGAAACGATTCACTTTGTGGGCCGGGTGTGACGCGCAATGCCTTGCGAGGCAATAGGCGCTGCAAGGTTTGCGGAAACACGGCTCGTTTGCGAAACGAGGCGCTGGCAGTCCCGACGGGCAGCACGTCACCCGCGCGCAGGGCTCGGCCTCGGTGGCCGCCAAGCCCGCTTAAAAGGTGCGTGGAGGCGCTGCCTAAAAACGGCTTCACAACGATTCCGCCCTGAACGGACAAATAGCAACGTGCGCCCGAACGCGTCGACCCGAGGCGAAGTGTTTGGCCGGGCCGGGCTTCGACTGACGTCCATAGATGGAGAGGTGCGCCATCCAGCGTGGTCCCGAAATCGGAACCGGTTAACGCGACAATGGCGCCCTGGGGAAACAGGAATGTGCCACCGAGCAGTGTCATTTCCAGACCCGCTGCACCTTCTGGGTTACCCACTAATCGGTTTCCGAGCCGAAGCGAAATCGGATCGGCTGCCCCAGAAGCGGAAACGCCTAGCGGACCAAAACCTTCTCGCCCCAAATCCTGAACGGTGGTGAGGAGGCCTGGCGACTGCACCTGAATTACGCTCATGCGCTCCCCAGCGCCGCGAATTGCTCGCTAGAAATCGGCGTAAATCGCGCGCGATCGCCAATGGATAAAGCGCTCAATTCGTCTCGATCGGGCTGAAACAGTGAGATCGGAGTGCGCCCGAGCAATCTCCACCCGCCTGGCGTGGCAAACGGATATACGCCGGTTTGGCGGCCGGCAATCCCGACGCTGCCGGCCGGAACTCTCCGGCGTGGCGTCGCTAGACGCGAAGTGACCAGCGCTTGCGGCAATTCACCGAGATACGCGAATCCGGGGACGAACCCCAAAAAATAAACAAGGTAGGTGACAGAAGAGTGCAGCTCGATCACTCGTTCGGGCGTAATACCGAGCATCGAAGCCACTTCGATTAGGTCAGGGCCGTGCTCTCCGCCGTAGCACACTGGAATTTCCACCTGACGCGGCTCAGGCAGACTGACATCCGCCAGCCGCCCAATGTAGCGCTCCAGAATTTCCGCCAGTTCTTCGTACCGCCACTTCAGCGGATCGAACTTGACTAGCACGGAGCAATACGCGGGATGAAGATTGCGCACGCCTGCAATTGGTTCCATCTCGAGCAGTCGCAGCAATTGACGGATGCGTTGGTGAGCGTGGAGCGTGATTTGATGGCCGAAGTAAATCAAAAGGGATTGATCGCTTGCGCGTTGGAACCGCGCGCCTTCGGCTGCGGAAGTGAGCATGCGCGAAAAGTATACCGCCTCACCGTGCGCGGGTTGACACAGA
>Ga0209526_10002849_pt1 | contig 11711 bp, 8 predicted proteins | sample JacPinW_OM2H0_M1_FD_188566 | JGI IMG/M metagenome (GOLD analysis project Ga0209526, IMG submission 188566) | Forest soil microbial communities from Algoma, Ontario, Canada - Jack Pine, Ontario site 1_JW_OM2H0_M1 (SPAdes) (version 2) | ecosystem: Environmental > Terrestrial > Soil > Boreal...
GGAGGGCAGCCACGGGACAATGTAGTGACGGATCGCGCCGTTAGGCGAGGTCCAGACCGCAGCGACTATTTCACCCGCGCCGCTGACTAGCAGCGGCGACACTGTTCCTGTCGGCTTGATCATCGTGCTGGGGCCGTCGCCACCTGGGAACACCTGGGCACCGCTGAGATGCAGCGACCACCAGGGCAGCGTGGGATCGCGGGTAGTGACAACTCGTAGGGCGAGGTCGCGATCAGCCCTTCTCAGGCCTTCTGCGGGCGATGGCGGCGCGGCGAGTGTAATCCGTGGGCCGCCAACGTGTTCGGACGCATCCATGCTGCCTGGGAGTGAGATGCTGGCCCTGGACCCATGAAGCTCACTGTCTTGGGCGGTTCTGGACTGCCGATCATCGAGATCGCGAGGGCAAGTTCGCCTCGGTTCTGCGCGCCGGCGTGGAAGCGGCGCCATTCGTCGGCCCCTCGATTCGCGAAGAGGCCGGGCTGCAGCGCTGCCACGGCGCGGCTGCTGTCGTCTCCGAGCCAGCGTGGCGTGATGTGCAGGGCGTCCCACGCGATGGGCTCGGCCACGAGCCCGGGCCTACATGGACGCCCCGTGATGCGGCGTAGGGCATCGTCGTCGTGGTGCGCGAGCTCGTCCCAGCGGTGCGGCGGCAGGTAGGCGATGTGGACATCCCACGTTGACGAGACACGGGCCGCATCGTTCATCGCAGGGCAGAGCCTGGCAGCGGGCGAACCGTGTAGGTGACGTTCCAGATCATCATCGAATCGTTGCCGGTCACAGCGATGCCGGGGAACTCGACCGTGTGGCGAACGCCGTCATGCCGTCGGCTGCTGCTTCACGTTGAGCCTGATCGTCGGCAATCCGTTGCCGCTCCTGCGGTGTGGAGGGGCTGCCGGCCGTGATCTTGGTGTGCCGGATGAAGGAGTGCGCGCTTACGCCCGGAGGGGTCGCAGACGGTGGCCTGGCTTCGGGTGGGCGGGCCTCTGGTGGTCTGGCCTCGGGAGGGCGAGCTTCGGGAGGTCGCGCTGCGAGCGGCCGGGTTTCAGGTGGTCGCCCTTCGGGAGGCCGCGCGGATGGGCCCGAGGCCACCGGCGGTTTAGTCATACCTGAGTATTGTCCTCACAGCTAGCAAGCATGCAGGCCCCAGGGCCCGCGCCGAAGACGCCGGAGTTCACCGACACCGCACAACGCCCGCAGCGCCATGCAAGGGGCGTGAGCCGTGGTCGGGTTTTTCGATTCCGGATCATCACATTCCGGATCATCACCTGGGCCTGGCCAGGGACGCCTCCCCCTCCCCCACTGCCCGGGTCTGGCTCCTTATCGCCGCGGCGTGCGCTGCTCGAGTCTGCCGGGCGCGTTAGCGGCCGTCGAAGTCGACTAGGCGGCAATGCGGCCCGCGCGGCGAATTCGGCGAGAACACATACCTCGGAACTGGGCGCGGCATAGCCTGATCCTATGGTGGGTGCGCTACTCGCCCAGATCCGCCAGATCAGGTACGCGTTGCCCGACGCGGCCGATGCTCTAGCGTGCCCGGGCCGGACGTCGGGGTGCGAGTGACCATGGCCGCGAGCCCGTCGAGCATCTATGTCGCGTCTGCGGAGAGCGATACCGGCAAGGCCACGATCGCGCTGGGCCTGTTGTACCTGCTGGCCGCATCCGCGGCGCGGGTGGGGGTGTTCCGGCCGATCGTGCGGTCCACCGACGAGGCCGATCACCTCCTCGAACTCATGCTCGAACACGCCACCGCCACGCTCGACGGCCATGCCCAGTGCCGGGGCGTGACCTACGAGCAAGTCCACGAGGATCCCGATGCCGCGCTGAGCGAGATCGTTGTGCGTTATCACGACGTCGCCCGCCGGTGCGACGCGGTGGTCGTCGTCGGCAGCGACTACACCGACGTTGTCAACCCCAGTGTGCTGACCTTCAACGCACGCATCGCGGTGAATCTGGGTGCATCGGTGTTGTTGGCCATCAACGGCCACGAGCGCAGCCCCGAGACCATCACAGATATCGCCCAGCGGTGTCTGACCGAAGTGAGTGCGGCACACGCGCGCTGCGCGGCGATCATCGCCAACCGGTGCGACCCCGAGCACCTGGACGAGATACGCGTGGCGCTCGCCACCACCGGTCTGCCCGCGTTCAGCCTGCCGGAGGTGGCTCTGCTGGCCGCACCGACCATGGCCGAGCTGTGCGAGGCCTTGGACGGCACTCTCTACAGCGGCGATCCGGAGCTGCTGCGCCGCGAGGCGATGGGAGTGATGGTCGGCGGCATGACCGGCGAACACATCCTCGAGCGGCTCACCGAGGGGCTGGTCGTGATCGTGCCGGCCGACCGCTCGGAAGTGCTTCTCGCGCTGGTGACCGCCCACCAGGCAGAGGGTTTCCCGTCGCTGGCGGGGATCATCCTCAACGGTGGCCTGCTGCCGCACCCGGCGATCGACAGGCTGGTCAAGGGCGTACAGCCGACGCTGCCGCTGATCGCCACCCGGCACGGAACCTACAAGACCGCGGAGTTGGCGTCCCGTACCCGCGGTCGGCTCGGTGTCGGTGCGCTGCGAAAGATCGACACCGCGCTCGAGGTCGTGGAGCGCCACATCGACGGCACCGCGCTGCTGGAGCAGGTGCGCGTGCCGGTCTCGTCGGTGGTCACCCCGCAGATCTTCGAGTACCGCCTGCTCGACCGCGCCCGGGCCGACCGTCGGCACATCGTGCTGCCGGAGGGGAGTAACGATCGGATCCTGCTCGCGGCCGGGCGGCTGCTCGCGCGCGGCATCGTCGATCTGACCATCCTGGGTGCCGAGGCCGCGGTTCGGCGCCGTGGGGCAGAACTCGGTGTCGACCTCTCCGATGCGCAGGTGCTCGATCCCGACACCAGCGGGCTGCTGGACAAGTTCGGGGCCGAATACGCCCGCCTCCGCGCGCACAAGGGGATGACCGATGACCGGGCCCGCGAAATCATCCGCGACATCTCGTATTTCGGCACCATGATGGTGCACATGGGGATCGCGGACGGGATGGTTTCCGGCGCCGCGCACACCACCGCACACACCATCCGCCCGTCGTTCGAGATCATCAAGCTCGCACCCGGTGTGTCTACGGTCTCGAGCGTGTTCTTGATGTGCCTGTCCGATCGGGTGCTGGCGTTCGGCGACTGCGCTGTGGTGCCGGACCCGACGATCGAGCAGTTGGCCGACATCGCGATCTCTTCGGCCGCGACCGCCGCCAAGTTCGGCATCTGCCCCAAGATCGCGCTGCTGTCCTACTCGACCGGTGACTCCAGCGCCGGTGCCAACGTCGACAAGGTGCGCGCCGCAACGCAGTTGGTGCGTGACCGGCGGCCGGACCTTTTGGTGGAGGGGCCGATTCAGTACGACGCCGCGGTGGAACCGAGTGTCGCCGCGTCGAAGATGCCCGGATCGCCGGTGGCCGGCCACGCCACGGTCCTGGTGTTCCCGGATCTCAACGCCGGCAACAACACTTACAAGGCGGTCCAGCGCACCGCCGGGGCGGTCGCGATCGGGCCGGTTCTGCAGGGCTTGGCCCGGCCGATCAACGATCTGTCCCGAGGAGCGCTGGTGGATGACATCGTCAACACCGTGGCAATCACTGCCATCCAGGCCCAAGAAGACTCACCACAACACACCCCAGCCTCGGGAGGCACACAGTGAGCGGCCTGGTCCTCGTCCTCAACTCGGGATCGTCATCCATCAAATCCCAGCTCGTGGATCCGGTGGCCGGCACCGCCGTGGCCTCCGGTCTGGTGGAGCGCATCGGCGAGCCGGAAGGGCGCGTAGTATTCAGCTTCGCCGACAAGCGATTCGAGCACAGCGGCCCCATCGTCGACCACGCGGATGGGCTGCGACTGGCAAACCAGATATTCGCCGAGCACGGCCTCGATCTCGGCGTGGCGGGGATAAAGGCCGTCGGTCACCGGGTCGTACACGGCGGCAAGCTGTTCTACAAGCCGACACTGATCAACGACGCGACACTGTCAGAGATCGAGCGGCTCGCCGATCTGGCGCCGCTGCACAATCCGGCGAACGCGATCGGCATCAAAGTCGCACGCAAGGACTTCCCGGACATCCCGCACGTAGCCGTGTTCGACACCGGATTCTTCCATTCATTGCCAGACGCCGCGGCGACGTACGCAATTCACCGGGATATCGCGGAAAAGTTCGGCATTCGCCGTTACGGGTTCCACGGAACCTCGCACGAATACGTCACCGGCGAAGTGGCGAAGATCCTGCACAGCGACCCGACCAGGTTGAACACGATCGTGTTGCACCTCGGCAACGGGGCCTCAGCCTCGGCTGTGCGCGGCGGGGTGGCGGTTGAGACCTCGATGGGGCTCACACCGCTCGAAGGCCTAGTGATGGGCACCCGCTGCGGCGACATCGACCCCGGAGTCCTGATGCACCTTCATCGCAGCGCGGGGATGAACGTCGAGCAGGTCGACGAGTTGCTCAACCAGAATTCCGGACTAAAGGGGATGTGCGGCGTCAACGACTTCCGTGAGCTGTGTGCTCAGATGGAGGCCGGTTCGGAAGCAGCGAAGCTCGCATACGGCGTGTACACCCACCGCCTGCGCAAATACATCGGTGCGTACCTCGCGGTCCTCGGCCGCGTCGACGCCATCGCCTTCACCGCCGGGGTCGGCGAGAACGCGGCCAACGTGCGCGAGGACTCGCTGTCCGGTCTGGAACGGCACGGCGTCGAAGTCGATCCCGAGCGCAACCGTTCCAGCGTCCGCGGAGCGCGGGTGATCTCCACCGACGACTCAGAGACCACGGTTCTCGTGGTGCCGACCAACGAAGAACTGGCGATAGCCCGCGCCGCGTGGCAATTCGTCTGAGCACCGACCTCTGGTTTGCAGATCGGCCCGAACTCACCACAGCGCCTCGCGGACGGCCCGCGATAACACCTAGAGCGTCAACATGTTTCACCTCGAATCACGAATCTCGCTGCGCCGCGCGCAGCTCCCGCAGCACCGTTGACAGGTTGACTGGCTCGTCGGCGTCCCTCAGGCCCTTTGTCACGGTCTTGTATTCGGCTTCCCATGCGGCATAGTGCGCGTACGTTGCAGATATGTGCCGAACATGCGCTCTGACATGTGCGTTTGTACAGATTTCCGGGCGAGTAATCGCATGTAGTGAGGTAGCTGAAAAGCCGCACCGCGATACTTAAAATCCGCCCGGTGTCGGTTCGAGTCCTACTGGGGCCAGAAGTAGGGATCATGCTCCTTGTCATGCGGGCCTCACGCAGCGCGACTTCGTGTCTCAAATCGATGTCCAATTGGACAGACGGTGGACATTGAAACTGGGATTTGGACATGGGATTTGGGTTCCTACACCTACACACTGACACCCGGCGCCCCCACTTCTCTCTCATCCTCTTGTAGATTCCCATTTCCGATGTCATATGGCGATCCCCTGACCTGCGCCGATGCAAGTCGTCTCACACGATGTCATCGAGCGCTCGTCTCAAATTCATGTCATTTCTTCGGAACGCCGCTACCCATCCCTTGGCGACATATCCAATCGCTGGGGACGCGCACCAAACCCGTTCGAAGGTTCCGTCACGTGACGGCGCGATCCCAGCCGCAGCTCAAGCATGGCCCAGCGTCGGTGGTCTGCTCAGGGCGAGCCTTCAGCCGAAGTTGATGATCAAGACTTGTCGCGTGGATGACGAACACCTAGACCGCTGTGCGCGCGCCGCGGGACCCCGAACCCGCCCCCAGCGCGGTCACCGTGGACGTGCTGACCACCAGCGCAACGATCGAGGTCCATCGCCCCGTCGACCGCGACGGTTACGCCGGGCTGGGTGGAACCAAGGTGCTACTGGACCCGCCGTTGGTAGGCCAATGCGTCACCCTGCGTTTCGACGGCGCCCTAATGCACGTCCTGGCCGCTGGCCGACTGGTCAAGACCTTGCCAGCGCCGCTAGATCCGAACCGCCGCGCGCCACACTTCGCGGAACACGACCCGCAGCGAAGCCACTGCCACCACCGGCAACCCCCATTGCGTGCGATGCGACGCGTCGACGAGAACGGACGCGTCACCGTCGCCGGACAGCGCCTCCGTGTCGGCCGGACCTACGCCGGCCAGACCGTCCTCGTCGCCATTGAGGACACTGCCTTTCGCGTGCTGGTCAATGACGTCGAGCTGACCACGCACGCTCGTAAACCCGGCCTGCAAATCAGCAGATTGAAGTCCTATCCTCGACGCCAAAAGCTATGACCAACAACTAGATTCGCACACCGTCTAACATGACTTGATTAACCAGCGTCAAGCATGTCCTGGAGCAGGACCGTCAAGGGTCATCAACCGAAGCAACGGTCAAGCATCAGCGCAGCGCCGTCCGCGCCGATCGCCGAGGTAGCCGCGCGCGAGGCCAGTTATGAGGCCTGCACAGCGCATCGAACGAGCCCGGTGCTTACCCTGCGGGTAGAAAAACCTTTCCCATCGGCAGGTGGAATCTGGTATCGCCAGCGATTACGCAAGCACGCCTTAATCACGACCATTTGAGTCATGACCACGTACGCACCCAACACGGTCCTGACCCCGGAACTTCGGGCGAAGGTGGCCGCGGCGGCCGGCGATCGCGCGAGCGAGCCAAGGTTCCGCGACGTGGCAGGTATCCGCCTCGCCGACAACCTCGACTCGCTTTCCCGCGACGAGATCGACGTCGCACAACAGCACAATCTGCGGGCCACCCTGACAGCCGCGAGCCAGTCCACCAACGTGTGGCGGCGCTTCCCCGGGCTCGAGGCCGTTGACACGGTCGACGATCTTGCGGCGCTGCCTCTTCTCTCAGCCGCGGATCTGGCCGCGGGTTGTCCACCGCATTCGGCTGACCTCCTCTTCGACCAGAGCCCCGGGCTCGTGCTGCGATCGAGCGGGACCGCCAGTCGGCCGAAAGTCCTCTATCACTCATGGGATTTCACCGACCGGGTTGGACATCTGGGCGTGCGTGGGGTCCGCGCGGCCTTGGAGACACCGCCGAACCGGGTGGCCAATTGCCTGTTCCCCGGGGACTTAAACGGAGCGTTCCTGTTCGTCCAGGACATCACGCGGTCCCTGCCGGCGCTTTCCTTTGCAATAGGCGAGTACACCTCGCCCGCCGATGCCGCAGCAATCATCGAAGCGCACGGGATCGATACGTTGGTGGCGTCACCGGCGTACGGAGCCGAGCTGTTGGCGGGAGCCCGAGACGGGCAGCCGCTGCCACTGCGGAACTTCCTGTTCATCGGCGAGTCGCTGGGGGCCGAGCGGGAGCGCACAGTGCGCTCGGCCGCACCGGACCTCGCCGTGCGGTCGCTGGCCTATTCGACGTCCGAGACCGGTCCTCTGGGCTACCAGTGCCGCCACCAGGGGGGCGCGGTGCACCACCTCCACGAAGACGCCAACGTGCTGGAGGTCGTCGACGAGGCCGGCAGGCCGGTGCCTCCCGGAACGCCTGGCGAGCTCATCGTCACGCCCCTGACGACGTCGGGGATGGCGCTCTTGCGCTATCGGCTCGGCGATCGGGGCCAGCTGCTGACCGGCGCCTGCGGCTGTGGCAGCGCCGCCCGATCGGTCATGCTCCTCGGCCGCATGCCGAACTCGATGACGGTCGACACGATCACGTTCTCCAGTGACCACCTCATGGCAGCGCTGGGGACGCTGGGCGTGTCCCGGCCGACTGACTGCCAATTCCAGGTCCTGTGGGAGGGCCACCGCTATCGGGTGCGCCTGCTCCTGTCTCCGGCCTTCTCGGACGGGTTCACGACTGACACGGTCCGGGCGGCCCTGCGCGGTGCCCATGAAATCCACGAGGTCATCGTGAGCCCGCGGTGCCTGGAATTCGAGGTGCAACGGGCGGCCATCGATCAGTTCGCGCGCACGCAGCGGGGCAAGGTGCCGGTCCTCTACCAGCACGGAATTAGTGGTTGACGGAAGTTTTGAGAAGGGAGATCGAGTCATGAGAGAACTTGCAGACCTAGCAACAGCTAGGGAGAAAGCGGACCAAAGCACGCTTGAGACGCTGCGCGCCGAGCTGGATCGGATCGACGCGGAGTTCCTCGAAGCACTGGGTGCACGCATCGCCGTGTGCCGAAGCATCGCCCAGTACAAGCGCGAGCACCGGGTGCCGATGATGCAACCTCACCGGATCGGCGTGGTGCAGCAGCGGGCTGCCCGGTTCGCCGAGGCCAACGGTCTGGATCTGACCTTCATGAAGCAGCTGTACGACCTGATCATCGGGGAGACGTGCCGCATCGAGGACCTGATCATCGACGCCGGCTCCTCCGACGGGAGCGCAGCCTGATGCGCGTGATGCTCGTCGACAACTACGACTCGTTCACCTACAACCTGTACCAATTGATCGGCGAGGTGTGCGGGCAACCGCCGACCGTCGTCCGGAACGACACGCCTTGGGCCGACCTCCGATTCGACGAGTTCGATGCCGCCGTCATCTCGCCCGGCCCAGGCCGGCCCGACCGAGACCGCGACTTCGGTGTGAGCGCCCGCGTGATCCTCGACAGCGGTCTGCCGGTGCTCGGCGTCTGCCTCGGCCACCAGGGCCTCTGCCACCTCTTCGGCGGTGAGGTCGTCAGCGCGCCCGAGCCCATGCACGGGCGCATCTCCGACGTTCGGCACACGGGCGTCGACCTCTTCGCGGGCATTCCCTCGCCGTTCGAGGTCGTGCGCTACCACTCGCTGGCCGTTACGTCGCTTCCCGACGAGCTCGAGGAGCTGGCATGGACCGACGACGGCGTCGTCATGGGTGTGCGCCACCGCCACCTGCCGTTGTGGGGCGTGCAGTTCCATCCCGAGTCGATCAGCAGCACCTACGGCCACAAGCTGCTGGCCAACTTCTTCGCCCTCGCCGCGGATTGGTCGGCACCAGCCGTCGCCCCGGCGCGCACCGCCGAAGCGGAGCAGCCCCGCTACGACCTGCACGTCCAGCATCTCGATGTCCACCCCGAGGCGCTGACGGCCTACAGTTCCCTCTTCGCCGGCGGCGACCAGGGCTTCTGGCTCGACAGCAGCTCGGTGGTCGACGGGTTGTCGCGCTTCTCGTTCATGGGGAACGGCGACGGTCCGCTCGCCGAGCACGTCACCTACAGCGCCGCTGACGGCGAGGTCGTCGTCCGGCGGGCCGATGGGACCGCCGAACGGGTTCGGCAACAGTTCTTCGATTACCTGGACGACCAGCTGCGCGCCCGGGAGGTGCCGGCGCCGGACGGCCTGCCCTTCGAGTTCAACCTCGGCTATGTCGGCTATCTGGGCTACGAGCTGAAGGCGGAGACCGGGGGCACCGATGCCCACCGCGCCGAAACACCCGACGCCGCACTGCTTTTCGCCGACCGGACGCTTGTCCTCGACCACAAGACACGGACCAGCTATCTGCTCGCCCTCTCGATCGCCGGCGACGCGGCCGGTACCGCCGAGGCCGAGGCCTGGCTGGCGACGACCGCGGAGGCCGTGCGCGTGCTTCCCGCCGCTCCTACCAATCCGGCTCCGGCTCCGACGCTGTCAGGCCCGGCCATGACCGATCCCGACATCGGCATGAACGTCGAGCTCAGGCACGACCGGGCCGCCTATCTCAAGCGGATCGACGAGTGCTTCGACGAGATCAACGCCGGTGAGTCATACGAGATCTGCATGACCAATATGGTCACCGTCCACACGCAGATCGACGTGTTGGCCACCTTCGCCCACCTTCGCCGGGTGAGCCCGGTCCCGTTCGGGGCCCTCCTCGACTTCGGCGACGTGGCCGTGCTCAGCGCATCCCCGGAACGGTTCCTCTCGATCGATCTGCACGGAGCCGTCGAGGCGAAGCCGATCAAGGGCACTCGGCCCAGGGGCGGCGACGCCGCCGAGGATCGTGCCCTGGTGGCGGAGCTGCGCGACAACCCGAAGGACCGCGCCGAGAACCTCATGATCGTGGACCTGCTCCGCAACGACCTCAACACGGTCTGCTCGGTGGGATCGGTCCACGTGCCGAAGCTGTTCGACGTCGAGACCTACGCGCCGGTGCACCAGCTCGTCTCCACGATCCGCGGCACGCTCGCCCCGGGCCGTTCGGCGGTCGACTGCATCCGCGCCGCTTTCCCCGGCGGGTCGATGACGGGTGCCCCCAAGGTCCGCACGATGGAGATCATCGACCGGCTCGAGCAGGGCCCCCGCGGCGTGTATTCCGGTGCGCTCGGTTGGTTTTCGCTGTCGGGCGCCAACGACCTCAGCATCGTGATCCGAACCCTGGTGGTCGATTCCGGGCGGGTGACATTCGGCGTCGGTGGCGCCATCGTCGCCCTGTCCGATCCGGACGGTGAGTTCGACGAGACCGTCGTCAAGTCGAGGGCGATGATGACCGCCCTGGCGGCGGCCGCACGGCAGGAGAGCCAGAAATGACCGGCACACCGACCATCGGGCGCGTCGTCATCGCCGGCGGCTCGGGAGCAGTGGGGTCACTGTTCGCCGAGCAGCTGCAGGAATCGGGCAACGACGTCGTCATCGTCGACCGCGATGTCCCCGGGCCTACCCACCGTGTCACCCGCTTCGTGCGGGGCGATATCAGCGATCCTGGCGCAGAGGTCGCCGACGTCGTCCGAACGGCCGACGCCGTCCTGCTGTCCGTTCCCGAGCCGGTGGCCCTGGTCGCCATCGGTCGGCTGGTCGGAACGCTGCGGCCCGACGCCCTCATCGTCGACACGCTGTCGGTGAAGTCCACCGTGGTCCCCGCCCTGCACGCCGCCGCCACGATCGCCGGAGAGGTCGAGGCGCTGAGCCTTAACCCAATGTTTGCCCCCGCCTTGGGCTTTGCCGGCCACCCGGTGGCTTCGGTGGTCGTGCGCGACGGCCAGCGCGGGCGCGCCCTGTGCGACCTGATCGAGCAATGGGGTGCCTGTGTGGTGACCGTGACCGCCGACCAGCACGACCGGGTGGCGGCCGCCGCCCAGGCCCTCACCCATGCCGCGGTGATCGCTTTCGGCGCTGCCCTGACCGAGTTGGACGTCGACATCGCCGATCTGGACCGGTTGGGTCCGCCGCCGCATACCGCGCTGCTGTCACTGCTGGCGCGCATCGCGTCAGGTGCACCGGAGGTGTATTGGGACGTCCAGGCGGCCAACCCCTACGCCCCGGCGGCTCGCCGCGCGCTCTCGCGCGGGGTGTCGCAGTTGGAGCAGGTCGTCGAGCACGGCAACTGCGAGGAGTTCGGCAACTTGCTCGACCGTCTCTGCGGGGTGCTCGGCCCCCTTCGGGGCGCCTACCGCGAACGCAGCGCAAAAGCGTTGCGTGCCATGACAACCGATCTCACAAAGGAGACAGTCAAATGACCGACCTCATCGACATCCGCCGGCCCAACTGGGTCGCGTCCCGGGTCAGCAAGACCTCGGACTCGCTCGATCGGGCCTTCGAGGAGGGCCTGACCGGGCATGTCATCACCGCGCGGGACGGCAAGCAGGTCACGCTGACCGACGGCAGCGAGGCCGTGGAATTCGTCTCGTGCTCCTACCTCGGTCTGGAGTCGCACCCCGATCTGATCGCGGCGGCGACAGAGGCGATGCACCGCTTCGGGCTGCACTTCTCCACGTCGCGTAACCGCGGACGGCCGCCGTATCTCGGCGAGCTGGAGGACCTGCTGTCCGTCATGTACGGCGGCGCGCAGGTGGCCGCCTTCACTTCGGTCGGCAACGTCCACCTGGGCTTGCTGCCGCTGCTCGGCGC
>Ga0209526_10002850_pt1 | contig 11711 bp, 6 predicted proteins | sample JacPinW_OM2H0_M1_FD_188566 | JGI IMG/M metagenome (GOLD analysis project Ga0209526, IMG submission 188566) | Forest soil microbial communities from Algoma, Ontario, Canada - Jack Pine, Ontario site 1_JW_OM2H0_M1 (SPAdes) (version 2) | ecosystem: Environmental > Terrestrial > Soil > Boreal...
TTCCAGGCCATGAACTCGTTCCTGTCGCTGGTGACCAATCCGTTCGCAGACAATCGCGGCTTCACGCCGGTCAGCCCGCTGCCAAGGCCTGCGCTCATCTATAAGGCCGCGGCTTACAAGGCGCCCGCCGCTGCCCTGGCCGAGCCACGCCGCTGGAGTATTTGGGCTGCAGCCTATGGCAGCCAAAACAACACCACCGGGAATGCGCTGGCCGGAAGCCACGACATATCGTCGCGAACCTATGGCTACGCCACCGGACTCGACTATCGCGTCACGCCGCACACGGTGGTCGGCTTCGCGCTCGGGGGTGGAAGCACCAATTATGGTTTGTCCGACGGCCTCGGCGGCGGACACAGTGACATGTTCCAGGCGGCCCTCTACAGCACGACGCGCATCGATGCGGCCTATGTGTCGGCGGCGCTCGCCTACGGCTGGCATCAGGTGTCGACCGATCGTTTCCTGACGGTAGCGGGCATTGACCACCTGACCGCCGGCTTCTCCGCCAACAACGTCGCCGGCCGGATCGAAGGCGGCTATCGCTTCGCCATTCCCGGCGTTTTCGACCAGCCGGGATTTGGGTTCACCCCATACGCCGCGTTCCAGATGCAGGCCTTCCGCACGCCGTTCTACAGCGAGATCGCCGCCTCCGGATCATCGAATTTCGCGCTTGACTACAACGCCCACACGACGACCACGACCCGCACCGAACTCGGCGCCTGGCTTGATCGGCCTGTCGCGCTGAACGACGGCGCGATTCTGACGCTGCGCACCCGCGCTGCCTGGGCACACGACAATTGGTCCGACACGAACATGACAGCCGCGTTCCAGTCGCTGGCCGGATCGGGCTTTACGGTGATCGGCGCTACGCCGGTGCACAATTCATTGCTCGCCTCCGCCGCCGCGGCGATCGGTTTCAGGAACGGGATCACGCTCGCGGGCGAATTCGATACCGAGCTGGCCCAGCGCTCGCAGACCTACGTTGGCACCGCACGATTGCGCTATACCTGGTGAAAGAAAGTCAAAACACTCCGCCGCACGTCCGCTCGCAACGGATTGTTTTTTCGCAAGGAAGCATTTTCGTTTGTTGCTGACTTAAGGATTCCCGATGGTGGAAATGGCGAAACGCAGCATCGTGGCCGGCACGTAGAAGCCTTGTTCGCAATTTTCCAGATCCCGGAAAGAGCTTGCCGGTGGTCCAGCGCTCGTGCTCAAAAAACCCGCCGTCGGCACGTCCGCGCTTCGCGTTTGCTTTGTGCCGGCACCGCGACTTCGCGACGTTACCAACTGTAGCGCGCGACGCCGTTGCCGGCACAGGAGCGGGTCACCTCGGAGAACTCGCCTTCGAAGGTGTGCCGAGCGCGAAGATTGCGGCGGGACCCGCTACTGGGGAACTTCAACCTCTGGTACCGTCAGCGACATTCCCGGATCTATTCGGGAAAGGCCGGTTGAGATGAAAACCTGATCGCTGGTGGGCGGCGGCTGCGCGAAATCGCCGCGGGATTGCTGTTTCAAAAACATAAAGCAAAAGGGGGAAAACATCATGAAACGTCGTGAATTTCTGCAAGCGGCGGGCGCCGGGCTCGCCGCGTCAACCGCGGTCGCCGCACCCGCCATCGCGCAGTCGATGCCCGAACTGAAATGGCGCTGCACCACGAGCTGGCCGAAGTCGCTCGACGTTCCCTTCAGTGCGTCGGAGACGATTTCGAAATATGTCGCGGAAGCCACCGACAACAAATTCCAGATTCAGGCGTTCGCCGGCGGCGAGATCGTTCCGGCGTTGCAGGCGCTCGATGCGGTGACCAATGCCACGGTCGAGATGTGCCACACCGCCGCCTATTACTTCATCGGCAAGGACCCGACCTTCGCGCTGTATTGCTCGGTTCCGTTCGGGTTGAATTCGCGCCAGCAGAATGCCTGGTTTCAGGATCACGGCGGCCAGGACATGCTCAATGAGTTCGGCAAGAAATCCAAATTGTACGGCATCTCCGGCGGCAACACCGGCACCCAGATGGGCGGCTGGTTCCGCAAGGAGATCAACACCGTCGGGGACCTCAACGGGCTCAAGATGCGGATCGGTGGTTGGGCCGGCAAAACCCTTTCCAAGCTCGGCACCATTCCGCAGCAGATCGCGGGCGGCGATATCTATCCCGCCCTGGAAAAAGGCACCATCGACGCCACCGAATGGGTCGGTCCCTATGACGATGAGAAGCTCGGCTTCTACAAGATCGCCAAATACTACTACTATCCCGGCTGGTGGGAGGGCGGCACGGCGCTGCACTTCTTCATCAATTCGGACAAGTGGGACGCGCTTCCGAAGGCTTACAAGTCGCTGCTCACGATCGCCTGCGGCTACGCCAACCTGGATGTCCAGGCGCGATACGACGCGCGCAATCCGCAGGCGATCAAGCGCCTGGTGGCGAATGGGGCACTGCTGCGGCCCTTCAGCTAGGCGATCATGGAAGCCTGTTTGAAGGCGTCAAACGAGGTCAATGCCGAGACCTCCGCGTCCAACCCGGACTTCAAGAAGATCTACGAGTCGCAGATGGCTTTCCGGGACGACGGGAATCTCTGGTGGCAGGTCGCGGAATACTCCTACGAAACCTTCATGATCCGAACGCGGCCGCGGGGGTGAAGGGGCCCCCGGTCGTCACGAAGGACTGAAGAGCGAGTACTCTCCGAGGCGAGTCGGCGTCTGGTGGGCGCTTCGATCTGCATAATGATACCGGAAAGGCAATGCGATTGCCGATGGCAGGTCCGCATCAGGTCCGCCGTTCCAAGGTGGACTCTCTTTACGAGCGGCACCCCACCAGACGAAGCGCCGTGATTATCGATGCGGAATGTGTCTCTCAAAAAGAGACTTCATTTGTGAACTAGATTACCCCCAGCGATAAATTTTTGAGCAAACATGTGGGAATGGCAGACGAAATGGAAATCTGCGCCCACTGTGGCCGCGGTCGCGTTAATAGACGCAGGCAGGAGATCGACTTCCTTCAATGGAGCGACAGGGGGGTTCTGCACTGCCATGCCATTGTGCCTATCGGGATATGTGACGCCTGCGGCGCAAAGACCTGGGATGAGACAGCTGAATCGATTGTCGAAGAGACTATCCGGAAGGAATTCGAGAAGAGGCGCAAGCCTGAGATCAAGCCCTAAGCCCGCGGCGATTGGCCCGGCCATATAAGTAAACACTCGCGGAACGGCGCTATGAAGTTCTTAGACTGGCATCGCGGAGCGTTGGATGGGTAGCGTAATCGCCGCTTTGACATCCACCCAAGTGGTCAGACGAATGATGGCCATTTTGGCGGCCGACGTTGTCGATTACTCCCGGCTGTCGGAAGCTGGTGAGGTGGATACGCATCTTCGACTTCGCGCTTTGCGCGTCCAGACAATCGATCCCTGTGTCGTTTCCTATCGCGGCGTTATCATAAAAAACACCGGTGATGGATTTTTGGCGTCCTTCGATAGCGCCGTGGACGCTGTCCGGTGTGCGGTAGAACTTCAGCGCGATCTGGCGGCGAGTGAGGCCTCCCTGCCCATTGAGCGCAAGATACGACTGCGCATCGGCCTCAATGTTGGAGAGGTTATCACTGAAGCGGAAGACATTTACGGGACATGCGTCAACGTGGCGGCGCGTCTCGAACAATTTTCTCCCCCTGGTGGCATCGTGATTTCGGGCGCCGTCCTCGGCTTCGTGAAGTCGACCATGGACGTTTTGGTCGAAGATATCGGAGAACTCGAACTAAAGAACATATCGCGGCCGGTCCAGGCCTATTCAATATTCATTCCTGGAGCCGATCATGCGTCGCGATCGCCTCGGCGTGCCAAGTTGCCGTCGATCGCAGTTCTCCCATTTCGCGCGCCAAACGAAAATCCGGAAGAAGCTTATTTCAGCGAGGGAATGGTCGACGATATCATATTCACTCTCGCGAGCGTGCGGGGCCTGCTGGTCATCTCGCGCACCTCCGCGCTGGTTTATCGCGATGGACCGACCGACTTGCAGAAAATCGGTCAGGAATTGGGGGTCAGTTATGTGCTGAGCGGGAGCGTGCGCCGTGCAGACAGCAGGCTGCGGATCAGCGCGGAACTGTCGCATGTAGAAACGGGCTCGGTGATATGGACAGACCGGTACGATGGTGATCTCGCAAATTTGTTCGATCTGCAGGAACATATTGCAACGCGCATCGTGTGGAGCATCGCGCCGCACGTGCGTGAGACCGAGCTGAAGCTCGTGATGCGAAAACGCCCCGAGAACATGAATGCCTACGACCTGCTCATGCGTGCGATTGACTTGCTTTACAGAATGACCCCTCTGGATTTTGTGCAGGCGGGAAAACTGTTACGCCATGCCATCGCCGCGGACGACACTTACGCAACGGCCTACGCTTACGCAGCGCTCTGGCAGGTTCACAACATCAACCAGGGTTGGACCACTAATCAGGAAGCGGATTCAAACGAGGCGGCTCGGCTCGCCGCGGCCGCAGTTGATCGCGACCCCGGTGATGGGTTTGCTCTCGCTATTTTGGGTCATACCAAAGCTGTACTGTTTCGAGATTACGATAGCTCCTTCGGTTTTTTCGAGCGCGCGCTTGAAGTTGCTCCGGGTAACGCCATGGCATGGACCCTCAGCAGCGGCGTCTACTCGTACACCAGACAAACGAAGTCGGCGATAGAACGGGCCGAGAGAGGGATGCGATTGTCGCCGGTCGACAAGCAATCGTTTTTTTATCTCCTGTTTCTCACCCTGGCGCACTACGTTGATGGCACCTACGAAGAATCGATTATCTGGGGACACAGGAGCGCTGCACTAAATCCCCGACTGTGCTCAAATTTGCGCTGGCTTATCGCTAGTTTGGTCGCAGTCGGGAAAATGGATGAAGCGCGCCATTTCGCCCAGACCCTGCTCGAGGTCAATCCTGGATTTCGTTTGTCGACCTATGAAAAATGGTGCCCCCTTCAGACTGAATTGCGAAATGAATTACTTAGTAGATTGCAGTCCGCAGGGTTGCCCGAATAGGCTTCCATTCAATTTGCCCACGCGGGAGATGGAATATAACTCGTATACCTGTGATCTATTTCACAAGTCGATACGCATCATGATGAGGTAACATCGACAGCATACGAGAGCTTACTCACGACCGTTAGATTCTTCGAAGCCCAAAACTTAACGCAGGTTTTTGTTTGCGAGGGAGGATTGCGAGATGGGTGGTGGTTGGCAAGGCGGCGGCTGGCAAGGTGGCGGTTGGCAAGGCGGAGGGTGGCAAGGCGGAGGATGGCAGGGTGGCGGTGGCGTCGCCACTTTTGCCATGCGCGCCGACAAACCATTTGCGGATTTCGCGGTACCGTTGAACGACACCGCGAGATATCCCGATTTCCCCCAGCGATATTGGGATCCGGATCTGTGGGCGCTAACAATCCTGCCGGAGTTTTTCACCCTTCCAAAGATCAACGCCGCCGATCCTAACCCCTTTGCCTGGCAAAACATCACCCTTCAGGTACCCGCTGCGATCACCCCAAATGACATCAACCGCATGCTGATATTGGCGGTCACCGAGCGACCGGAGGCGCTCGGCGAGATCATTCAGCAGGATCAGAATCTTCAGCTATCCTGGCTGCAACTTCTGATGATGGATGCGAGCACACATCCCTGCACATTCCTGCTCATGAAGCTTGCCGCAAGAGTGGGCGAGACCATGATGATGGTCCTCAAGCGCCAGTTTGATCGCCCGCGTCCATCACAAGTCTCTCCCAACTTGTTTCCGCCGGTCGCAGTCCCCGGCCATGGATCCTATCCGGCGGGTCACGCTTTGATCGGCCGTTTGACCTCGATTTGCCTCGATGAGGTGGTGCCAAAACGAACTGCTGCACTTATGGAGCTTGCCCGACGCGCAGGGTTCAATCGCGTCATCGCCGGTCTTCACTATGAAAGTGATGTCAATGAAGGCTTTAACGCGGCCGACAAAATTCTTCCCCTCCTCAAGCTGTGTCCGACCTATACGAGGGTGAAGAACGAACTCATCCTCAGAAATGAATGGGTGGTAGATCCAGTCGCAGGAACGAACCAGTGATTTCAGGAGATTCTCATGGATAAGCCTGGTCCGGACTATGTCCGCGTTCTCGCGGTACTTAAAAGACAAGAGAAGAAGCAGCAATGGCTGGTCGATCTCGCAACAAATCTGGTGCACAACGAGCCACCTCGGGTCGTGGAGAGTGAAGAATCCTTACTCCCGTCGGATTTTGTTCTGGACACTTCGTTTTATGCGGTTCCGTTGGGCCCCCATCAACCGGACACGCTGGATTTCGAGAACGAAAAGATCAGCCTCGATCATGCGGGCTTGAGAGTTTTCCTGCCGGAAAATTCCGAATATTTCACCATTCGCGGGTTTGTGCAGGCAAGCGGCCCGGCTTCGATGCCGGCGGATATCAGAGGCAAGGATGGCGAATCGGACCTGAAATTGTATTCCGATCCTCGCACCGGTGCTTCGCTGCTGTGTCCCAATGATGACCCATTAGGTACGATCGACGATGCGCGAGCTAAGCTCAGGGTTGACCGCCTAGGCGCCTACGGACTCGACGGTTCCAAAGTCGCAGTCGCCATGCTCGACAGCGGCATTTTTCTCCAGCATCTCAGCAGAATAAATCTTCTCACGGGAGCCTACGAGCTGACGCGACCTGAGCCGAGATTTCCGCTTCCGCAGAGGCTGCCGGCCGATCCGCCAATGCTTGATGTCGCAAATTCCTGGACACCGGACAGGATGGCGACGCCACCCGGCGGCCACCGGATCGATCACGGCACCATGTGCGCGTACAATGTCTTGGCCGTCGCGCCAAAGGCAACGCTGCTCGATTATCCGCATTTGAGCGCGCGCGCGCCAGGCGACCACACCGTCGGGCGTACGGTCGGCGCCGCAGCGGACGCCTATAGCAAACTTATCTACTTCTGGATCAATAACATTCTGGCCGGATCAGCGGCGAAGTACCGGGCGCTCGTCGTTAACAACAGCTGGACCATCTTCCATCCCTGTGAAGAGGACTTTCAACCGGGCGATCCGCGCCGATACATCGATAATCTCAATCACCCGTTCCACGTGTTGGTATGGATTCTATCCCAACTCGGTGCCGATATTGTATTCGCCGCCGGCAACGGCGGCCTGCCATGTCCTGCGCCGCCCTTTCTCCATCTCTCGGCCGGATCTATCAGGGGCGCCGCCGCGTACGCTGAAACGCTTACGGTCGCGGGATGCGACGTGCACGATTTTCGCGTTGGCTATTCATCGCAAGGGCCTGCGGTGTTCATGGCGCCGGGACCGACACCGGACAAGCCGGACATTACGGCCTACACACACTATTTGGGATCGCAGGTCTTTGGCGAGAGAGAGGCAGATGGCGGCACCTCTACCGCCTGCCCGATAGCGGCAGGTTGCATCGCGGCGATACGTACCAAAGTAACGCCGGTACAGGTGCCACCGGCGCAGCTGTTTGACGCACTCAGATCGACTGCCCGCCCGGGGAATGGCGGCGGCCCGGGCGGCGTCTATAACAGTGACTTTGGGTACGGAATCATAGATCCCCTCGCGGCATTCCAACAACTTCTGATGCCTTAACACCGTTGACGCGATCGCTCGAAGACACGTCGCGAATTACCGTCCCGTGGCGCGTTGGGCGTAGATCGGTGTCCGCCTGGGTCGGGCGTTGACTGCTCCACAATAAAAGATCTTGACCTCGTCATTCCCTGACGGTCCAAAGGACCAGGCTCGGAATCTTCCACCGATCGAAGGGAGATTCCGAGTTCGCGTCGTCGCAGCACGACATCAGACGCGATCCAATGTGGCTTTCCATCATCCATAGCTGGATCATCCTCGCTGTGACCTTCGTTTTCCCGCAATATTGCGCCGACCGACCAGACCCTCTGGACAACGCGTCCACATCAGGCTCAAATTTGACTCACCAACCAGATTTCGGCCAAAAGGCGAAATAACCGGGACGCCCGCGGCAAAGACGGGCGCCCGCAAAGGAAACAACGGGAGCATCACATGGCCATTTCACGTCGTGACGTTTTATTGGGCAGCGCAGGTGCGCTCGGCGCCGCAACGTTTTCATTTCCGAAACCGTCGATAGCCCAATCGGAGCCGATCAAGATCGGCTGCCTTGCCGCGATGACGGGCCCGAGTTCGGCGCCGACCATCGGCTTCAACCGCGGCGTCAACTTCGCGGTGGAGGCCATCAACGCCGCTGGCGGCGTCAAGGGCCGCAAGATCGAGCTCGTCATGCGCGACACCCAGGGCGACCCCACCAAGGCGGTCAACGCCACCCAGGAATTGATCAGCCAGGCCAAGGTCCACGCGATCTGGGGGCCGCTCAATTCCGGCGAGGCGCTGGCCACCACGCCGATCATGGCGCGCGCCAAAATTCCGGATATCCATCCTTGCGTGGTCGAAAGCCTGATCGATCCGGCGAAATTCCCCAATGCGTTCCGCATGGCGCCTTCGAACAGCCAATGGGATGACGCCGTTCGCAATTATTGCCTCAATATCCTCAAGGTGAAAAAGGTTGCGGTGATGGGCGATACCACGGGCTATGGCGTGACCGCCGTCGGCGCGTCGGTGACGGCGTTCAAGAAGGACGGCGCCGAAGTGGTCTATCAGGCCAACATCGATTCCACCCAGCCCGACATGACGCCGGACATGCTGCGCGCCAAGAACGCCGGCGCCGAAGCGATCGTGGTCTGGAGCGTCTCGACCGGCATGGAAGCGCGAATGTTCAACACCCGCGCGGCGCTGAACTGGGACATTTCGTTCGTCGGTCATCCCGCGATGGCTTCGAATGAAATCGCCGGTCTGGTCGAAAAGCCCGCCAACTGGAAAAAAGTCTACGCCATCGGCTACAAGAGCTGCAGTTACGATGCCGCCGGCAAGCTGCCGCCGAAGAGCCAGGATCTTGTCGATCGTCTGCTCAAGGCCAATGTGGTGATCAGCGATACGTTGTTGTGGTGGATCGCTGGCGGCATCGATGCGATCGAGCTGATCGCCAAGGGCGTCGCGGAAAGTGGTTCCACCGACAGCGAAGGCATCATCAAATACTGGAATACGCTGTCGAAATATCCGGGCTATTTCGGCGACTACACCTTCACGCCGACCCAGCACAATGGCTTTCCGACCGACGAGATCGTGATGTCGGAGGCCTCTACCGCAAAGAACGGCACTTTCGCGGTGGCACCGGGATACACTTAGGCGGCGCCGGGAGCGCGGCCAATGCTCGCCTCGATACTCGCATCCGGATTGGCGGCGGGCGCGATCTACGCGCTCGTCGGCGTCACCTACAACACCATGTTCTCGACCTCGCGGGTAATGAGCTTCACCGCCGGCCAGCTCGCCATGCTCGGCGGCGTGTTCGGCTCGATGTTCACGCTGAAGCTGGGCATGCCGATCTTCGCCGGATTCCTGCTGACGCTGCTCGGATGCGCGATCATCGGGATCATCACCGAATTCGTCGCGGTGCGGCCGGTGCTGAAAAGCCTCGACCAGCATCTCTATGTGCTTTCCACGCTGGCGCTGGCGCTGATGATCCAGCAGGTGGCGGCGATCAAATGGGGCACCGAGCCGCAGCCATTTCCCCGCCTGCTCGGATGGGGCAGCGGGGTGTTTGACGAAAAATTCTGGCTGCCGGTGGCCGCCTGCGCGATCACCATCGTCGGTCTCGAATATCTCTATCGCCGCACGCTGGTGGGCCGCGCCTTCCTGGCGATCGCGGAGGACAATTTCGCCGCGCGCGCGCTCGGCCTGCCCGAGCGCAATCTGCGCGTCGCCAGCTACGCGCTCGCCGGGGTCATCGGCGGGGTCGCCGGGTTTTCCGGCGGCGAGCTGCTGCTGGCGTTCTTTGCCAACGGCGCGCTGCTGAATTTCTATGGCTTCGTGCCGGTGGCGCTCGGCGGCCTCGGCAACAACCGTGGCGCCATCCTCGGCGGCATCGCGCTCGGCCTGTTCCAGCAGGCCGCGAACTTTCTGGTCGGCGGCATCTTCTCGTCGGTGGCCGTGTTCACGCTGTTCATCGTCGTTCTGCTGGCGGCGCCGCAAGGCCTGTTCGGCGCGGCCACGGCGCGGAGGGTGTGATGACCGCAGTGACCACGCCCCTGGCACGCGGTGAAGCGACCGCCTTTCGCGCGATGCTGCCGCAGCTGGCGCCGTTTCTTGGCATTCTCGCGGTCGCGATGATCCTGCCGTTCGTCAGCAACGATTACTGGGCGCTGATCGGCACCCGCGCGGCGATCTACTGGGTGCTGGTCTCCGGCCTCAACCTTGTGGTCGGCTTCGCCGGACATCTGGCCATCGGCTATGTCGCGCTGCTGACGCTTGGCGCCTACACCACCAGCGTACTGGTGGCCGGCAATGTCATGCCGCCGGTGCCGGTCTTCGCGGCCTTGCCGATCGCCGCTTGCGTCGGCGCCGTGTTCGGCGTCATCGTCGGCCTGCCGGCGCTGCGGTTGCGCACCTTCTATTTCGCGATGTCGACGCTCGGTTTCGCCACCATCGTCACCCAGATCGCGCTGGCCTGGCAGAGCGTCACCGGCGGCGGCATCGGCATATCAGGTCCGGAATTTCCGGCGCCGTTCAATACGGCGTGGGGCTATTACTACCTCTGCATCGCTTTCGCGGCCGTCGCGACCTGGATCAGCGCCAACGTCGCTCACAGTCGTTTCGGCCGCGCTCTGATCACGGTGCGCGACGCCGAAGTCGCAGCCGAAGCCACCGGCATTTCCAAGCCGCGCATGCTGATCGCGATCTTTCTGCTCGCCGGCGCGCTGGCGGCGATCGCGGGCGGACTATTTGCGAGCCTGCAGACCTACATCACGCCGGACGCTTTTACCTTCGATCTGTCGATCCTGTTCTTCATTGCGATCCTGATCGGCGGACGCGGCTCGATCCTTGGCCCGATGCTCGGGACCATCATCCTGACCATCCTGCCGGAGATCGCCGCACCGCTGGCGGCGTGGTCGACTTTCCTCTACGCGGTATTGTTGCTGGTGATCGTGCTGGTGATGCCCGGCGGCATCGCCGCCCTGTTGGATTTTCGCAACCGCCGGCCGCTCGCCAGCAACCGCGCCATCATTCCACGGCCGGCGGCGCTCGGCGCCGTCGTGCGCGCGAGCGCGGGCGGCAGGAAACTCAGTCTGCGCGGCATCGCGCTGAGTTTCGGCAATGTGCGCGCCATCGACGGCCTCGATCTCGACGTCGCGCCCGGCCGGATTCACGGCCTGATCGGCCCCAACGGCAGCGGCAAGACCACGACCCTGAACGTGATCTCCGGCTACTACGCCGCCGGCGCCGGGACCATGAAGTTGGGAGAAGATGTGCTGCCTCCCGGCATGCCGGTGCTGCGCGCCGCCAGAGGCATCGCCCGCACCTTCCAGACGCCGCGCGTGATCGGAGAGGCCTCGGTGCTGCAGAACGTGATGATCGGCGGCACCATCGAGGGGCGGGCGACATTCGTCGAAGCGCTGCTGGCGCTGCCGCGCAACCAGCGCGACGAGCGCATGCTCAGCGCCAAGGCCCGCGCGCTGCTCGGCGTCGTCGGACTTGAAATGCTGGCCGACGTCCGCGCCGATCGCCTGCAGCACAGCGAACTGCGGTTCATCGAGATCGCGCGGGCGCTGATGCTGGAGCCGGATTTCCTGCTGCTCGACGAACCCGCCGCCGGACTCTCCGGCGACGAGATCG
>Ga0209526_10002851_pt1 | contig 11710 bp, 5 predicted proteins | sample JacPinW_OM2H0_M1_FD_188566 | JGI IMG/M metagenome (GOLD analysis project Ga0209526, IMG submission 188566) | Forest soil microbial communities from Algoma, Ontario, Canada - Jack Pine, Ontario site 1_JW_OM2H0_M1 (SPAdes) (version 2) | ecosystem: Environmental > Terrestrial > Soil > Boreal...
ACCAAAGTGAACCCTCATGTCGCTGTTGGAATCGTAGCTGGAACCACTGCGCACTTCGTCCACCAGGATGCGTCTCCCCGCCTTCACCCGAATCCGCGCTCCGATGCCGTCGCGATTCGATTTGGTTCCGAGCGCGCGGATAGCGATCCAATGGTTCGAATTTCGAACCTGATTTACCAGCAGGCTGGGCGGAGCGTTCATATTGCTGACCACGGCGGACATTCTGCCGTCATTCCATAAATCTCCGACCGCCAACCCCCGCGAAGACGCCGCCGCGCTAATGCCCGATCCCGCCGCCGCAGAAACATCGCTGAAAGTTCCATCGCCGTTGTTGTGATAAAGAATGCGGGGCTCCTTATAGCTGCTACCCAAATGCTGGCTGTCCACTTCGGGATAAACGTGGCCGTTCACCAGGATGAGATCGGGCCAACCGTCGTTGTCAAAGTCGAGAAACATTGTTCCCCAGCCCAGATACTGGGTATATAGCCCGAGGCCTGCGGCCGAAGTCGCATCCGTAAACGTGCCGTCCCCGTTGTTGCGGTACAGAGTTGAAGTGTCGTCCGAAAAATTTGTTTTGAAGATGTCCAGGTGCCCATCGCCATTGAAGTCCGCGATGGTGGACCCCATGCCTGCCTGCTCACGCCCATCTTCATTAAAGGCCGCGCCAGCGGTCACCGCGACGTCGGTGAAAGTTCCGTCGTGATTGTTGCGATACAGAATGCTGGGAGTGCTGTCGCAGGCCACGTAAATGTCCGGCCAGCCATCTTCATCGAAGTCCAATGGGGAAACGCTGAACGCGTAATGACCGTCGCTGCGATCGATGTGGGCCTTGGTGGTGACATCTTCGAAGGTGCCATCGCCACGGTTGTGATAGAGAATGTTCTTCGCTCCGGGCAATCCGCGTGGGCCGCACATCACAGGAACCCCCTTCCAGATGCAGGTTGCCCTCTCGCCCGGTGCCGGAGCCGTGGTCAGATCGAAGTCCACATAGTTAGCCACCATCAGGTCGAGCCGGCCGTCGCGATCGTAATCGACAAACCCGCAGCCCGTTCCCCACGCCTTACCGCTACCCGCCACTCCGGCTTTCTCCGCGACCTCGGCGAATACTCCTTGTTGGTTGTGGTACAGCCGGTTCTTCCCGTAATAGGTGACGTAGAGATCTTCCCAGCCATCATTGTCGTAGTCTCCAACGCAAACTCCCTGGCCCCAACCAGTGGCGGAGAGGCCCGCCTTTTCCGTCACGTCACTGAATGTTCCGTCGTGATTGTTGCGATATAGGTGGTTACTCGGACCCTTGCCGGAGGGAAATCCCTCGAGCTTCGTGCCATTCACCATGAAAATATCGGGCCAGCCATCGTTGTCATAATCAAAAATCGCAACTCCGGTACCGGTAGTTTCGATGATGTAGTTCTTGGTGTCGACGCCGCCAAAGACGTTCTGCATGGTCAGCCCGGCTTTTTCGGCGATGTCGGTGAAATTGGCGATGGGGCGAGGCGGCGCGCTCGCTGGGGTTTTGGGAGCTTGTCCGTGACAAAACATAGCGAACAAAAGCACGACCAGAGCACAGCGCAATCGGCGGATGGGCTGATAGCGGCGGGGAGAAAAGCAAATTGGAGGCATGGCCTAGTTGAATGTTAGGGTTGCATCCGGCAGCGGTCAAGCCGGCGCCAAGATCGGCCACGACTCCGTGCGTCGCAAAAAATAATCATAATCGGCTACGGTGTTATTGAGGCTTCGGCGACGCCAACATACTTGTCAGCGCCTCCATAGTAAAAAAGGTAGCGATCACCCCGACGTACCATGCCTTCGACGAAAACCACATTTGGAACCTGGCCAACTCTCTCCCACTCCTTTTCGGGAGCGAACACGGGGGCATCGCTCCGCGAAATCAGACGACTCGGATCTTTGAGATCGAAAATCGCGACTCCGGTTCGATAGACCAGCTTGTCGTCGGCGCCGTTGTAAATCAGAACGATCCCTTTTTCTGTCACGATGGGCGCAGGTCCCGGTTCAGCGACGCGGGAATCAAATTGTCCTGGGCGCACGGGCAAAACCGGCGTGTCGGCGGCCTCAGTCCAATGCATCAGGTCGGTGGAATACGCCAGTCCTGCCTGATCCTTGTTGTCGGCACTCGTCCCCAAAAAATACATCCAGTATTTCCCGCCGATCTTTTGCGGCACAATCGCTCCAGACTTCGTCCAGCGTACATTCCAATGCCCCTTGTACGCTGGTAAGATCACGCCCTTTCGTTCCCAGCGCATCAGATCTTTCGAGGTCGCGAGGCAAAGCTGCGCATCTTTCTTGTTGTAGCCGGTGTAGGTCAGGTAGTAGGTGTCACCGAACTTTACCAGGCGAGGATCCTCGACTCCGCCATCTTTTTCGTACTCCTCCGCTGGCACAAAAACCGGCTCGGCTCGCCGCGTGAAACGAATGCCATCGCTGCTTTCGCCATAGCCGAGGCGCGAGGTGCCCTTCCCATCTTGTGCCCGGTAGAGCATGACTATTTTGCCGGCACGCTCAATCACGGCGGGATTAAACGTTCCTGCTGACTCCCATCCGTCCCCGCGCGGAGAAATGATCGGGGTCTCCGAGATTCGACGCCAAGCTCCGAACGCCGAGTCGGCGCTATTCTGCGAAGCCAGAGCAACAAACAAGGGGAGAACGCCGAACCAGGCGCTGCTGCGGATTGATTTGATCATGGAGTCTTTAACTGCCAAACCACAATCTGGCGCGGGAAAAAACCGGGCGCTTCGATTCTTCCAACATCTCACCGGACGAGAAAGCAGCGGAATTGGCCCCGCCACCTGGCTTCGCCAGTGGTTGCGCTCTGGTGTGAGCTAGTGGCCTTTGGTCCGCACCGCGAGCAGATCCGTCTTCACCGGAACCCCGTGTGTAACCTTCACTCGCAGAAGGGCCTCGAAGGGTTTCAGGTCGCCCGATGTCGAAATACCCAAACGTTGCAACAGCTCCGCCAGAGAATCTTCACGACAAACATACTCCGCAGCCGCCTGCGTGCCCACTGTAGTAGTTCCCGCCAGGATCAACATCGAATGTGATGGGTCCAGTCCCGGCATTAGGCCGACGATCGCGTAGTCCTCGACCACCGACTGGCTGGTAGGGCTCGCCAAGAAAACCTCGGACTCTCCGGCCGCCGGATGCACGTTAATCACCTCCATGTCTCCCATGCGAGGCCCGGAATTCACTCGCCGAAAAACGAATTCCTGCGTTCCCGGGATCTCCAGCAGCGTCAAATTCTCCGCCGGGGAACCGATGAAGATCAGATCGTTGTTTCTGACATCATCGAGCGAAAACAGTGCCCCCCGCTTCACCCGCAGTTGGCGGTTGAGGAGGCCGAAAACCCGGTCCAGTTCGTGGATCGCCAGGACCTCACCGACCCCGGTGTAATGATCGAGGATCACCTCGCGCGAATCGGTGGACGGGTTGAAGTAACGCATGTTCGTCTGCGGACGTCCCACAAAGTTGGCGTTGCTGAAAATTACCCACGGTGGCTGCGGAGCGGTGGCGAAGCGGCTCCAGAAAATCTGATAGGCGAGCGGAACGGGCTCAACGCTTGCCGTGGTCTTACCCCGAGTTGCCAGCAACGCCGCGCTTCCGACCAGAGACGCCGCCAGCAAGACCGAAAGCACCAGCACGGTGATAGCCCAACCCCGGTTCGACGGTTCTACAACAGAATGCTTGTGCACACGCTCCGCATGGCTCGCATCGGCTACCTGCGGCGAAGAAACCGAAGTAGTTCGCGTCCTGAAGGAAAGAACATACGATCCCTTGGGCAGCTCTACGATAATCGGATCGTCAACCCCTTCAGTGGCGTAGTACTCGGCCAATTTCACGCGCAGACGTCCCGCCTGCACCCGCACCGTCGAATCCGCCTGCGGATCGAAGCCAGCCGAGCGGCCAAACACTTCGGTCGCAATCTGATACTCCTTCACCGTCGCGACGTGATGATCCGGAGGGTGATCTGGAGAACGCTCGGCAAGGTATCGAAGCAGCTTGCACAGGGACTCGGACCCCCGCAGGCTATGACTATTAGTAAGTCTATCTATTTGTTGGGATCGTTGATCCCGAGCGATGGCGTGGGTTGGCGTCGAGGCCATGTAACAAGAAAGTAACAGGGTATGTATGTTCTAGCAAGGATAGCAGTTTACACCCGTAACGGTATGAAACCTAGTGAAACTTAACCGGATAGTGCTTTTGCACTAGAACGTGCAGGGTTTTTCTGTAGGTTGCAGTTCTGCGATTTGGGGCAAGCCTGCTCTTGTGGGTCTCTCTCAGGAGGAAACTGTGATGAAGAAGTTAGTCTTGGCAGTCGTCGCGACACTTGGACTTCTCTGTGGTCTCTGGATGCCAACAGCTTCAGCTCAGGCCGTCTACGGCAGCATCATCGGGACAGTAACGGATCCCTCCGGTGCGGCCGTGGCCAATGCTAAAGTCTCGGCCGTTAGCCAGACGAAAAATACTGTCACCGAGACTACCACCAACGAGAGCGGCAACTATTCCGTCACTCACTTGATTCCTGATGTGTACACGGTTCGCATCGTTGGGCCGGGCTTCAAGAGTCTGGAAACTAAGGATATCGTGGTTTCTGCCGATACCTCCACGCCGGTAAACGGCCAGTTCCAGGTCGGCTCGGCCAGTGAGCAGGTCGAGGTCACTGCCGAAGCTCCACAGCTCAAGACAGACCGCGCGGACGTGTCGATCGAATTCAACGCTAAACAATTGGCAGAGCTCCCCGTCTACAATCGCAACTTCCAGAGCCTGGAGTTGCTTTCGCCCGGTACGCAGATACTGGGATGGGGCCATGCTGCCACGGAGAATCCTCAGGGCAGCAAGCAGATCTTCGTGAACGGCCAGCACTTCAGCGGTACGGGATATGAACTGGACGGTACCGATAATCAAGATCCGATTCTGGGTATCATTATTGTGAACCCCAGTCTGGATGCAGTGACTGAGACCAAGATCACGACTCAGAACTACGACGCCGAGTTCGGCAAAGCCTTAGCCGGAATCATGACTGCGCAGACGAAGTCGGGGAGCAACGAATTCCACGGAAGCCTCTACTTCTACGATTTGGATCCCGTCACTCCTGCGAGGAATCCTTTTACCGGCAAGGCCTCGCCGAATAACTGGAAGCAGTTTGGCGGTGCCGTGGGTGGGCCGATCATCAAGAACAAACTCTTTTTCTTCTTCGACTATGAAGGCACGCGGCGTAAGTCAGGCACGACTTTTACGACCAGTGTCCCGACGGCTTTGGTCCGCTCGACATGTCTCACCGCTGGCAGCGCGACCTGCGATCTAAGTGAGTTTCTCGGGAACGGGAAAGTCCCCACCGGCAACGGCCAAGTGTTTAACCCATACCTGCCAGTAGGTGGGCGCGGTACTGGATACGCTGGCAACCTAATTCCACAGTCTGTCCTGCAAGCCGCAGATGCAAGCTGTGCCGGCGGCTGCACCCTGACCACCGCTGAGAATATTCTCGCTCAGTTGCCGCCTCCGAATTTACCGGGCGATCATAACGGAACCCTGAATAACTATTCGGCCAACGGAAGCGGAACCTTCAACGACTATCAGTACGTGATACGCGGCGACTACACGGCCAGCGAGAAGCTCCAAATCTTCGGCCGCTATACTCACTCCAACTTTAAGCTCTCCGGCAAGCCTGTGTTTGGGGCCATCGGCGGTCCCGGGCTTGGCTACCTCGGCCTGGCGGGCCAATCGTTGATCAACAATTACAGCTTGGCGACAGGATTCAACTACACGTTGAGCAGCACGCTCTTGACAGACTTTCGCTTCGGATACTTCCGCTACAACCCACATTCTACGAAGTTTGACCAGGGCAACGCGAGCGCGGCCTCGGCGTTGGGGTTCCCTGGTCTGAATACCTCCGACGTCACCACGAACGGTTTGCCGGGCTTGTTTTTCGACGCTGTTGGCTCGGGCAACGGCGGGTTCGGGAACCTTGGCGAAGCCCTCAACATTACCCGTTGTAACTGCCCATTGATCGAGAAGGAACAGGGGTACCAGTTCGTTAACAACTGGACGAAGATCTTCGGCAACCATCAATTCAAGCTCGGTGCGGATTTGCGGCACGCGACCAACCTGCGGGTTCCATCCGACGCCAACCGCACCGGCCAGATGCACTTCAATTGGCAGGGGACAAGTGACGGCAACGGTAACGGCGGGGTGGACTTGGCCACCTTCCTTTTCTCAGAAGTGAGCAATATGGACCGGTATGTGGGATCTCCTAGCGAGACGAAGGCGATCGAGACTCAGAACCGCTACTTCTTCTACGCGCAGGATACCTGGCGCGCGACCCACAAGCTGACCGTCAACTATGGCTTGCGCTGGGAGCACTACACTCCGGAATTTGTGAACGGCAAGGGCAACGGCGGTTTCGCTGTTCTGCCCGAAGGTGTGATTCGCGTCGCGGGCTACGGCGGTATCAGCGACAACGGAAGTACCCGCACCAACTGGAAGCTTTTCGCGCCGCGCATCGGCATCGCCTACGAGGTCACCCCCAAGACCGTGGTCCGCATGGGGTACGGGCGGAGCTTTGACATCGGTGTCTTCGGATCATTGTTCGGGCACACGGTTACGCAGAACCTGCCCGTACTGGCCCACCAGACGCTTAACTCGCAGGATTTCAAGAACGACACTCCAGCGTACAACTTCACGGGCCAGTGTCTGTCGGCTCCGTTTGATCCAACGATTTGTGGCCCCATTTCGGGATCGGCCGCCTTCCCCGTAATTCCGAGCAATGGCATCCTTCCCTACTTCGGTGTCTGCCCCGAGTCCGTAGCGCTGGCAGGGGGGCCTTGCCAAGGCAGCGTGCAACCCCATACCCGTCCCGACAAGCTCGTGGTGCCTACAGTGGACGCGTGGAACGTAACCGTGCAACACCAACTTACTTCCAAGACTAGCGTGGACGTGGCATACGTGGCCAACCATGGCAGCCATGTCTTCAAGGGTAATGGTCCCTCCTACAACGCGAACCAGGCTACAATCGTGGGCTGCGTGAGCGTCGGGTGCTCGCCGAGCACTGGCAGCCTGTCCTTCGCCCAGCGGTCACCCTACAACACTGCGTTTAGTACGCCCTACACGTATGCCGACGGCTTCACCACGAACGTCGTATGCTGCGAAGGCAACGGCTTTGACTACAGGGGTAATGACGGAACGAATTCTTACAAGGCATTGCAGATCAAAGTGGACCATCGCGCCTCCTTCGGCTTGACGCTCAACGGGTCCTACACCTACTCGAGGGCCTATGACAACGATGGCAATTACCAGCCTGATCTGCGTCAAGGTTACGGGCGTCAGGACTTCAACCGCGACAGCGTCTTGATTCTGACTTCGATCTACGAGCTGCCGTTCGGCCGGGGCAAGAGGTTTATGGGAAACAGTTCGCGGATGGCGGACTTGCTCCTCGGAGGATGGCAGTGGAATGCGACCATGGTCATTGGAAGTGGCCTGCCGTTCTCTCCCGCCTACCAGAACTGCGGCTTCGACAGGGATACAGGACCTTGCCGGCCCAACCAGAGCGGAAGTTTCCACATGGGATCCGGCAGCTTCAATGGTCAAAGCCACCATGTCGTCTACTTCACTCCGGTAACCACTTTGTGCGACAACCCCGATCCAACGGTATGCTCAACCGTTGTGACCCAAAGCGGCGTCTTTTCCGATCCCGGCATCGGCAAGTTCGGGAACATCCAGCGCAACAGCTTCACCGGGCCTGGGGAGTTCCTGTCTGACATGTCGATCTTCAAGAACTTCACGATCACGGAGAGGGTTCATGCGCAGTTGCAGGCGGAATTCTTCAATGTGTTCAATCACCCCGTCTATGGCAACCCCAATGGTTGCATTGATTGCACCGGTAGTGGTGGGCTGATCACGGGCCTGGAGGCTAACAGCCTGATGCGGCAAATCCAACTCGGTGCGCGGATTACGTTCTAGCCGCAGCCGACAAAGAGCATTTTAGGGGAGCCCAGCGGCTCCCCTATTTTTTCGTAAGGAAAACGGAGTTCGGGCCAGCACGTTGCACGGCCGCCTAGTCACAGGCAGCAGGGAAAATCCGAATCTGGCAAGAATATTTGGATATAATTCACCTAACTGTAGTGCACCTCTTCCCGAAACTAACCGTGTCGCACCGTAGATCCAATCGTGCCGCCTGCCTATTGCTTGGACTGATCTGGATCCCCACTTCCTGGGCGCAGGCGCAGCCTTCTCGGCAATCTGTGTCGCGGGTTGCTTACCAGCGAGGCCTCGAGGCATTCCAAAAGGGTGAGCTTGCCTCCGCCCGCGCAGATTTCGAGGAGGCGGTCCGACGCTCTCCTTCACATGCCGAGGCCCAGGCCGCATTGGGTTTGGTATTGGCGCAGCAGGGGGAACTCTCTCCGGCGGTAAGTCATCTCGAAGCCGCTCTTCGGCTCAAGCCTGACTTGTTAACCGCCCGGTTGAATCTCGCTAGTGTACTGCTGCAACGAGGGGATTCCGAAGGGGCCGAACGAGAAGTGCGCACGGCCGTAAAGATAACTCCGGCGAACGCTGACGCCCACCGTGCACTCGGACGTCTACTCAGCCAGCGAAATGCCCAGGCGGAGGCCGCGTCGGAGCTGCAGCGAGCGGTGGCTCTCGCTCCCCAGCGCGCGGATTTACGAGACGATCTGGGTTCCGTCTTCGCTAAGCAAGGCCAGCTTGTCGACGCGGCAGCCGCGTTCGCAGAAGCTCTGCGTCTCGAACCCGACTTGGCTTCTGCGCATTTTCACCTCGGAGTGCTCCGGTCGCAACAGCATGAAATGGCGGAAGCCGCCAGCGAGTTGCGGAAGGCGATCGAGCTTTCTCCACGTGATGCCGCATCCCATTACTACCTCGCGGAAGTCCTGGCCAATCAATCGAAAAATGCGGAAGCTCTCAAGGAGTTGCACACAACGGCCAACATGAAACCGGACTGGTTCGAGGCACAGATCGCCTTGGGCCTTGCCTGCCAGCGGGCTGCCGATGCTGACTGCGCCGTTAGCGCATTCCAACAGGCTGCAAAGTTGAGACCAACCGATCCTGAGGCGGTTAACGATCTCGGCCTGGCTCTTATTCAGAAGGGCGACGCAGAGGGTTCGATCGCGCAATTCCGTACCGCGATGCAACTCCGTCCGAATGACGGTGCCTTTCGCGGCAACCTGGGGATTGCCTTCATGCAGCGGGCAGATTTTGATGCCGCAATTAGCGAGCTAGACGCCGCGATCCGGCTCGCGCCGGAAAATGCCTCGTTACATTACAATCTCGGCCTCGCTTACAAACTCAAGGACCAGCTCGACAAGGCCATCGTCGAACTGCAAAATGCAATCTCGCTGCAGCCTGACCTCGCCGATGCGCACTACACGCTTGGAGTGCTCTTCTGGCAGCGGGGTGAATTTGAAAAGGCGACCGAACAACTCCATCAGGCAATCCAGGCGCAACCGGGCTATGCGGAGGCCCATTACACCCTGGGCACCGTTCTCAAACAGCAAGGAAAACTGCCGGAGGCGGCGGCCTCGCTTCGGGAGGCGATTCGCCTCGAACCCGACTTTGCGGGAGCTCACAGCACGCTGGCCGGGGTGCTGCGCCAGCTCGGCGACTCCGCGAGTGCCGCGGAAGAAGCTCATGCGGCATCACGCCTTACGAGCTCAAACAACAGTCTCCAGGCAGCGACGTTTGCGACAAATTCAGGAAAGCGCTTGCTTTCTGCGGGTGACGTGCAGGGTGCCATTGCGCAGTTTCGGTCGGCGATCCAGATGGCCGACCAGTACGCTCCTGCTCACTATCAACTGGCTCAGGCCCTGAGACAGCAGGGCAATACCCAGGAAGCCGCGCGGGAACTCGACCGCGCCACCGAGATTGAGTCGCGTCCCAGGTAGACTCGGTGGCTGCGCCGTGTACATGCCCGACGTTACTCGATGCTCTTGTGTGCTGTAATTGTCCTGGCAAAACTAATGCAACAGTCATTCCCTGGTCGCTGCGTTTGGCTATCGATGCTTCTCGGGGCGTGCGGCGCGCTTGGATTCGCGCAGCCAACGCCGGCACGAGATCAGCCCTCCGCCCAATCTTCACCAGCGGCCCAGCCTGCCACTTCCGATTTCTCCCACGCGCGTAATTTGATGCAGCAGGGCAGGCTTGAAGAGGCGATCACGGAGTTGCGTGCCGTCGAAGCCAGTAGTCCAGAGTTGAAGGGCCTCGATCTGGAACTCGGGACGGCTTATTACAAGAAGAGCGACTATCCCAAAGCGATTGAATACCTGAAGAAGGCCACGGCTACCGACCCTGGCACGAACGAGGCCGTGCAATTGCTTGGCCTCTCCTACTATTTGAACGGAAGGCCGGCGGAAGCGATTCCACTGCTTGAAAGAGTGCAAACCTGGTATCCCCGCGCCAACGTCGATGCCTCCTACATTCTCGGCATCTGCTATATCCAGACCAAAGACTATCCAAACGCCCGCAAAGCGTTCGCGAAAATGTTCGACGTGCCGCCGGACTCCGCCGCAAGCTATCTGTTCACCGCCCGCATGTTATTCCGTCAGGAATTTGATCCGATCGCCGAAGAATACGGGCAGAAAGCGGTGGCGCTTGATCCCAAACTTCCGCTAGCGCATTTCCTGCTCGGCGAGCTTTATCTCTACAAGTCGCGAGTGCCGCAAGCCATAGCGGAATTCCACAAAGAACTCGCCATCAATCCCGGCAACGCCGCCACGTATTACAAGCTGGCGGACGCCTACTCCCGCGTGCAAAAATTCGAAGACGCCGAGAGGCTTCTCCAGCGCTCTATCTGGCTCGATGCCACTTCCACCGGGCCCTACATCCTGATGGGCAAGGTGTTGGAGAAAAAAGGCGAGTTACAGTTGGCGGTCCGGACGCTGCAGAAAGCGGCGACCATGGACCCAAATAATGCGATGACTCACCACCTTCTCGGCCAGGCTTATCGCGACATGGGCAAGAAGGAAGAAGCCGAAACCGAATTGAAATTGGCCGAACAGCTACAAACGCAACAAGATTCGCGGCCGTGAACGGAGCCAAGCCGGCCTCACAATAGGGTTAGCCGGCGTCAAAGTCTCCAAACATAATGAAAGCTGAACCCTTCAAGATCGTCGGCCTCGGGGAGTTGCTCTGGGATCTGCTGCCGGCGGGAAAGCAACTGGGCGGCGCACCGGCCAATTTCGCCTACATCACTTCACTTTTAGGCGACGAAGGGATCGCCGCCAGCTGCGTGGGTAGCGATGACCTCGGAGACGAAGCCATCCGGCGGCTGAAACAGCTCGGAGTTTCCACTACCTTCATCCAGCGCGACACGTATCACCCCACTGGCAAGGTGAACGTAAAAGTAGACAGCGCCGGGCAGCCAAGCTTCGAAATCTGTGCCCCTGTTGCCTGGGACTTTCTCGAATGGACGGCTCAGTGGCAGAAGCTGGCTGAACAAGCGGACGCAGTCTGCTTCGGATCGCTGGCGCAGCGCTCCGCCTCCAGCCGATCCACCATTTGTCGCTTTCTCGATGCGACACGCGCTCAGGCGTTGCGGGTTTTCGACGTCAACCTCCGGCAGAATTTCTACACGAAGGAAATTCTCTCAAACTCGATGCAGCGTGCGAGGGTGGCTAAGCTCAATCACGACGAAGTGCCTCGAGTCATGCAATTGTTAGGGTTGGAGCCTGGCGACGACGAATCCTCAGCC
>Ga0209526_10002852_pt1 | contig 11709 bp, 11 predicted proteins | sample JacPinW_OM2H0_M1_FD_188566 | JGI IMG/M metagenome (GOLD analysis project Ga0209526, IMG submission 188566) | Forest soil microbial communities from Algoma, Ontario, Canada - Jack Pine, Ontario site 1_JW_OM2H0_M1 (SPAdes) (version 2) | ecosystem: Environmental > Terrestrial > Soil > Boreal...
AGTGTTCGGACGGGCATCTGTTTGAATCTACGGTGCCGGCCTAAAGGCGAGCGCTACAAAAGCTTTCACGAATGGGCTGCCGCCTAGACTCTTCAGCCGGCACCGTACATTTCATTTCCCCGCGCCCTTGATACGCGCCATCTCCGCCGCCAATTCCCTCACCGTCTTTTGCATCTCCGGCAGCCGTTTAAGCGCTGCGATCACCTTCAGCCAAAGCCTATTTTCCATGACGGGAGATCCCGAGCGCACCGCTCCCGCCGGAACATCCAGATGCATGCCGCTCTGCGAAGTAATGATGGCGCCGTCCCCGATTTCCAGGTGTCCCGCCGACCCCACTTGCCCCGCCAGGATGCAGCGGTCGCCGATACGCGTCGAGCCGGCGAGGCCAACTTGTCCGCAAAGAATCGTGTCCTCGCCCACTTCGCAGGCGTGGCCGACAAGCACCAGGTCATCAATTTTCGCGCCGCGCCGTATGCGTGTTTCTCCGACAGTGGCGCGGTCGATGCACGAGTTCGATTGGATCTCCACGTCATCCTCGATCACGACCGGAGCATGTTGCAGGATTTTGTGCCAGCTCCCATCCGCGCGCTTCGCAAATCCGAACCCATCGCCCCCGATGACCACGCCGCTCTGCAGGATCACCCGATTTCCGATGCGGCAGTTTTCCCGCACGATGGTTTGCGAATGCGCGAGGAAATCGTCTCCAATCTTTGCGTTCTTATAAAGAGTCACCAGACTATGAAGCACGGCGTTTCGCCCGATTTCCACTCCCTCATCGATGAAGCAGTGGGGCCCGATGTGGCAACCTTCCGCAATGTCCGCCGATTTGGCCACGACAGCCGTCGGATGAATTCCCGGCAAGTACTCCTGCGGCGTGTGGAAGAACTCGATGGTCCGCGCGAAATCGAGGTAGGGGTTTTCCGACCGCAGCGCAGCGAGTGACGGTAGTTTAGCGTCGCGCTTAATGACCACCTTATCCTCGATAAGCACAGCCGAGGCGCGAGTCGTGGACAGTTCGCGTCCATACCGTGGGTTCGACAGAAAGGCGACTTCGCCGGCCTTTGCGGCTTCCAAGCCTTCCGCGCCGTGAATTTCAATCTGCGCGTCGCCTTCGAGCGCGCACCCGAGCCGCGCGGCCAGTTCTCCAAGTTTCATGTTTCAATCTCCTTAGGGTGCGGGCTCTACTTTACGCTGAACGCTTCAAGTGAAGCGTGGAGCCCGCCAGGAAAAAAGATCCACACAGGCAGGACTCAAACGTACCCGCAATAGGACGCATCACTCTACAACATTACATCGTGCTCTGGAATTTGAACGAGAGTTGAGTCCCTGGAAGTCTTTGCCTGATTCGTCTAGCATTAGTGGCAATCGGATGCCGAGAAAATGCCCCGGGTCTAAAGACCCGGGCTACAGTGCTCGCGCACGCGGTGGCAGGTTGTTGTAGTCCGCCTCTTCAGAGGCGGGAATTTTTGAAATTGGCCAGGCAAGAGGTTATGCAACACTCTAGTCACTCGCTGAAGAGGCCCGGCTGAACCGACACTGCGGGCTTTCGCCGCGCGATGCCGACAACGCCGAGAACCGTCATCTCCGAAAGCGCAGTGCGAGGAATAAAGATTCGCAACGTCGTGCCGTGAAGGTCCGGCGGCGTAATCTGGACGCCACGGTCTAGCAGGGAAAGCAGATCGTTGGGAACCACACCCTCGATACTGTCGTTGTCGCGAAATTTTAAGCGTACCCATAGGCCCTCCAGCTTGGGCCGCGACAGGAAAGCCTTGCGCTCAGGTTCAAAATCGTCCGTGAATTCGCGCACGAAATAAATACTTCTCACGTCTTTAATTGCGAACGTGCGATGCTCTCCCTCGGGAGTCAGCAGATCGACTGTATCGGCGTCCCCCAGCTTTCCTGGATTGAGGTACCCGCGCAACACACTTCGATTAAGCAACAATACGACCACTTTCTTGTGTGTGGAGGCTGAGGTGCGCGTTTTCACGGAAGAAGGCCCGGGCCACAGGCCTTGCGGGCCGACGAATTCTATGTTATGTTAACCGTTCTGTTTCTGTCAAGTGGTTACTTATCAAAGGTTTAGACTGAAGAGTTTAGACTGAGGCTTAGCCTGGGGGCCTCGATCTTTTGACCTACATCCTGACCCACAAGCGGCAGATCCTCAAGTCTGCTTCTATTATTAGCATTATTACGGTTGTCAGCCGAATTCTCGGATATGTCCGCGATCAGCGTTTGACCTTGCTCCTGGGAACTTCAGGCGTGGCCGATTCATTCGTCCTGGCGTACCGTATTCCGAACGTCCTCCGCCGTTTGGTCGGGGAAGGGTCGATGACCGCTTCCTTTATTCCTGTCTTCACCGACTACATGAGAAATCGGTCCCGGGAAGAGACCTGGAAGTTTGCCAATCGCCTGTTCTGGACGTTTTCGGTCGTTCTGGCGAGCCTAACTGTTTTGGGCGTGATCTTTTCTCCGCTCGCCGTTCGTTTTTTTTCCATGTTTGGAAAGAATCAGGCTCAGGTGGAGGCGATCTATCTGAACCGGCTGATGTTTCCGTACATTCTATTCATCGGGATGGCGGCCCTTTCGATGGCCATCCTGAATTGCTTCCACATTTTCGGCTTGCCCGCCGCCACTCCAATACTTCTCAACATTTCGTTTATCGTTTTTTCCGTCGCGCTGGTGTGGAAACATTTCTCGAGCCCCGCCGCGGCTCTCGCGGTGGGAGTTTTGGTCGGCGGAATTTTCCAGTTCTTTCTGCAAGTGCCTCAGCTGGTGCGCCGCGGAATGAATTTTGAATTCGGAATTTCCTTTACGGATCCCGGTGTGCGTCGCGTCGCGCGACTGATGTTGCCGGGCTTTCTCGGAATCGGGATCGCTCAAATCAACCTTCTGGTGGACACGATTTTTGCAAACGCCAAGGTCATGCCGGAAGGGAGTCTGGTTTCACTTTACGTCGCGGACCGCGTCACCGAACTTGTTCTGGGAGGTTATGCCATTGCGATTGCCACCGCCATTTTGCCGATGATGGCGCACCAGGCTTCCGGAGGCGATTTTGAGGGCATGAAAAAAACGCTCGGTTTTGCCCTGCGCATCGTTTCCTTTATTACGATCCCTGCGGCGGTCGGCCTGGTGATTTTGCGCGAGCCCATCGTTCAGGTCTTGTTTCAACACGGCCGTTTCGTCGCCGAATCCACGCGCTTGACCGCCCGCGCTCTGCTGTATTATTCCATGGGACTTCCCGCATTTGCGATGGTAAAGCTGATCGTTCCGGCCTTCTATTCCACGCAGGATACACAGACTCCCGTGCGGGTGGCCGTCTTCACGATGCTTGTGAACGTCCTGCTGAACGTGATATTCCTGTTTTATTTCTTCCCGAAGCTCCGGAACGGAGGCCCGGCCCTGGCCAGCGTCCTGGCCAGCTATTTCAATGTGCTGGTGCTATTTATTGTGTTCCGCTTGCGGTTCGGACGCCTCGGGACGTGGGAGATCCTGACATCGATGGGAAAGATCGCAATCTGTTCCGCCGCGATGGGCGCTGTGTGCTGGACGATGCTACGGTATTCTCACTTCGATCTAATCGACCACTTCTTGACCCGCCTTGTCGTTTTCATCTCCATGATTAGCGGTGCTACGATTGCCTATCTGGGTCTTGCATGGCTATTGCGCTGCGATGAGATTCACGAGGTATACGGCATTGCTTTTCGCAGGGATCGCGCGGAACCCGGAAAGATGGGATTGTCGGGTTAACCATGATCGATACAACTACTCACGTCTTCTTGAGCTATCTGCGTGTTGAGAAAGGTTTGTCGCAGAACACCATTCTCGCTTACGGCCGCGACCTCAAACGATTCGCTGGTTTTCTCGCCAAGCGCCATAAGAGCAAGGTCGACGCGGTGAACCGCGAAGATGTCGTGGATTTCCTTTCCGATCTTTATAGGCAAAAACTGGATAGCAGGTCCGTCTCACGATATTTGGTTTCGCTCCGCAGTTTTTTCAAGTACGCATTGATGGAAGAATTAGTCCGCGTGGACCCCACGGAAAATCTCGAGTCGCCCAAGATCCGCCAGAGCCTTCCCACGTACCTGCGCAAGGACGAGATGGACCGCCTCATGGAGGCTCCGAATACGGCGAGCCCCGTGGGGTTGCGCGACAAAGCCATGCTCGAAGTCCTCTATTCGACCGGCCTTCGTGTTTCCGAATTGCTTAACCTGCGAATTTCAGACGTGGATGTGCGCATGGGCTGCGTTCGGTGCATCGGAAAAGGCGACAAAGAACGCCTGGTTCCTATCGGACGCAAGGCCATTGCGGCGGTCGAGGCGTACCTCACTGGCGCGCGGCCGCGATTCCTTCGCTTTGGAACTCCGGCGCCGCATGCTCAAGTGCTGTTCTTGACGCGATCCGGCCGCAGGCTCAGCCGCATCACGATCTGGAAGATCTTGCATGATTACGGCGTCAAGCTGGGTTTGCGCGGGCGTCTGACTCCGCATAAACTCCGTCACAGCTTCGCCACCCATCTCCTGGAGGGGGGAGCCGATTTGCGCTCCGTCCAGCTCATGCTGGGGCACGCTGATATTGCAACGACGCAGATTTACACGCATGTGGTCGAGGAGCGCCTGAAGGAAATCTACAAGGCGCATCACCCGCGAGCGTGATGACCATCGGCCGATCCACGGAAAAAAATTCGTCGGATCGAAACTTTGACCGGGCACGAGGGCGCGAAACACACGGGCGCGTCCTCCACCGAGAACGGGACACGCATGCCTGATTACATGTACCTGCTGGAAAGCCGGCTCTCCGCCGAACAACGCGCTGCCGTGGTTCGTATCCAGGAACTGGCCGCCGCCGCCGAATCCAACCTCTACCTCGTAGGTGGCGCGGTACGGGACCTGACTTCCGGAATGCCGATCCGCGATTTGGATTTCACCATCGAAGGGAATCCCTCGCGCATCGCTCGCGAGCTCGAAAAAGGTGGCGCGCACATTATTAGCGAAAATGAACATATACGGCACGTCGAACTCATCCTCGCAGGCGATGTGGACGCGAGTCTCGCCGCCTCGCGCGAAGACATCTACGCGCATCCCGGAAACAAGCCGGAGATTCGGTTCTCCACGGTCATGGAAGACCTCCGGCGCCGCGATTTTTCCGTGAATGCCATCGCGATTTCTCTGAATGCCAATTCCCGCGGCCTCTTGCTGGACCCGACTAACGGTCTCGCCGATCTCGAGCGGCGCGAGATTCGCGCGCTTTCCATCCACAGCTTTACGAATCAACCCGTGCGTTTGTTGCGCGCGCTGCGCTATGCGGCCCGCATGGGCTTCAAGCTGGATTCGCGCACATCCGACTGGTTCAATTTGGCTATCGAGCGCGGTTTGCAGGAAAAAATCTCTCCGGAAGACGCCGGGAGTGAGTTCCGGCAGGCTGCGCGTGAGGAAAAGCCCCTCGCCGTCCTAAAGGCCTGGGAATCGCGGGGCCTGTTGGAGGTATTGCATCCACAGATCGCGAAGCGGCATCCCGATTATGACGCGATTAATAGGATCACCCGCGTGCGCGACGAAATGTCGGGAGCCGGTTTCCGGCCGCGTATGTTCGCCCCCGTTGCCCTCGCCATACTCGGCCGGCTCAAGGATCGCGAGCGCACCTCGGCGCTGGGTCACATGGGGCTGCGCTCCGCGGAAATTCACGCCGTGGCGGAAATCGAATCAGAGGCGGCCAAGATCGCGAAACTCCTCGCGGGACCTAAGACCGCCTCGCCACGGGACGCCTACGCTTTTCTCGAAAAAACGCGGCAAGACCTGTTGGCGTATATTCTCGCTGAATCTTCCAATTCGAAAGCCGTCGCCAAGGTTCGAAACTACATGTTTAAGTGGAAACCCATGCGCTACGCGTTGCCCGGCGTCGCGGTGGAACTCGAAGCCGTCGGACTGGAACGCGGCCCAAAGTTCGACAAGGTACTCGAGGATTTCTTCCAGGCGCAGCTCCTCGGCAAGGCGCGCAAACCGGAGGACCATGCCAAGGTCTTGCGCAAGCTCGCCGGCATCAAGGAACCCCCGAAGAAGATAGAGGAGAAAAAGAAGCCGGAAAAACCGCCGAAGAAGGGCGCGCCGGCAGCGAATCCGGCGGCAAGCCCGGCCAAGTCGTCCGCTCCACCCAAGCAGGGCGCTCCGGCAATCCCCACGGCCCCTACAAAGGGACAACCATCCGAATCGAAGCCTGCTCCTCGCCAGCAAAAGCCTGCTCAAACGGGACGCGAAAGATTGAAATCTCGTGGAAAGAAGAAATAGGCGCCGTTTCGCCAGCCTGCGGAAGCCATGGCCGGGCAGTGACGCAATTTCCCGGAAGTTTCAATGCCTCGAGGCGATGGTTTCGGTAGCGTCGGCCTCCCGCCGGCTCCTTGCTCTTTTTTGAAACTCCAAAACCACCGGCAAGACGCTGATTAGATAAGGGCGTCGGCTCCTGCGAGCGAGTAGACTTGGACGGTGTTCAACAACCAAGGCTCGGAGCGAAGGAGCCGAGCGATGATCATTATAGGATGTGATTTTCACACGCGCTACCAGCAGATTGCGATGCTGAACACCGAGACCGGAGAGCTGGTGGAGCGGCGTTTGGAACATGAGAACGGAGAGGCCCGAACGTTTTACGCGCAGTGGTCAAAGCCGATTCGTGTGGGGATCGAGGCCACTGGATATACGCAGTGGTTCGAGCAGAGGTTGACGGAACTAGGACAGGAACTGTGGGTGGGAGATGCCGCCGAGATTCGCGCCTCGGTGGTGCGGAAGCAGAAGACGGACACGCGGGATGCGGCTCATATTCTGGAGTTGCTGGTCCAGGAGCGGTTTCCGCGGATCTGGATGCCCACGCCGGACGAGCGCGACGTGCGGCAGTGGGTGCTGCCTCGAGTGAAGCTGGTGCAGATGCGGACCAAGGTCATGAATCAACTACACGCGTTGGCGATGGGACAAGGCCTGTGCCGGAAGAAAAAGTTGTGGAGCACCGTGGGCCGCCGGGAACTGGAAGCTCTGCGGTTAGGGCCGTGGGCCAGCCGTCGGCGGCAGGAGTTGTTGCAACTGCTGGACCAGCTCCAGGCTTCGGTTGTGGAGTGGGACCGCGCCGTACAGCAACAAGCCGCCGGCAACAGCGCAGCGGTTCGCCTGATGACGCACCCCGGCGTGGGGCCGGTGACGTCGCTGGCGTTCGTGCTGACGCTCGGCCCGAGCAGCCGTTTCCGGAGAGGCAAGCAAGTGGCCAGCTACCTGGGACTGAACCCGCAGGAGAAGTCTTCGGGCGATCGCCAGCACACCGGAGCGATCAGCAAACAGGGAAATTCGATGATGCGTTGGTTGCTGGTGGAAGCCGGACAGACCGCAGCGCGGTGGGATCCGGAGTTGCGGCGAGTCTATCAGCGGTTGAAGTTTCGCCGGGGCAGCAGCGTGGCCAAGGTGGCCATCGCTCGCAAACTGGCCGTGAGGTTGTACTGGATGCTGCGTAGCCAGGCCGATTACGCCCATCTGGTTCGCCCTGCAGGGTAGCTCGAGTAGCGCCGTGGTCGAAGCCAGATCGAGACGCTGAATGGGCGCCCTGCCTCCCTGGACAGCCAGGGAGTTTGAAACACGAATCATGGTCTGTGGTTGAAGATCGAATAGATGGCTAGTGGAACCAGAGTCCACCGAAAGATTCAAGAAGCGAGCCTTGGTCGAGAAGAACACAAGATTTCTGGTAGGAAAACAAAAAACCGCAGCCGCCGATCATTCGCAGAAGTGTCTCTTGACAACGCCGACGCCCTTATAGACGGCGCTACCGAAACCATCGCACCGACGCATTGTGACTTCTGGCAAATTGAGTCACTTCATACTTCTGGCCTGCGGAGGCTAATTCTGATAAAATGCTTTTGTATGGGCTGTATCCCGAATTCAGGGAGCGGCACCGGAGGCGGTTATGAGCGCTGTTCCTTCTGCAGGCAACGGGAAGATCACCGTGCCGAGCATCCTCGAGCGTAAGTCTGCTGTTTCCTCACAGAATTCTTCACCTGCAAAGATTACGTGTCTTACGGCGTATGACTATCCGACCGCGCGGTTGCTAGACGAGGCCGGTGTTGACATTCTGCTGGTGGGCGATTCGCTGGCGATGGTTGTGCTCGGGTACGAGAGTACGCTGCCCGTCACGCTGGAAGAGATGTTGCACCACACGCGTGCTGTGCGGCGAGGCACGCGGCACGCGCTGCTCGTTGCGGACATGCCTTACGGAAGTTACCACGATGATCCGATGGCGGCGGTGCGCAACGCCGTTCGCTTCGTGAAGGAAGCCGGCGCGGAAGCCGTCAAGATCGAAGGCGGCGAGCGGCGCATGGATCTGATCGCGCGGTTGGTGGAAGCGGAAATTCCCGTGATGGGGCACATTGGCTTGACGCCGCAATCAGTCAACGCGTTCGGCGGATTCCGCGTGCAAGGCAAGACAGAGGAAGCTGGCGACCAATTGTTGCGCGATGCGCGCGCGGTGGAAGCGGCGGGAGCGTTCGCCATCGTACTGGAATCGATTCCGAGGGAACTCGCGGCTCGAATCACGGCCGAATTAAGGATTCCTACCATCGGCATTGGGGCGGGACCGGATTGCGATGGTCAGGTTCTAGTGATTAATGATTTGCTGGGTCTGAGCTTCGGCCACAAGCCGAAATTCGCGCGGCGCTACGTGGACGTTGGAGAACTTATCTCTCGCGCCGCGGCCGAATATTGCCGAGACGTCCAGCAGGGACGCTTCCCCTCGGACGAAGAGTCTTATCACCTGCCCGCGGAACATCGCGACGCGCAGACCACGCAACGTCGCTGAAGGCGTAGAATAGGCGCCGTGCGTTAGAATCCACTCGGAGGAATTTCGATGGTGACACCTGAGTTGCTGCGTCAGCTGTTTCAGTACAATCAGTGGGCTGACCGGCGGACGCTCGACGCTTGCACCACTCTCACGAACGAACAATTCACGCGCGATCTGGGTTCGAGTTTCCGGTCCTTGCGGGACACGCTCGTGCATCTTTACGGCGCGGAGTGGGTGTGGAACGAGCGGATTGAGGGCCGTTCGCCCACCAGTCTCGTCGCAGGGACCGGATTTCCGGACCTTGCGTCGGTGCGTGCGAAGCTGGAAGAAATGGACAGTTATTACCTCGATTACGTCATGCGGCTCACGCCGCAGGACTTGGAGCGCGTCATCCACTATAAGAGCTTCGCGGGCGAGGAATTTTCCAATCCGATATGGCAGACCTTGCATCAACTCACGAACCACGCCAGCTATCACCGCGGGCAGGCCGTCACGCTGCTGCGGCAATTGGGCGCGAAGCCCGTCGCGACCGACCTGATCGCGTTCTATCGTGAGCGGGCCGCGACCGCGCGCGCCTGAATCCTTCGGAAAGACGTCGACAATTTGGAAACCATTCACACTATAGAATGGATGAAGCAAGTGGCGCGCCAGGCGCGCGCCGAAGGGCGTCCCGTGGGATTCGTGCCCACGATGGGCGCGCTGCACGAGGGCCATATGTCGCTAGTTCGTGCGGCGATGGCCGAATGTCAGCCTGTTATCGCTTCCATTTTTGTGAATCCCACGCAGTTCGGTCCCGGGGAAGACTTGCGGAAATATCCGCGCACCTTTGAGGCGGACCGGAAGCGCCTCGAAGAAGCCGGGGTCAGCTATCTATTTGCCCCAGAGGCCGGGGAGATGTATCCGCGGGGATTTCGTACCTGGGTCAACGTGGAGGGACTCTCCGACCGCCTGGAGGGGCGCGTGCGGCCGGGACATTTTCGCGGAGTCACGACGGTCGTGCTGAAGCTGCTCGAAATTGTGCAGCCGCAGAAAGCATTCTTCGGCCGCAAGGACGCGCAGCAGGCACGGCTGATCCAACAGATGGCGCGCGACCTGCACCTGGACTCCGAAATTATCGTCTGCCCTATCGTGCGCGAGCCGGACGGCTTGGCGATGTCATCGCGCAACACGTATCTTTCTCCAGACGAGCGGCGCGCCGCGACTGTGCTTCACCGCGCTCTCGACGCCGCGCGACGTGCGATCGAGCGTGGCGAACGCGACGCACTCCGGCTCACGGCCGCGATGCGCGAGGTAATCAGAGGCGAGCCGCTGGCGCATCCGGACTACGTGGAGTTGGTGGACGCGGAAACGCTCGAGCCGGTGACGCGATTGCGCCGCACTTGCCTGGCGCTGCTGGCTGCGCGGTTTGGCGCGACACGCCTGATTGACAATCTCCTGATCGAAGAACGCGACGGTGCATTTTTGGCAACTCTCTGAGCCGCACCCTTCAATCCACAAACCAGGCCTGCTAAAATAAACGTCACAGTCCAGCCCACTTCGGAGGAAATGAAAATGAAGAAATGGATGATGGCACTCGTTGCGATGTCCACGATGATAGCGGTCGCCAAGCCGATGCTCGCGCAAACCGTGCCTGCCAATACCCCGATTTACGTGACGCTCGATCAGTCGGTCAGCTCGAAAACCGCAAAGACAGGCCAGATATTGAGCGGAAGCGTCTCACAGAACGTCCTCGTCAATGGCAAGACGGCCGTACCGAAAGGCTCCAGGGCCAATTTGGCCGTGGCCAGCGTCCAGGCGTCCGGCCGGTTGAGCACACCGGCGAAGCTTTACGTCAGACTGGATTCCGTGGTCGTGAACGGCAAGACGATTCCGGCACGGACAAATTTGTGGGGACAGACCGAGAAGGGCAAAGGGAAACGCGACGCCATCGGAATTGGCGGTGGAGCGGCCGCAGGTGCAATTATCGGCGCGCTGGCCGGAGGTGGTAAAGGCGCAGCGATCGGCACTGCCGTTGGCGCCGGCGCCGGGACCGCCGGAACCGCGGCCACTGGAAAGAAGGACATCGAATTCCCCGCCGAAACGAGAATCAAGTTTGTGACAAGAACGGACGTGACGATCAAATAGTTCGGGCTGGTCAAAAGTCTTCGTCATCTTTCGGCTCCGGCATAGCCGGGGCCGGAGGATGAGATTTTACTTCTTCGACGTTTCCACAGTCAGGCCGGGTCGTTTCGCTTCGCCCCTTGCAGCCCGTATGCGGCCGTTCACGGCGGCACCTGTAGCGCCGGCATCTTGCCGGCTGAATTGCGGTCCATATGCATCCAGCGGAAAAAATCGCCGGCGGGACTCCGGCGCTACCGGTTCTGTTTCACTGCAATCCCTTAAGGGCTTCCACGACTTCCGCGGCGTGCCCCTTGGATTTGGCGGTTTCCCAGATTTTTTCCACTTTTCCGCCGGGACCGATCAGGACCGTGCTGCGCACGATTCCGAGAAATGTTTTTCCGAGAAAACTCTTCATGCGGCGCGCGCCGTAAGCTTCGATGACCGTGAAGTCCGGATCGCTGAGCAGCGGGAAGTTGAGTCTCTGCTTGGCCTTGAATTTCGCCTGCGCGTCCACCGAATCGGCGCTGCAGCCCAGGATGATAGCGTTCAGCCTGTCAAATTCCGATTTCACTTCTCGAAACTCGATTGCCTCCGTGGTGCATCCCGGCGTGCTCGCCTTGGGGTAAAAATATAGCGCCACATGCTTGCCGAGCAGGTCGGCCAGGGAGATTTCGCGGCCGTCGTCAGCCGCGAGGCGAAATGCCGGCGCTGTATCACCTTCCCTCAGCATGGAAGAACTCCTTTGCTTCGCGATCAGGAGAGCAAACGCTTCAGCGTATCGTTCACGGTTTGAGGGTTGGCCTGTCC
>Ga0209526_10002853_pt1 | contig 11706 bp, 8 predicted proteins | sample JacPinW_OM2H0_M1_FD_188566 | JGI IMG/M metagenome (GOLD analysis project Ga0209526, IMG submission 188566) | Forest soil microbial communities from Algoma, Ontario, Canada - Jack Pine, Ontario site 1_JW_OM2H0_M1 (SPAdes) (version 2) | ecosystem: Environmental > Terrestrial > Soil > Boreal...
CGAGGAGCGCAGGAAATAAGCCCGAAGATGGGTCGCCTGGGGGCCAAGGCGCCGACGGGGCCGAAGGCCCGTAACCCTTTTTCATCGACCTGTTAGACCATGGTCAGGCCGCCGCTGACGGAGAGGGTCTGTCCGGTGATGAAGGAGGCGTCGTCGGAGGCCAGGAAGGCGATTGCGGCGGCTATCTCCTCCGGCTTGGCCAGCCTGCGGAACGGGATGGCCTTGACCAGAGCTTCGCCCAGTCTGGGGTTGGCTTCCGAGGTCGCCGCCATGAGCGGCGTGTCGGTGGGGCCGGGGCAGACCACGTTCACGCGCAGGCCGTGGCGAGCGGTTTCCCGGGCGACGCCCTTGGAGAAGCCGATGATCCCGGCCTTGGCGCCGGAGTACACCACCTCCCCGCTCGAACCCACCCGGCCGGCGTCGGAGCTGACGTTGACGATGCGACCGGACCGCCGCGAGATCATCCCGTCCAGCACAGACCGCGTGCAGCGGATCACGCCTTTGAGGTTGACGTCGATGATCCTGTCCCAGGTCTCCTCGGAGCTGTCGAGGAACGGCTCGACCCTGTCCCACCCGGCGCAGTTCACGAGAATCTCGATCGGCCCTAGTAGCCGCTCGGCCTCGCCGATGGCGGCCTCCACGCTGGACAGATCGGTGATATCCAGGCCCAGACTCACGGCCTCGGGACCAATGGCCGAGGCGGTTGCTGCGGCCCCGTCCACATTCAAGTCCGCGGCCGCCACACGCGCGCCCTCCTCGCCAAGGCGCATCGCGGTGGCCCGGCCGATTCCGCTCGCCGCCCCGGTGACGAAGGAGACCTTACCTTCGAGACCTCTCATCCGGACCTCCCATGTAGCTGTTCGGCGGTTTAACACTAACGTTCGACGAGCCCCCGACGTCCAGGCTCGGGCCGTAGGTAGGATGCCCCTAGGAGGGTTCCCGCAGTGACTGACAGTAGCTACGAGACGATCCTCTACGAGGAGGACGGTCCCCTGGGCCGCATAACTTTGAACCGGCCGGAGCACGGCAACATGTTCAACGCCACCATGCTTCGCGAGCTCAAGGAGGTGCTCGAGGGTGCCCGGCAGGAGACCCGGACTCGCGCCCTGATTCTGACCGGGGCGGGCGATCGCTTCTTCTGCATAGGCGGCGACAAGGACGGCCTGGAGGAGACCTACGCCTACCCCGGCGTCCTGCCCGTGCTGGACGTGTACGAGTTGATCGACAGGCATCCCAAGCCGGTCGTCGCGTCGGTCAACGGATTCGCGGTGGGGGGCGGGAACGTGCTCCACGTCATCTGCGATCTCACCATCGCCAAGGAGTCCGCCGTATTCCGGCAGGTGGGGCCGAGCATGGGCAGCTACGACGCCGGCTTCGGCACCTGGTACCTGGAGGACCTGGTCGGCCGGAAGCGGGCCAAGGAGATCTGGTTTCTCAACGAGAAGCTGACGGCCGCCCAGGCCCTGGCCTACGGCCTGGTCAACCGCGTGGTGCCGGACGAGGAACTGGCGGCGGAGACCACTCGCCTGGCGCTCCAGCTTTGCGAGCGCGGCGGCCAGGCGCTGGCGGCCGTCAAGGCGTCCTTCGCCGCCCGGACCGGTGGGGTCTACGGCTTCAGCCGGGTGGTCCACGACCACCTCCTCCGCTACTACCTGGAGAGCGATGAGTCGAGGGAGCTGCGCGCAGCCTTCGCCGAGAAGCGCAAACCCGACCCGGAGACTTTCGGCCGTTGATCCGGTCGTCGGGGGGATGTCCGCCTTCGCCGAGAAGCGGTAGCCAGACCTCGATGGCCGCCGAGGGGACGAACCTGTGAGCAACGCCGGCCAGCTGCTCTTCGCTCGACTGGAAGGGGGCGAGGAGCTCACGGAGGAGGAGCGCGCGCTGTTGGGCCAGGTGCGCGAGGTGGTCCGCCAGAGGATCGAGCCGCGGGCGGAGCGCCTCGACATCGCGGGGGAGTTTCCCTGGGAGTCGATGCGGGACCTGAACTCCCTCGGCCTCAACGGCGTGTTCATACCGGCCGAGCACGGCGGCGCCGGCCTCTCCTACAGCTGCTACCTCTGGCTCGTCCACGAGATAAGCCGCGGCTGCGCCTCCACGGGCGTGACGTGGGCGACGAACTACCACGCGATCGCCCCTGTCATCGAGTTCGGCACCGAGGAGCAGAAACGGCGCTTCTTGCCAGTGATCCTGGAGGGCGGTCTGGGCGCGCTGGCCATCACCGAGCAGACGGGTGGCTCGGACGCGACCGCCATGCGGACGTCGCTGAGGCCCGACGGTCAGGAGGTGGTGGTCTCGGGCGAGAAGGTCTTCATAACGAGTGGCGACGTCGCCGACCTGTACCTGGTCTTCGGCAAGTGGTCGGAGCTCGGTGGCGGCAAGGCCGCCCTCTCCGCGCTGGTCATGGAGAAGGGCACCGAGGGGCTCTCCGTGGTGAGGAAGGAGGACAAGCTCGGGCACCGAGCCTCCAGCACGGTCGCCCTGCGCTTCGAGGAATGCCGCGTACCGCGAGCCAACCTCCTCTGCGGGCCGGGGGACGGCCGCCGGATCCTGCTCGGCGCTCTGAACAGGTCGCGTCCCAGCGTGGCCGCGCAGGCGCTCGGGATCGCGCGAGCGGCCTTCGACGACGCTGTGGCGTACGTGAACCAGCGCGAGCAGTTCGGCCAGCGCCTGGTCGACTTCCAGGGAGTCCAGTTCGAGCTGGCCGATCTGGCCGCCCGTCTCGTCTCCGTGCAGGCGCTCATGGCTCATGTCGCCCGACTGGTCGACGCGGGGCAGCCGGACCTCGGCCTCGAGGCGTCGGCACTCAAGCTGCTCGCGTCCGACCTGGCCGCGGACGCCGCTGGCCAGAACGTTCAGCTTCACGGCGGCTATGGCTACATCAGGCCTTCGAAGGCCGAGCGGCTCTTCCGCGACGCCAAGCTGACCCAGATCTGGGAGGGCGCCAACGAACTCCATCGAGCCAACATCGGGCGCGCCTTCAGGGAGCGGCAAGAGTGACCCAGCCGAGCCTCTTGTGCCAGGACAGCCGATACTGCCGCTGCCGCCGCCGGTCGTCGGACTTCAAGGGATGAGGGAGGAATCGACTGATGGGCGCCCGCCGCAACGATCCAAGCCAGTGGCGCAACAGGCCGCTTGCCAGCTACCTGGACGACGCCGTCGCCGCGCGCCCTGACAAGCTGGGCCTCGTCGCCTACAGCGGTGACTCGCGAGCGGCGCTGACCTACCGCGACTACGACGACCAGGCCGACCGGCTGGCGCGAGGCCTATCGGAGCTCGGTGTGAAGAGGGGCGACGTGGTGGCCGTCCAGCTGCCCAACTGGTGGCACTTCGGACCCCTCATCTACGCTATCGAGCGGCTCGGCGCCGTCTACACCGGCGTCGGCGTCGCCTACCGGGCTCGCGAGACGCGGTTCATCCTGGAGCGGACCGAGGCGAGGGTGGCGGTGATCCCAGCCAGCTTCCGCGGTTTCGACCACGTCGGGATGATGTCGGAGCTGCGGCCCGACCTGCCGCGTCTGGAGCAGGTCGTGGTGGTGGACGGAGAGGCGCCGGAGAAGGCGGGCTGGCTCACCTTCGACAGGCTGCGCGCCGAGGCCGGAGGTTTCCGGCCGGAGGTCGACCCCGACGCTCTCGCCCACATCGGCTTCAGCTCGGGCACGACGGGAGAGCCGAAGGGCATCATGAACAGCCACAACACGCTTGATGCTGTGCTGGAGAACTTCATCAAGATCCACGACGGCCTCCTCGACGATCACCTTGTCGACCTGATCCCGTCGCCCATAACGCATCACACAGGCTTCCTCTGGGGCATCCTCATGTCGGCGCGGGCGGGCGGCACGGCCGTGCTGATGGACAACTGGAACGCAGACCGCGCACTGGAGATCGTCGAGCAGGAGGGGGTGACGGGGATGTGGTCAGCCTCCACCTTTCTTCAGGACCTGCTGCACTCGCCGCGCCTCGATTCCACCGATCTGTCCTCGCTGGAGTTCGTCTGCATTCCCGGTGCCCCGATCCCGCGGCGGCTGGTCCCCCAGGCGCAAGAGCGGCTCAAGGCCTTCGTCATCCCTGCCTGGGGGATGACCGAGTACGGGATCGGCCTTTCGGGGTCGCGTGATCTGGACCGGGAGCTGATGGAGCGGACCGACGGGGTGCCGGCGCCTGCTGCGGAGGTGCGGGTGGTCGGGCCCGACGGCGAGCCGCTGGGCGACCAGGTGGAGGGCGACCTGGAGATCCGCGGCGCGGGGCTCTTCCTTGGCTATTACAAGCGCCCGGACCTGACCGAGGAGAGCTTCGACGACGAGGGCTGGTTCAAGACCGGTGACCGGGCCGTCCGCCGGTCTGGCCGCTACTTCGAGCTGACCGGCCGGACCAAGGACATCGTCATCAGAGGGGGCGAGAACATCCCCGTGGTGGAGGTGGAAAACCTGCTGCACGCCCACCCCAAGATCCGAGACGTCGCAGTGGTCGGCTACCCCGACGAACGGCTCGGCGAGCGGGCCTGCGCGTTCGTCGTGATGAAGGGCACCGAGACCATGACGCTCCCGGAGGCGGTCGAGTTCCTGCTCGAGCGAGGGCTGTCGAAGCATTTCCTGCCGGAACGCCTGGAGATCAGCCCCGCCCTGCCCTACACCTCGAGCGGCAAGGTCCAGAAGTTCAAGCTTCGGGAGCAACTGATCGCCGGGCAGGAGGGCGGTGTCTCTGCCTGAACGTCTCGGCCTGACACTGCCTCTCGACGGAGTTCCCCTCTCCGAGGTCCCCGCACTCGCCGCCGAGGCTGAGAGGCTGGGCTACACGGACGCCTGGAGCTACGAGACGAACGGGCTGGACGTCTTCACCCCTCTGGCCGCGGCGGCCATCGGCACCCGGACCATGCGAGTCGGCACCGGTATCGCCGGGGCCCTCACCCGGCCCGTACCGGTCCTCGCCATGCACGCGGCGTCGCTGGCCGAGCTCGCGCCCGGACGGGTGGTGCTCGGTCTCGGCTCCTCGACCGAGGCGATCGTCAGCGGCTGGATGGGGATGCCGTTCGACCGTCCGCGCACGCGGGTCCGGCGCGCGGCCGAGCAGTTGCAGACACTGCTGAGCGGGGAGCGGGTGGACTCCTTCAAGCTCTCGCGGCGCCCGGCCGAGCCGGTACCGGTGTACATCGGCGCCTTCGGCGAGGCGATGCTGCGGATGGCAGGCGAGGTGGCCGACGGCGTCATGTTCTTCATGGCGGGCCCGCGAGTCGTGCCGCAGCTTCTCGCCGCCGTCGGCCGGCCGCTGGACTCGGTGGCAAGGTTCATGGTCTTCGGCGGGGCCTCGAGCGCAGAGCTGGAGGAGATGGCCAGGCGCATGGTCGCTTCGTACGCGATCGTGCCTTACTACGGGCGGCTCTTCGGCCGGCAGGGTTTCGGCGAAGAGGTCGAGGCGATCCAGGCCGCCTGGCAGAGGGGGGACCGGTCGGGCGCCGCCCGCCAGGTTTCGGCAGCGATGCTCGCCGAGGTGGTCAGCCTGGGCGGTGGGGATGCCCACCGAGAGAAGATCGAGGCCTACCGCCGCAGCGGCCTCGGCACCCCCGTGGTCTGGCTCCACTCCCCCGACCCCACCCCTCAAACCCTGCGCCGCCTGATGGCCGAGATAGCGTCACCCGACTGACCCTCTCTTTCTTTTAGTAGTCGTGGGTGGCGGCTTTGCGGCTGATCAGACCTTCGGCCAGGTCGGTGGCGATCGCCCGGGGATCGCGCGAGCTGGGGTCGTAGTACCCGCCGCCGCCCGGGAGCTCCAGGGTGAATGTGGCGCCGGCCGGGAGGTCGAGGCTCAACTTGGGGTTGCGCCGAGACCTTGTCGAAGTGCTGAAGCGGGCTTTCGCGCCCGGCCGCCCGCCCGCGTAGCCTTCGGCAGGGAACCAGAAGCGATCGGACAGCACCGACACGACGAAGGGCTCCCCTGTGCGGACCTCCACCTCGATGACCTGACCCAGACCGCCTCGATACCTGCCGGGTCCACCTGAGTCGCGGCGCAGCTCCTTGCGGCGGATGACCAGCGGACCAGACGTCTCGATGACCTCGGCCGGTGCGGTCGCGACGCCGCTGGGAAAGGCCGTCGTGCTGAGCCCGTCCGCGTTGGGCCGGGCGCCCGTCCCGCCTGCTGCGAAGAAGACGCTGACGAACCGGGCACGGCCCTTTCCGCGGACGGTGGTCAGCCAGATGTTTCCCGAGCCCTCGGCGATCACGCGGTCTTCCAGGACGGGGGCCAGCGCGCCGAATACCGTGTGGGGGATGAAGTGTCCCGCGATCTGCCGGGCTGCCACGGCTGCCGGAAATCGCGGGTTGAAGATGCTGCCCTCCGGCGCGGTGACGGTGACCGGCCGGAAGCTGCCGTCGTTGTGCGGTACGTCGGGACAGAGCGCGCATTTCAGCGCGTAGTTCGTGTAGGCCGCGGTGTAGTTGAGGACCACGTTCAGAGCGCGCTCGACCTGCTGAGAGCTGCCCGCGAAGTCCGCAGTGACCTGGTCACCGCGCACCGTGAGCCGGCAATGGATCGTGATCGGCTCGTCGAGGCCGTCTGTGTGGCAGGTCTTCTCGTAATCGCCATCCGGAACGGCGCGAATGGCGTCGCGCATCGCCTGCTCCGAGCGGCGCAGGACCTCCTGGCCCAGCTGCTCCAGGCCATCCAGCTCGAAGGCCTCGAGGTACTGGAGCAGCCGCTCGGCACCGACCTGGTTGCCCGAGACCTGCGCGTGGAGGTCCCCCAGCACTTCTTCGGGCGCTCTTACGTTGGCCGACAGCAGGCGAAACAGCTCACGGTTTGGCCGGCCGCCCTCGTACAGCTTCGTTATGGGGATGTAGAGCCCCTCCTCGTAGACTTCGGCCGCGTCGGCGGAGAGGCCCCGGCCGCCGATGTCGATTGCGTGACAGGTGTTGCCGAAGAAGCCGACCAGCTTGCTGCCCTTGAAAACGGGTGTCACCACCGAGATGTCGTTGAGCTGACCGGAAGTCATCCAGGGGTCGTTGGTGATCAGGACGTCGCCCGGGGCGAGCTGGTCCGGCGGGTAGGCCGCGCAGAAATGTTTCATGCCGGTCGCGAGCGCGTTTATGTGGCCCGGAGTGCCGGTCACCGCCTGCGCCAGCATCCTTCCCTGCGCGTCGAAGACGGCAGCTGACAGATCGCCGACCTCGCGGACGATCGGCGTGAACGACGTCCGCATGAGCGCCGCGGCCTGCTCGTTCGTCACAGCGATGAGGCGGGTCCAGAGAATCTCCAGCGTCACCGGGTCGAGGTCAGGCATCGACCTCCACCCTGAGGTTGCCGTGGTCGTCAAGGCGCCCCCGGCCGCCCACGCCGATCACCACCGACGACTCCCGCTCCTCGACCACGGCCGGACCCCTGACCGTCTCCCCGGGGCCGAGCCTGTAGCGGTCGATGATCCTCGCCTCCACGAAGCCCTTCTTCTCGTCCGACCAGACCGGCCGCCGTCCCTTCACCGCGCTGCCACGCCCAGCGATGGCACCGACCTCGATCGCCGGCTCTGGCCCGCGAACCCGGATTCTCCAGGTCAGGATCTCGGCCTCGACGCCCGGCGGCCGGCGTCCGTAGAGGCGGAGATAGGCCTGCTGGAAGGCTTCCTCCACCTGCCCGGCGGGCCGTCTCTCCAGCTTCTCTCCGAGCGCTACGGTTATGGTCTCTCCCTGGCCTCGGTGGCGGACGTCGGCGGCGAGGTCGACGCGCACCTCACGGGCGGGAACGCCCGCCCTCGCCAGTTGCCTTCGGCCCTGCCGCGCCATTTCGCCCAGGGCCTCTCGCACCCCGGGCCAGTCGACCTCGCTGAGGATCGAGGGAAGGCTGCGGGCGAAGTCGAAGGCAGGAGGCGCCGTCAGCAGGCCAAAGGCGGATGCGACCCCGGCGCTGGGCGGGAAGAGGAGGGTCGGGATGCCGAGCACCCTGGCCACTCCCCAGGCGTGGACAGGTCCCGCGCCGCCGGTGGCCACCAGCGCGAAGCGGCGGACGTCGCGGCCGCGCTCGATGGCGTGCATGCGCGCCGCGGCGGCCATGTTCTCGTTCACGACCCGGTGGATGCCCGCGGCGGTCTCCTCCTCGGTCAGGGCCAGGCGCGCCGCCAGGCGCCCGACCGCCTTGCGAGCAGCCTCCAGGTCGAGCGCCATGGTGCCGCCCAGGAAGAAATGCGGGTCCAGGTAGCCGAGAAGGAGGTCCGCGTCGGTGACCGTGGGCTCAACGCCGCCCTGGCCGTAGCAGGCCGGCCCCGGCTCGGCGCCCGCGCTGTCCGGACCCACCTTGGGCAGGCCGAACTGGTCGAGGCGCGCGATGCTGCCGCCGCCGGCGCCGATCTCGATAAGGTCTACGACGGGCACCCTCAAGGGCAGCCCGCTCTCCTTGGCGAACCGGTAGACGCGGGCCACCTCGTGCTCTCGGGCCAGCAGCGGAGCGCCGTCTTCGACCAGACAGGCCTTCGCGGTGGTGCCACCCATGTCGAAGGCCAGAAGGTCCCGGCACCCGGCCAGGCTGCCCGAAAAGGCAGCGGCGATGGCGCCGGCGGCAGGGCCGGATTCGCAGAGCCGTACGGGGAAGCGCCGGGCTGTTTCGACGTCGGCCAATCCCCCCGTGGAGAGCATCACGTGCAGCGGCGCCCCGATCCCCTCCGCTTGCAGACGCTCTTCAAGGGTCTGCAGGTATCGGGCGACCAGGGGCTGGACGTAGGCGTTGGCTGCGGTGGTGGAGGTGCGGACGTACTCGCCCATCTCCGGCACGACCTCGGAGGAGACGGAGATCGAGACGCCGGGAAGCTCCTCCTCCAGGACTCGCGCCGCCGCCTCCTCGTGCGCCGGATACCTGTAGGAGTGGAGGAAGGTGATCGCCATAGCTTCGACCCGGTCACGCTTCGCCCGCCGGGCCAGCTTGCGCACCTCCTCTGGGTCGACCGGCAGGTCCACGGTGCCGTCCGCAAAGACACGCTCCTCCACCTCCCATCGCAGCCGGCGTGGCACCAGCGGCTGGGGGAGCTCGAGGAACAGGTCGTAGAGGTCGTAACGGTGCTCGCGCCGGATGGCGAGGGTGTCACGAAAGCCCCTGGTGGTGACCAGGGCCGTCCGGGCGCCCTTGCGCTCGATCAGGGCGTTGGGAACCAGCGTCGTGCCGTGGACGACCTCGGTCACGTCCGCCGGATCGCCCTCGCCGAGGAGCGTGGCAACGCCTTCCGCCACCGCGAGCGAGGGGTCTCGAGGAGTTGTCAAGGTCTTCCCCAGCGCGGCGACGCGGCCCCCGGTGAGGAGGACCAGGTCCGTGAACGTGCCGCCGATATCGACCCCGATCCGGCTCCCGGCGCTCAACTGCTGGCGATACCCGCCAGCTCCGGTTCCCGACCGCGGATCTCGGTGTCGGGGACGTCGGTTATGAACATGTGCCCGGGAGCGTGGGTGATCGCGAACTTCGGCTGAACGGCCATGATCACCGCCTGCGGGGTGACCCCGCAGGCCCAGAACACGGGGACCTCGTCGGGGAGCGGCTCGATGGGGTCGCCCCAGTCGGGCGAACCCAGGTCCTCGATGCCGATCGCCGCCGGGTCCCCGGTGTGTAGAGGACCGCCGTGCGCCAGCGGGTACTCGGCGGTCACCCTCCTGGCGAGCTCCAGCTGGTCTCGAGCCACCGGACGCATCGAGACCACGACGGGCCCGCTGAAGACGCCGGCAGGCTGACACTCGAGCGACGTCCTGAACATCGGCACGTTCTGGCCCAGCTCCATGTGGCGGAGGCGGACCCCGGCTTCCAGCAGCTTGGCCTCGGCGGTGAAGCTGCAGCCGAGCAGAAAAGCGACCAGGTCGTCTCTCCAGAGATCGGAGATGTCAGTCACGTCAGTGTCGAAGAGCCCGTCCCGGTAGACCCGGTAGCGGGGCAGGTCGGTCCGAAGGTCGGCCTCGGGGGCGACGCGGCGCGGCACCGGCTCGCCCGGCTGGGTCGTGTCGATCAGCGGCATCGGCCTGGGGTTGGCGAGACAGAGCTGGCGGAAGTCGTCTGCCAGTTCGCTGGGCAGGATGGCCATGTTCGCCTGGAGAAAGCCAAGGCAGAGACCGGTCGTCGGCCCGCTCCACTCGCCCGACCTGAAGAGCTCGCGGACCTCCTTGGGGTGTGCATGGCTAAGGTCGATCATGTCGCTCTCCTCCAGGTCAGACTACCGCTGCAGTGTCGCCGTTCAGCTGTCCCAATAGTCGCATGTGGGGTAGCCACCCCTAAGCAAATAGGTCATCATGGGAAATTGAGGGGAAACAAATGTCCCGTCGGCATATGTCCGGGACGAATCAATGTGGAGGGACGGGTGAGATGACGACCGTCGCTGACGCGACCAGTCAGCAGGGGAATGACGCGCTCAGCCCCGCGGCACGCCGCGCCATATTCGGAGCCTGGCTCGGCTTCTTCGTCGACCAGTTCGACATCTATCTGCCGGTGATAGCCCTGGCCCCCGCCGCCATCTACTTCCAGCCCAAGAACCTGCCTGCCTCGGTGGCCGCCACCATCTACTTCAGCATCTTCGCCGCCACGCTTATCGGACGGCCTGTCGGCGCCATCATCTTCGGTAACTTCGCGGACTCGATCGGCCGCAAGCGATCGGCGATGGTCGCTGTCGGCGGCTTCGGCGTCATTACGTTCCTGATCGCGATCCTGCCCGGCTACGAGAACTGGGGCCTCACCGTGCTGCTGATACTCATCCTCCTCCGCTTCATCGACGGCGTCTTCCTCGGAGGTGAATACACCGCGGCATCCCCGCTTGCCATGGAGTACGCACCGAGGTCGAAGCGGGGCCTGGTGGGCGCGCTGATCCAGGTCGGCTACCCCTGCGCTTACGTCGGGATATCCCTGGTCACCCTGTTGATGCTCGCCGTGCTGCCCGCCAAGGGGCTTCACTCAGCGTACGTGCAGTGGGGCTGGAGGATTCCCTTCTTCGCCGGTGCGCTCCTCGCCCTGGCTTTCGTCGTCTACTACCAATTCTTCGTCCCCGAGTCGGAGCTGTGGGAGAAGTCGAAGGAGGCAGCGGCTTCCAGTTCGGAGAAGACCGAGGCGCCGCTCAAGCAGCTGTTCCGGGGCGACAACCTGAGGAACCTGGTCCAGGTATTCGTGCTGATGACCGGCGTCTGGCTCACGCTGCAGGCGGTCCTCTCGACCCTGCCGGCGGTCCTCATCCAGCAAAAGAAGCTGCCTGCGACGACCGTGACGATCGGCCTGCTGATCGCCAACGTGCTGCTCGCCTTCGGCTACATCGGCGCCGGCCTGCTCAGCCAGCGGGTCGGGCGGCGGCTGCTCTTCATCGCCTACGGAGTGCTCTCGGCCACGGTGGCACCTGTGCTCTACGTCATGCTGGTCGACAGCCCGGGCACCGTCACGCCGCTGGTGCTGGCGGCGATCGTGACAGTGCTCGTCATATCGGTCTGGGGGTTCGTCACCACCTACATCACCGAACGCTTCCACACGGGTGTCCGGGCGTCCGGCTACGGGGTTGGATACAGCCTTGCGGTGGTCCTGCCGGCGCTTTACGCCTACTACATGCTGGGACTCGGCAACTTCATTCCCTACAAGTACACGCAGATCGTCCTGCTCGCCCTCGGGGGCCTCTTCATGATCGTCGGGGCCGTGATGGGGCCGGAGACGAAAGACCTCGACTTCGCCTCTGAGGAGACCACTCCGGAGGCGGAGCCGGACCCGTCCGCCAGGCGGGAA
>Ga0209526_10002854_pt1 | contig 11705 bp, 9 predicted proteins | sample JacPinW_OM2H0_M1_FD_188566 | JGI IMG/M metagenome (GOLD analysis project Ga0209526, IMG submission 188566) | Forest soil microbial communities from Algoma, Ontario, Canada - Jack Pine, Ontario site 1_JW_OM2H0_M1 (SPAdes) (version 2) | ecosystem: Environmental > Terrestrial > Soil > Boreal...
AGCGATTCCCGTCAAGACCAGATTCTTTACCACCAGCGGCGCAGCGGTGGCGCTATAGCCTTGCTTGTAATCGGCCAGCGGCGCTTCCCACAGCGTAGCCCCGGATTTTATCTCCAGCGCGACCAGGGTCCCCAGGAGCGGCGCGGGCTGGTGACCGGTCGCCCGGAGCCTGCGGGCAACCGCCATCGCGCGTTCCGGGGGAGCCTCGAGCAACGTCCGGGTGGGCTCGCCGCCGCGGCCGAAGGCGAGCAGCGCCAGGCTGGGCGCCGCTCCATCGGCGTCGACGAGCTGGGCCGCCGCGAGGTCGCCCGCCGCGGAGAGCCCCAGGACGGCCTGCTCGTGGATGACCGGGCGCCCCTCCGCCTGCTCGGGAAACGTCGGCGCCATCCGCCACTCCGCGCAGGCGAAAAGACACCCGACCAGCGCGAGACGGCGCATCTGCCCCTTCTACCTTACAATGGGCGGTCCGATGCGCTGGCCTCTCCTCGAACCCGTTCGCGCCCGGCTCGCCGACGAGCAGGGCACCCTGCGCAAGCAGGCCGCCACGCGCATCGCGCTCTGCTACCCCAGCCCCTACCCGGTGGGGATGAGCTCCCTCGGGTTCCAGACCATCTATCGCGAGATCCACGCACACGACGACGCGACCGCCGAGCGGGCGTTCTTGCCGGACGACGTTGCCGCCTGGCGCGAGGCGCGCGTGCCGCTCTGCACGTACGAGTCGCAACAGCCCGTGGCGGAATTCTCCTGCCTCGCGTTCTCGGTCAGCTACGAGCTGGAGCTCACGGGCGTCTTCGACATGCTCGAGCTCGCCGGGCTGCCCCTCCTCCGCGAGGAACGCGACGATCGCCATCCCCTGGTCGTGTGCGGGGGCCCGCTCACCTTTTCCAATCCCGTTCCGCTCGCTCCCTTCGCCGACGTGGTGGTGCTCGGCGAATCGGAGGACCTGATCCACGTCCTCTGCGACGCGCTCACCCTCCCCCGCCATGAGCTGCGGTCGCGTCTTTCCCAGCATCCCGGATTCTACCTGCCGGGTCTGTCATCCACCTGGCCGGAGGTGGCGAAAGCCGGCGACGACCGGCTTCCGGCGCGATCGCAGATCGTCACGCCCCACACCGAGCTCCGCTCGATGTTCCTGATCGAGCCCGAGCGGGGCTGCTCCCGGGGCTGCACGTACTGCGTCATGCGCCGCACGACCAATGGCGGCATGCGGACCGTGGATCCCGAGCGCGTGCTGGCGCTGATCCCCGAGCAGGCGCGCCGGATCGGCCTGGTGGGCGCCGCGGTCACCGATCATCCGCGCATCGTCGAGCTGGTGCGCACGCTGGTCGAGGACGGGCGGGAGGTGGGCATCTCCTCGCTGCGCGCCGACCGGCTCTGCGCCAGGCCCGAGCTGGTCTCCCTGCTGGCGAAGTCGGGCGCGAAGACGCTGACCACCGCCGCGGACGGCGCTTCCGAGCGGCTGCGGGTGGCGCTCGATCGCCGCACCACCGCGGCGCAGCTCTTGCGCGTGGCCGTGCTGGCGCGCGAGGCGGGGTTCCAGCGGCTCAAGCTCTACTTGATGCTGGGCCTCCCAGGCGAGGAAGACTGCGACCTGGACGAGCTGGCGGAGCTCGCGACCGGCATCTCGCGCATCGTCCCGCTCAGCTTCGGATGTGCGCCCTTCGTCGCCAAGCGGAACACGCCGATGGACGGCACCGCGTTCGTCCCGATCGAAGAGACCGAGCGCCGCGTCGCCTACCTGCGCGCGAAGCTGCGCGGGCGGGCGGAGATCCGGCCGACCAGCCCGCGCTGGGCCTGGGTCGAGTACATGCTCGCACAGGGCAACGAGGACGCCGGACTGGCCGCTCTCGACGCCTGGCGCGCCGGCGGTTCCTTCGCTGCCTGGAAGCGGGCCTTCCGCGAGCGCGGCGTACGCCCCTTCGGCGCGCGCCGGGTGCGGGACGGCAGGCTGCGGCTGCCGCAACTCGCGGCCTGGCCGTCGATCTGACCAGGCTTGCGACTTGCCCTCGGCGCCGCTAGGTTCGCGGCCTCCATGCCGGCCCTGCAGATCTGCTACCACGACCACTGCTTCGACGGCGTCGCCTCCGCGGCGACGTTCCTGCGCTTCTATCGGGAGAAGGTGAAGCCCGGTATCGCGGACGTCTCGCTCCGGGGCATGGCGCACCGCGCGGGGCAGCTCTTTCCCCCGGAGGCGTTCATCGGGGACGAGAACGCGGTGGTGGACTTCCGCTTCTCCGCCGATCCCCGGCTCACCTGGTGGTTCGATCACCACCAGAGCGCGTTCGAGACCGCGGCCGACGAAGCGGCATTCAAGGCGGACAAGAGCGGCCGGAAGTTCTGGGATCCCACCGCCAAGAGCTGCACGCGCTTCCTCGCCGGCATCGCGGAGGAGAAGTTCGGCTGGGACCCTGCTCCCCTTCGCGAGCTGATCGACTGGGCCGAAGTGATCGACGGCGCGCTGTTTCCCAGCGCGCAGATGGCGGTGGCCCTCAGCGATCCGGCCATGCAGCTCATGCTGCTGATCGAGGCCACCAAGGATCCCGGGCTGTGCCCCCGCCTGATCCGGGAGCTGTCGGAGCGGCCGCTCTCCGCCGTGCTCCGTGAGCCCTGGGTGACGGAGCCGCTGCAGCCGCTGCTCGCGCGCCACCACGAGGTCGTCAAGATGGTCACCGCCCGGCTCCGCCTCGAGGGAGGGGTCGCGACCTCCGATCTGGCGGACCTGGGCGTGGACAGCGTCAACAAGTTCATCGCTTACGCCGCGAACCCGGACACGCTCTACACGGTCTCCGTCTCGCGGGGATCGAGCCGGAGCAAGATCTCGCTGGGATCGAACCCCTGGAAGCAGCACCTGCGCCGGCACAACCTGGCCCGGATCGCGGAGCGGTACGGAGGCGGAGGCCACCCCGCAGTGGCGGCCATCTCCTTTCCGCCCGACCAACTGGAGCAGGCCCGTGCGGCAGCGGCGGTGATCGCGGATGAGTTGCGGCGGCCGCAGGGAGCTTGAAGCCACCGAAGGCCTCGGTCGAGCGTAGCCCTGGGCTGGATTGTCGAGCACGCTTCGGGGTTGGCCGCGCAACTCGAGTCGCTGGTTGCGCACCGGTTGAACCACATTGATTTGCGTTTGCCGAGGTTGACGTAGCGCCAGGTGCGATCAGCTCGTCGGCTTGCCGGTACGCATTCCTGTACTCGCCCGGGTTCCGGAACGAGTGGGGGACGCGGGCTGGTCGTAGATGCGAACGGCTCTGCCCGCGCGAGCTGTGTTTGGCTGTTCGCGGCGGCGGGGAGGTGGCTTGCCGGGTGTGATGGTCCCGGAGAACTCGTTCGGAATCATGATTGATCATATTTGCGGGCTCCTTCGGGGTCGCCATCGTGGCGCCCCGCCGGACCAGCACACGGAGGCCTGTGCTCCGGGCTGATTGGTGTGTCGCATAGTGAACTCGTTCCGGGACGGGCCGCACTGCGTCATACCTATCATTCGGTCGAGATCCGGAGTCCCCCGATGATCTAGGAGGACACGCGCCGAAGAAGAGCAAGTACACCGAGGAGCTGCCACGAGCCAGGGTATCCTTCCCGGTTGAGAGGTGGCGTGCCAAGTCCCAGTAAAAGCATGCTCTGGTGGGTGCTTGTGGCCGCCAGCAGTCTTCCTTCGTGTGGCAGAGACCACGAGCAAACCTGCCTCGAAAGGATCATCACCTACACAGGGTCGAAGTCGGGCGCCGCGTACAGCCGTTCCGCGACTGACAACGGCGACGTCTACTTCCCGAGTAACGCCGCTTCGATTCAATTCATGAAGCTAGTTCGCCTTGGTCTTGCTTTCGGTCTGGGCTTCCTTCCTCGCCTCCGCCTTGCTGGGAACGAACTCGAAGTCGAGCTCGAGGTTCACGTCGTCGGAGACCAGGGCACCACCGCTCTCCAGCGTCTTGTTCCAGGTCAGTCCCCACTCCGAGCGCTTGAGCTTGCCCGTAGCGCTCGCCGGGTAGACCGGCCCCATCGGCGACTTCACCGGGTCAGAGGTAAAGCTCGCCTCGAGGGTCAAGGGCTTGGTCACGCAGTGCATGGTGAGGTCGCCCGTCACCTTGTACTTGTCGCCCGACTTGTCGATCCTCGTCGACTTGTAAGTCATCTCCGGGCAACGCTGCACGTCGAAGAAGTCAGCCGACTTGAGGTGGCCGTCCCGCTTCTCGTTGTTGGTATTGATGCTGGCGGGGTCGATCTTCAGCACTACGCTGCCCTTGGCGGGATCGTCCTTGTCGAACGTCAGGTTCGACGAGAGCTTCGTGAAGGTGCCGCGCACCGTGGTCACCATCATGTGCTTCACCGAGAACGCCGCGGTGCTGTGGTTCGGGTCGGCCTCGAGCGTGATGGGCGCGGCGGTCAGGAATGCTGCCAGGAGGAGCGTCATTTCGGGGTATCTCCTTGAGGGTTCATGCGATTTGCCACAGCTTCACCACCGATGCGGGGTCCCTGCCGGAGGCCTGGTACACCTCGAGCACCCGCTCGGCCAGCGTCCGGCCGGTGTCCAGGATGTCATCGACCGGATCGAGGTTCCTGGATTCGTCGAGGCCGGATAGCTTCTGCCAGCCCTTGAGCCCGCTGCGCGCGATCCGGAGCAGGTCGCGTGCGAGCTCGAGGGCGGTGACCCCGCCCGGGCCCTTCGCGCGCAGCGCATGGCGCGCCACCTCGGCCTGGAACTGCAGCAGATCGGAGAACTTCCACCTTCGGGTCAGCTCCGCCGCGGCTTCGCGCGCCTGGGCGTCGTAGAGAATGCCCACCCAGAGGGCCGGGAGCGCGATCATCAAGGGGAGCGGCACCACGTCGGCGCCACGGACTTCCAACACGCGCTTGACGCGCACTTCCGGGAACAGCGTCGTCAGGTGGTCGACCCAGTGCGAGAGGGTCGGCTGCATCTTCTCGCCGGAGGAGAGACGGCCCGTGGTCAGCCAGCTGCGGAAGGTCTGACCGCCGGCGTCGCGGTATTCGCTCGCGTTGCGAACGAACAGCATGGGGACGTCGATGGCCCAGTCGACGTACCGCCGATAGCCCCAGCCGGGCTGCAGCATCTGCTCCAGCAGCCCGCAGCGGGCATCGTCCGTTTCGCGCCACACCTGGTAGCGGAAGTCCAGGTAGGAGCTCTCGCGTCCATTGACCAGCGGGCTGTTGGCGAAGATGGCGCTCACGATGGGCGAGACGGAGGTGGCCGCGCGGACCTTGGAGGCGAGGTCGACCTCGTCGCTCCAGTCGAAGTTCGCCTGGACCGTCGCCGTCATCAGCATCATGTCCAGCGCGAGGCGGCCCTTGGTCCCCAAGGAGGACTTCATCGCCGCGTAGCGGCCCTTCGGCATCCAGGGCACGTCGTCGCGAGTGCCGAAGGGACGGTAACCCGCCGCCAGCCAGGCGATGCCGTGCGAGTCGCGCCGGACCTGCGCCAGGTGTGCCTCGATCTCGGCGCGGACACTCTTGATGGAGCGAGATGGCGAGCCGGAGAGCTCGAGCTGGCCCCCCGGCTCCAGCGTCACGGACGCGTCCTTCGAGAGCAACGCGATGGGCTGCCCGTTCTCCTTGTGCTTGTGTTGCGTTCCCCCGGCCGAGCGCGCGATGGCGTCGAGCAGCTCGCGGATCCCTCCGGCGCCGTGGTACGGCACCGCCTCGTAACCCGGCACGCGAACCCCGATCTTCTCGTGCTCGACGCCGATCAGCCAGCGATCCGGCGGGCGCTCGGCGCCTTTGACGTAAGCAACCAGGTCGTCGGTATTGGCGACCGGAGCCGAGAGATTCCCGAGATCGAGGGACATGTTCCGAAGTTGATGCCGCTCGAGCCGATTCGGAGCAAGTCCCTACTTCGGCACGAACTCCGCCAGGCCGGGCCGGCCGGCGAAGGCCTTGCGGGCGACGCCGACGATCTGCTCCTCGAGCACCCGGGCCTCGTCCGCCAGGTCGGCAGCACCCAGCTCAGTGGCGAGCTGGTCGCAGAGCAGGTTCAATTGCTTCACGGTGGCCGCGTTCAACGCGTATTTGATCAGGCTCTGGGCATGGTCGGGCGCCTCCCTCCCGACATGCCGGCCGAGAGCGAGCACTTCGCGCGGCTCCTCGGGCATCGGCTCGTGGGCCTTGAACACCGACTGGAACGAAACGTCTCCGGAGAATTCCTTGCGGATGGCCGCCTGGAACTCCTCCACCTCTCGCTGGATGTCGCGGACGAGCACCTGGGCCGCGGCGGAGAGCGGCCGCCCCTGCCACTCGAGCCCGCGCAGGGCCGTCTCGTACCGCTCGACCACCCCGGCCGGCAGCCCCGCGGCCTCGAGCGCCTCCTGGTGGTCGCGCGCGGCATCCAGCAGGCCCCGCGGCGGCTTCTTGCGCTCCTTGGCCACGGTCAGACCTGCATCAGGTCCTTTTCCTTGGAGCCGATGACGTCGTCGACCTTCTTGACGCCGTTGTCCACCTCGGTCTGTACCTTCTCGAGCGCCTTCTTGCCGTCGTCCTCGGTCAGCTCGCCTTCCTTCACCGCTTCCTCGATCAGCTCCTTCGCGTCGCGGCGCTCGTTGCGGATGGCGATCTTGTGCTCCTCGCCCTTGTGCTTGACCACCTTCACGAACTCCTTGCGGCGCTCCTCGGTCAGCGGCGGGATCGGCACGCGGACCACCTCGGCGTCGGATTGGGCGTTCACGCCCAGGCCCGAGGCATTGATCGCCTTCTCGATCACCGGGATCATCGACTTCTCCCAGGGCTTGATGACGATCAGGCGCGGATCGGCGACGGTGACGTTGGAGACGTTATTCAGCGGCGACATCTGGCCGTAGTAGTCGACGCGCACGCCCTCGAGCAGCGCCGGGTTGGCCCGGCCGGTGCGGACCTTGGCCAGCTCGCGGCGCAGATCGTCCAGCGTCTTGGCGATGCGCTTGCGCAGGTCGTCGAGGACATCTTCTGCCATGCCCATGGGTCACGCCTCCTGCTGCTGCGGCTTGAGCGTGCCGACCAGCGTACCGACGTCCTCGCCCTGCACCACCTTCAGGATGTTCCCCCGCTGCCCCAGGTCGAAGACGATGATGGGCAGCTCGTTGTCCATGCAGAGCGAGATGGCGGTGGAATCCATCACCTTGAGGTTCTTGCGCAGGACTTCGATGTAGCTGAGCGCCTTGTAGCGCGTCGCTTTCGGGTCCTTGACCGGATCCGCGCTGTAGATCCCGTCGACCTTGGTGGCCTTGAGGATCACCTCGGCGTGGATCTCCATCGCGCGCAGGCTGGCGGCGGTATCGGTGGTGAAGTAGGGATTGCCGGTGCCGGCCGCGAAGATGACGACCCGTTGCTTTTCCAGGTGCCGCACGGCCCGGCGCCGGATGTAGGGCTCGGCGAGCTGCTGCATCTCGATGGCGCTCTGCACGCGGGTGTAGACGCCCAGCTTCTCCAGCGAGTCCTGCAGCGCCAGCGCATTGATGACGGTGGCCAGCATGCCCATGTAGTCGGCGCTGGCGCGGTCCATCCCTTCGGTGCTCGCGGACACTCCGCGAAAGATGTTGCCGCCGCCGATCACGATGCCGACCTCGACGCCCATCTCGACGACGTCGCGGACTTCCTGGGCGATCTGCTGCAGCGTCTTGGGCGAGATGCCGTATTTTCCGTCGCCCATCAGCGCCTCGCCGCTCAGCTTCAGCAGGATGCGCTTGAATCGCGGCGGCTTGGCGGCGGGAACGGTCACGGGGCGCGGAAGCTATCTTGCGATCTGGAGGTGGTCAAGGACCCGCAATGCTCCATTTTCGTAGAACCCATCTCATCACCGAACTGCCGAATGACCTCGCTCAAGCCCCTGAGTCAGCTTTTGCTGGCCGGGGCTAATTGGCGTCCTCGGGCAAGGGCAGCGCCGGATCCGGCGGCTGCAGCGCGCGCGGCGAGACGTCCACCTCCGCCAGCGGCTCCAGCTCCTCGTCCATCGGCGCCGCCTTGTCGCGAAGCTTGCGCGCTCCGGGGACGACCATGCGCTCGAACGAGCCGACCGTCTCGTTGTAGGCGCCGACCGCGCTGGCGAGCCCGCGGCCCAGCTTCGCGAAGTGGTCGCCCAGTCGGCCCAGCCGCTTGTGCAGATCGCGGCCGAGCGCGGCGATCTCCTGCGCGTCCTGCGCCAGCCGCTCCTGCCGCCAGCCGAAGGCGGCCGCGCGCAACAGCGCGATCAGTGTGGTGGGAGACGCGAGCAACACCCGCTCGGAGAACGCGCCCTCCATCAGCGAAGGATCCTGCTCCATCGCCGCCGAGAACACCGCCTCGTTGGGGACGAACAGGACCACGAACTCCGGCGTGTGCTCGAACTGGTCCCAGTATGCCTTCCGCGCGAGCTGTCCGACGTGGTTGCGGAGCTGGCGCGCGTGCGCGGCCATGTGAGCGCAGCGCTCCTCCTCCGTCTGCGACTCGAGCGCATCCAGGTAGGCGGCGAGGGGCGCTTTCGCGTCCACCACCAGCCGCTTTCCCCCCGGCAGCTTCACGATCAGGTCGGGCCGCAAGCGGCCGTCGTCGCCCTCCACCGTCTCCTGCTGGACGAAGTCGCAGTGCTCGAGCATGCCGGCCATCTCCACCACGCGCTGCAGCTGCATCTCGCCCCAGCGGCCGCGCACGGAGGGCGCGCGCAGCGCCTTGACCAGGTTCCCCGTCTCCGCGCGCAGCGCCTTCTGCGTCTCCAGCAGGGAGCGGACTTGCTCCGACAGCGAGGCGTACGCGAAGGTGCGCGCGTTCTCGAGCTTCTGGATCTTCTCGTCTACCTTCTCCAGCGAGTCGCGCACGGGGCGCACCATCTCGGCGATGGCGATCTGCCGCTTCTCGAGATCGCCGTTGGCGGCCTGGGCCATCCTCCCGAGAGACTCGCGCGCGAGCTGCAGGAACTGGTCGTTGTTGGCTCGCAAGGCCCGCTGCGAGAGCGCCTCGAAGCTCTCGGCCAGCTTGCGCTCGGCGTCCTGGAGCAGCGCGAGCTTGTCGGCGGCGGCGGCGCGCTCCGCCTCGAGCTGCGCCTTCTGGGCGGCGGCGGCGGCGCTCTCGCGGGTGCGCGCCGCCCGTTCCTCGCGCGCCTCGGCCTCCCGGGCGGCGGCCACCTCCTCCAACTCGCGGACGCGCCCGCGCGTCGCGATCAGCAGGGATACGGCGGCGGCCAGGGCAGCGGCGAAGACGGCGAGGAGCGGGGTCATGCGATTCCCTCCTTGCCCGCAACCGTATCCCCGGGGTCTGACATCGCTCGCTCAAGGGCCTGGATTTCCTGGTCGAACCTCTCCCCCCAGAACCCCTGCTCGGCGGCGTGGACCAGCCGGCTGGGAAGGTCGAAGGCGCGGTAGACGCAGGCGTCGATCCGCCGATCGAGTCGGTGGAGGTCGGCCTCCGGCATCTCCGCTGCCGCGCGCCGGCGCGAAAGCCCCGCCAGCTCCTGGGGCGATTCGAGCAGGGTGCGCGGCACCGGCAGCTCCCGCAGCGCGCTCGGCTTCACGTTGACGTCGGTGGTGCGCAGGCGGTGGTACCGCTGCAGCGCCACCGATTGGACCAGCGCGAGCAGCGCCCAGAGCCGATCCTCGTGCGCGCAAGCCAGCGTCGAGAGCGAGTCGAGGCAGACGAGCTCCGCGGGCACGATGGCCGCTTCCAGCCAGCGCGCCCAGGGCGCCTGCGCGTTGGTCCGGATCCGCTGCACCGCGACCCGCGGCGCACCGAGCTGCCTTCGCACCAGGGGCCCGAGCCGCTCCGGGTGCAGCAGGGTCTTGGGCCTCCAGCGCAGGGCGTAGGGCACCACGTCCTCGCCCCCGACCAGCCCGATCTCTGTGCCCCCCGGCACCCGCCGGGCGACATGCCGCGCGTTCGCTCCCGTGCGCATGCCGTATCCGACGGCGCACGCCCCGCCCAGCGGGACCGCCGCTGCTTCCATCGCGGCGCACAACGCCCGCTCGCCGTGGGAGCGGTACACGAACCAGCCCCGCCGCGCCGCATTCGCCAGCTCCGCGCGCGACACCGGCGAGAGCGCCACGGACCCGCGCGCCACGTACGTCGAGCGCAGGCGCGCGGGCTTCCGCAGCAGGACCACCGCCTGGACGCGCGTGTCCTTCGCCGAGGCGAAGGGCTTTCCCAGGTCGACGATCGCCGCCACCTCGGCCTGGGCCAGGACCGCCTCGCGCAGCGCGCCGGAGCGGGAGAGGAACATCCAGGTGTCGGGCACCAGCAGGGCGGCGGCGCCTCCCGGCCGCACCAGCTGCAGCGCGCGGAGCAGGAAGGCGGCGTACCGATCGATCTCGCCGCCGCGCAGGGCCGGGAACCTGTCCAGGAGGAAGGCCCGCTCCCGGGCGTCCGCGACGTGCCCGTACGGCGGATTCGAGACCAGCAGATCGGCGGGTTCGCGTGGGCTCGAGCGCAGCGAATCGGCCGTGCGGAGCCGCGCTCTGGCCCCGCACAGGCTCAGCGCCTTCCGGGCGACACGCAGGGCCTCCGGATCCAGATCGAACCCGTGCAGATCCCGCAGCCCCGCCCGCGCCGCGGCGACCAGGAACGCGCCGGCGCCGGCGCAGGGGTCGAGCACGCGCGCGGACGCGCCGCCCACGCTCCGCAGGGCCACCTCCATCACCCGCGCGGCGATGTCGGGCGGGGTGTAATACAGCCCCGCGTGCCTGCGCAGGGACCTTCCCAGCGCGCGCGATTTTTCCTGCTCGAACCGGGCGATCAGCGCGTCGGCGCTCAACTCTACTCGCCCGCCGTGACGACGATGGGGATGTCCACGTCGAAGGCGGCGCCGGCGAACTGCGGAAAGACGATCTTCTTGGTGGCGTGCTTCAGGCAGGCCCCCAGGGCGCTCTCGTCCACGCTCCGCTGGTCGATCCGCGCCGCCGTCACCTCGCCCGTAGGGGCGATGGTGGTGGCGACGTGGATCTTCCCCACCTTGAGATGCGGGTCGCGGCGGAGCGCGTCGTCGACGCACCCCTGCAGCGCGGGCTTGTTCTCGTCCAGCTTGCGGTGCACTTGCTCTGCGGTCAGGACAGAAACGGCGCCCGGGTGCACCGCCCCTGGAGCCCCGGCCGGCTTGGCCTCTTCAAGCACCGGATCGCCAGGATTCGGTGTACCCTGCCCGGGTTGTGGGGCGGGAGCGGGGTCCAGGCGTTGCGACTGCGCCTCCGGTTTCCCCTCCTCCTTCGAAGCCGCGGACGCGAGCGCGATCCAGAGCACGATGGCCGCGGCGGCCAGGCAGATCAGGCCCAGGAACACCACGAACGGGCCTCGACCCGGGGGCGAGGCGCTCTCGAACAGGGGCGCGCTCCGCTGCAGGACGGGCGCCGCCATCTTCTGCTGCGCGGCCTCTGGCGCGGAACCGAGCTCCTGTCCCTGGGCGATCTCGCTGGTCGCCCGGGGCGCAAGATCCAGGGTGCTCTTCTCCGCGGTGCGCTCGCCGGCCGCCTCGCCAGGGTGTCCGGGGTCTCCGGCTGGATTCGTATTTGCCGCCGGCGTTGGCTCGCCCTTGACGCTCGCGGGCTGTGGCGGGGCTGGCTGCGCGGCTGGCGCGGGCGCAGGGACCGGGCGCGGCGCCGGCACCTGCGCGACCCCCGGACGGGCCGCCTCGGGAAGCTGCGGGAACAGGTCCCACAGCTCCGGGATGTCCTTGGCGTGCTGCCACGCATCCATCCCGTCGCGCCACAGGTACGTGCGGGGGCCGAGCTCGCCGTCGTTCGCGCGCTCTTCCAAGTCTTCGCGCGTGACCGGAC
>Ga0209526_10002855_pt1 | contig 11704 bp, 10 predicted proteins | sample JacPinW_OM2H0_M1_FD_188566 | JGI IMG/M metagenome (GOLD analysis project Ga0209526, IMG submission 188566) | Forest soil microbial communities from Algoma, Ontario, Canada - Jack Pine, Ontario site 1_JW_OM2H0_M1 (SPAdes) (version 2) | ecosystem: Environmental > Terrestrial > Soil > Boreal...
TGGCGGCGTCGGTGATCACCTTGGCCTGCATGTCCTCGAACTTGCCGGCCGCTACCACGCTGTAGTAGCCGTGTTCAGGGTCTGCTGACCCTGGGCCATCGGTTGAGAGTCGGGTTGCGCTACAGCTGTCTCAGCCAGGACCGCTCGGGGGGTCGCGACGGCCTGGTGCCGTCTCCCGCCAGCTCGTTAGCGAGGCGAGCGGCGTGGAGTTCGTCAGCGGCCCGCTGAGCGCGCTGCCGCGCCTGGGCGAGGGCTTGGGGAGAGCGGCACTCGAGCCGCGCCCTGAGCAGGGCGTCCTGGGCCCGCTGGAGTGCCCTGTTGAGCTCAGAGACGTTCCGAGCCAGCTTGACACTCACCTGGACGGACTCGTGCGCTTCCCCGTTGCCAGCCTGGGTGTCACTGCGTTTTCGTGCCATCTGAAGAGGCATCGCCGAGATTCCGCGCCAGCCTCAGAGAGCCGGCGCGGCTTCGTCAGGTGCCCTCAGCCGCCTCCCTTGCCCTTTGGGCCCAGCCGTCGGCGCCCTCCGGGAAAGCGCCGGCCTAACAGCGCCATCGCCGCGGCAGTCGCGACGAGGGCACCGACGATCGCCAGCGAGGCGTGGCCCCGCAGCCCACCCATGCGTCCGCTGCTTGGTTCGAAGCGCAGAGGAAGCCGGTTCGGAAACCAGGATTCCATGTCCGAGCGGATGAGGTCTGCCCAGCCGGAATTCCTGGGATCAAAGGGACGAATCGGCTCCCGGGCGCGAGTGTCCGTGTCCTTACCCCCTCTTGGCATTTCGCGGGGTGACGATGCCGCGCATCTGTGTTCCGGCGACGGCTGAGCGGCGCGAAGCCGATTCAGCAGATCCGGGGTCGCGCCTCCAGGGGGCGGTGTGTTCTCGCATGGTTCCAAACTCCCACCGGCGCAGCCCGAAGACGACAGTAGGTGCTGGCTTCACGCCCAGCAATAGGCCCGAGTCACTGAGGGGCGGGACAATCCAGACCTGTGGCTGGGCTAGAGTGTGCGGCGGGAAAAGCGTGCGTCGCCAGCATGCCCGCGTCATCAGCCGAAGCCGTCCGCGCTCACCATCCCCCATCAGATCGCCCACCAACGTTAGCGCAGAGGTCACCCTCGGTGGACCCCTTCGGGGCATTGAGAGGTGGGGTGAGCGGACCGGCCGCTCACCCCTTCTCCCCCTACTCCCCTTCTTTCCTGGGCGTTGAAGCCGGCGCCGATCGCCCGCCTCCATCGCCCGAACCGATCCTCCTCGCACACTTTCTTGTCAGCAGATATATCTAGAAGAGGTATCCGCGATCTTAGCGGTGTCCGACGACTTCCGCAAGGCCCCTTTTCCTCCCCCCGCTGCGGCAATGCTGTTGGTTTGGTCTCGGATGACCTCCCCATCATCCGGGAGCGTCCGGTCCTATTAGGGAAACCTGTCACCTTGAGGCTCTTTCAGCAGCCCGTTCCTCTCGGCCCAGATCGCAGCTTGGGTGCGGTCGCTGACCCCGAGCCGCTGGAAGGCGCTGCCCAGATGAGTCTTGACCGTCTTCTCGCTGATCCCGAGACGCCCGGCGATCTGCTTGTTGGCCAGCCCTCTGGCCACCAGAGCCAGGATCTGTCGCTCTCGAGTGGTCAGGGGCGGCCTCTCGGGCTGATTTCCAAGCAAGGCCAGGGTGGCGCTCAGCGAGAGCGGCGATGCCCCGTGAACCACGGCTCGAATCCCGTTCATGAGCTCCTCAGGGCTCGCGTCCCGCGGCAAACAGCCGACGGCGCCGGCGTCGACCGCCGCCAGTATCCGGTCCCTGTCTTTCGGGGTGGCAAGCAGGATCACTTTCACCTGCGGCCCGGCGGAGACGATCCCCCGGATCAATGCGGCCAGGTCGCGGTCGGGGATGGAGAGGTCGATCAAGGTGACGTCCGGCGGCTCGCGGCGGATCGAGGTGATCGCCGCGTCTGCCTCCTGCAGCTCAGCGACCAGGGACATGTCGGCGGCGTCACCCAAGAAGCTGCGCAGGCCGGCCCGAAGCATCGCCTGCTCGATCATGAGCAGGACCTTCGCCGGCTCCGGCGCCCGTCCGGGAGGCGCGGCCACAGGCGTCTGCGGCGGTCGCGCCTGCGTCCTGCTCACAAACCGTGACCGGGCGCCCGACGAACGCTGAGCCGAAGCCGCAGAGACTGGCTCTGCCTCTGGGACCCTCTCACGCCAGATGTGCGCTCTCAGGGCAGCCTCCAGCTTTTTGGGAGAGGGATGGCGCTCGCGGAGCTCTTCCAGTGCCAGGCGAATCACCGTCGATACAGAACAGGTAAGCCCTTCCATGGCGCCGCTGAGCACGACCTCCTCGGCCCACCGGTGCTGTTGCTCGGTGAGTACGGCGGTCACTTTCCGGTAGCCGTCCTGTGTATCAGCCCGCGCAGTCACGTTCCTGTCAGGAGTGTAGCGGGCGATTGTGCGTGGACCGCTGTCAGCCGCCGCTACGGCTGATGGTGCCGCGTCACGGAAAGTGAGTTTCTTTAGAGGCTTGTTGCTACGGCGCCGATGGTGCGGTCGAGCGTGTCGACCAGCCTGTCCACCTCTTCCGCGCTGATCGTGAGAGGAGGAGACATGGCGATCACGTCGCCGGGCAGCGGGCGCACTATGACGCCTTCTTCCAGAGCGGCAAGCCACACCCGGCGTGCGACGCCCAAAGCCGGATCGAACGACTCCTTACTATCCCGGTCGCGGACCAGCTCGACCCCGGCCAGCAGTCCCAGTCCGCGCACGTCGCCTACCAGCTCATGCCGGCGAAGCCTCTGGAGGCCGGCCAGCAGCCTCCCTCCCAACTCGGCGGAACGCGCGACCAGGTCCTCGTCTTCGACGATCTGCAGGTTGCGGAGGGCAAGAGCGCAGGCCGTTGGATGCCCGCTGTATGTGAAGCCGTGGGCGAAGGGCCCACGCTGAGACTTCAGAGTCTCGTGGACCTGACGCGTGACCATGACGCCGGAGAGCGGGAGGTAGCCGCTGGTCACTCCCTTGGCGAAGACCATCAGGTCGGCCTTCACGCCCCAGTGATCCAATCCGAACCAGCGGCCGGTGCGGCCGAAGCCTGTGATCACCTCATCGGAGATCAGCAGCACCCCGTGCCGGTCACAGATCTGCCGGACCTGAGGGAAGTAGTCCTCCGGCGGGACGATGACTCCGCCCGCCCCCTGAACCGGCTCCGCGACGACCGCCGCCACCGTTTCCGGACCTGCATCGAGGATCACCTGCTCGAGCGCCTGTGCGTATGCCGTCCCGGCGGTCTCGCCGGCCGTGCCAGCCTGGTGCCGATAGGGATCGGGGGCCGGCGCGTGCAGGAATCCGGGCGGCAGTGGCTCGAAGTTCTTCCAGAAGACCGGCAGGCCCGTGGCGCTGGTGGCTCCCATGGTGAGCCCGTGGTAGTCGCGCAACCGGGAGACGATGTTCACGCGCTCCGGCTCTCCCCGCAGCTTCCAGTAGAGTCGCGCGATCTTGTAGGCGGTGTCGTTGGCCTCCGCCCCACCCGAGGCGAAGAAGGTGACTTCGAGATCTCCTGGGGCGAGCTCGGCGAGGCGAGTCGCGAGGCGGACGCCTGGCAGGTGTCCGAAGCCCCCGTAAGCCGAGCTGAAGGGCAGGCTGGTGAGCTGGGCGGCTGCGGCCTGGGCCAGCTCCGGGCGGCCGTAGCCGACGTTGACGTTCCAGAGCGACGCCATCCCGTCGAGATAGGAGCGGCCGTGCACGTCGGTCAGAGTGGCGCCCTGGCCGTGGCTGAACATGAGCTGAGGCACAACCCCGGGGGGCGCCCCGAGGTCTCCCTGGGGATGCAGCCAGTGGGTCTGGTCCAGCTCGTAAAGGGAGCTGATCTCCTCCGGGGTCAGGGGCTCCACCTCCATCCTGGCTCGATTATGGCCGAGCAGGCCTGCCGGCCGGAGCCTCGCCGCCGGCGGTCGGGCGGCGCAGAACCGGACCGAAGGGGCGGCCCTCCCCCGCCGGCGGCTCGCCAGTGGAGAATGGCGGGGTCTATGTCGAGATCGCGCGAGGCCTTCCACGGTGGCTGAGCAGGGCCCGGACCCGGCGCTGATCGCCGCGCTGAGCGAGGCCGTGGAACGCGATCCTGGCTCTGTCCCACTCCGGCTGCACCTCGCCGCCCTGCTCCTCCCGACGGACGCCACCAGGGCCCTCGAGCACTACGTGGCGGCCCTTGAGCGTGAGCCCGCGAATGGGGACGCGCTGAGAGGCGCCGCCCAGGCCGCCGCCGCCAGCGGCCAGGAGCGCCGGGCTGAGGGTTATCGGCGGCTGCTGCAGGCGCTTGGGGAAGCTGCCCAGCCCAAAGACCTGCCGGCGTCTCCCGGAAGGCCGGCAGATCAAGCTGCGGATGCCCGGGACGCTCATTCCGGACCCGCCGAGGAGCGCAGAGAGCGCGTGCCGGCTCATGGCGAGCAAGCGGCGACGCCCTGGTGGGAGGCGGTCGAGCCAGGTCTGACACTGTCGGCGGTCGGAGGCATGGAGGAGGTCAAGCGCAAGATCAACCTGGCGTTCCTCGCCCCGCTCCGCAGTCCCGCCCTGCGGGAGGCCTACGGCAAATCGCTGCGGGGCGGTCTCCTGCTCTACGGGCCGCCTGGCTGCGGCAAGACCTTCCTTGCTCGCGCCGTGGCGGGCGAGCTGGGTGCGCGGTTCCTGGTCATCGGTCTCCAGGACGTACTCGACCTCTGGCTTGGCGAGAGTGAGCGCCGGCTGCACGACATCTTCGAGTCGGCGCGCCGGCACGCTCCCTGCGTTCTCTTCTTCGACGAGCTCGACGCCATCGGCCAGAAGCGCAGCCAGCTCCGGGGCAGCGCCGGACGCAACGTGATCAACCAGCTGCTCGCCGAGCTCGACGGCTTCAGCCCCAACCAGGGCGTCTTTGTGATGGGCGCCACCAACCATCCCTGGGACGTCGACGTTGCACTTCTGCGCCCAGGTCGGTTCGATCGCCTGGCCCTGGTCCTGCCCCCGGATGGCGCCGCCCGCGAGGTGATCCTCGCCTACCACCTTCGCGATCGGCCACTTGCCCAGGTCGACCTCAGGGCACTTGCCCGGGCCACCGAGGGCCTGTCCGGCGCGGACCTGGCCCGGCTCTGCGAGGCGGCTGCGGAGCTCGCCATCGAGCGAGCCCTGGCCACGGACAGGGTCGGGCCGATCGACATGGACGACCTCGAACAGGCACGGCTTCAGACGCGGCCCAGCACGCGCGGCTGGTTCGAGACGGCACGCAACTTCGCACTCTTCGCCAACCAGGGCGGCCTTTACGACGACCTGCTCACTTACATGCGAGAGCGCCGCTTTCTCTAGCAACCGCGCCGGTCCTGAAGCCCCTCCCCTCATCAGGGGCAGGCCGGAGCGGCGGGCGGGGGCTCGAATCGAAGGAGAACTAGTGTCCTGCTCCAGAAATTCGCCGGCATATTGCGGCTCCAATTGAGCCCGCCATACTCACTTGATATCGCTGGACCAAGAGGCCATAATGTGGCAGTCACACGCTGCACTTTTTCGGGCTGTGACCTGCGTGTTTTTGAGCTTGGAACCCCTGAAGAGGGGCCTACCCCCAGGGACAGAGGCCGGCATGGACGAGGTTTGCGAATCTGGTTCACTGCCGCCTCTGCCCCGCCCTTACCCTCCCGCCTTCGTCTCCTGCGGCACGCCGCATGGCCAGGAAGCGTTTGTTTCAGCTGGAGGAGTCGAGTTTCGTACCTGTCTTCGAGGGGTTCAGACGCGAGTGCCGCTCTCTGCATGGAGCAGCAAGAAGGAGAGTTGAGAGAGTGTCCCACCGTGACGATGAGGCGCCCGCAGCCTACGACGTGGTCGTAAACCACGAGGAGCAGTACTCGATCTGGAGATCCGACCGAGAGCCACCTCGGGGTTGGCGCCGCGCCGGCAAGGCTGGAAGCCGCGAGGAATGTCTTGACTACATTCGCGAGGTCTGGACCGATATGCGGCCTCTGAGCCTGCGGCAGAAGCAGGACGCAGCGGGCTAGCGGTTCCTTTCCGCGGGCCGTGGACCGGAAAGGGAAACCCCTGACTCTGGGGGCGTCAAATCTCTTCGAAAGGTGCCCTGGCTAAGGAGTCGCTGAGGGTACGGGCGTGGGAACCGGCGTGGGAACCGGAGTGGGTACAGGAGTCGGTGGCGGCGGTGTGGCCGTCGGAAGGGGGGTCGGTACCGGTGTTGGAACCGGTGTTGGAACCGGTGTTGGAACCGGCGTAGGAACGGGTGTCGGCACCGGGGTGGGCACGGCGGTCGGCGCCGGCGTCGGGAAGCCGGTCGGGGCGGGCGTCCCGGGCGGGATCTGGGTACCACTCGGCGGCGCCGGCCCTGGCGGCGGCGGGACCTGGGTGCCGCTCGGCGGGGCAGGATTCAGCGACGAGCCAGGTGCCGCGTCGGGGCGCACAGCGTTGGCGCTGCTCGTCACCGGGGCTACGACGGGTCGGGAGGGCACCCAGGGGTCAGGAGGGCTGGACGGGGAGGTGAGACGGTTGGCAGGCGGCGGCAGAACGGATTGACCGCCCTGGGCGGGGGAGCTCTGGCTTGTCGGCGTGGAGGGAGACGGTGAAGCGGCCGGCTGGGCCGCCTCCGCGTTCTGAGGGAGGGGGATGAGGGCAACCGGAGCCTGCCCGGGCAGCGCTACGACCGGACCTGGCTGCGGATCCCAGGAGAAAAGGTCCGGCCCAGTGTCATAGGGGCGTCCCGTGATCGAGACGGCGGCGACGACCACGACTTCTGTGATCAGCAGGAAAGCGAGAACGATGAATCGCAACCTGCGGACCGGCATCTGCGTCAGGCTCCGAAAGGGGATGGGGCGGCGCTTGATGCCCCTGACACACCTGCGCGCGAGAGCCGTCGGATTCACTGTTTATCCCCCCTTTGGCATTCTGATATCTACCAGATCCCTCAGGCACTTTCAAGCAATCGGGACAGGTGGCACCATCAGCCAGGACAGGGCATATGGAGAGTCCGCGTCCGCCCGCTTACTGTGGTCGGAACACTGTCTCAGTTCGTGAGAGGACTGTGTTTATTGACACGGTGAATCGGTTTCCCGGCTTGCTCTTAAAACCTATTGTCTCGACCGTTTACGGCGTGCAGCTGGGAGTGGCCGGGCGGCGAGCTCTCGTACCAACGCTTCGTCGACGGCCTTGCCGAGCTGGTTGTTCCGGGTCAGGCCGCAGCGGGCGCAGCGGTGGACAACCTCGGGGCCCGAGCCGGTGACCACGACCGCGAGCGGTTCCATCAGCCCCCCGCAACCAGCAGCGCGGTCACCCGGGTGGACGTCCACGTGCCTGGACCAGAGGCAGCGGGGACAGTGATTCGTATAGCCGTCGCCCTCCACCAAAAGCCCGCAGCGGGCGCAGCGGAAATCCTCGACCCGGCGCATGAAGCGGCGGCTCACCGCCACCGTCCTCCTGCCCGAGAACATCGAATCAACCTGCTCAGCAGTATCCCTTAGCCCGGATCCACAGGGCTTAGCCTGCTTCCGCCCCCCAAAAAGTGGTTGGGGTGCCCCCCTTTGTCACTACCATCAAGGCCCAATGAGTGAAAGCCGATCCTCCTCGCTGCGGGAGAGCGCGCGCCAGGAGATGCCGGCGCCGCTGCGCGGCGAGGTGCGCCTGCTGGGCGAGCTCCTCGGCCAGGTCCTGACCGAGTTCGGCGGTCCCGAGCTGCTGCAGGACGTGGAACAGCTCCGGCAGACGGTCATCGCCGCCCGGGAGGACGACGATCAGGAGCAGGCGGCCGAGCAGCTGGTTGCCTCCTGGCCGCTGGAGCGCGCTGAGCAGGTAGCCCGCGCATTCGCCTGCTACTTCCATCTCGCCAACCTGGCTGAGGAGCGGCACCGCGCCAGGATCCTCCGCGAGAGGGCACGCCAGCCCGAGCCCCTCCGGGAATCGCTGGCTGCGACGGTCGCCGAGATACGTGACGGACAGGGCGAGGACCGCCTCGCCGAACTGCTCCGCGAGCTGGAGCTGCACCCGGTCTTCACGGCGCATCCGACCGAGGCGCGTCGCCGCGCCGTGGTCACGGCCATCAGGCGAATCGGTCTCCAGCTCGACCTGCTGGACGACCCTCGCAGCTCCGGCGACGAGCATCGTGAGGCGAGGCGGCGGCTGCTGGAGGAGATCGACCTGCTCTGGCGCACGTCGCAACTGCGGAGCACCCCTGTCCAGCCCGCAGACGAGGTCCGGACGGTGATGTCCGTGTTCGACGAGACCCTCTTCCGAATCGTGCCCGCCGTCTACCGCAGCCTGGACTTTGCGCTCGGCCCGGAAGACGCGGGGCGCCGGCCACCCCGGGCTCCCGCCTTCATCCGCTTCGGCAGCTGGGTGGGTGGCGACCGCGACGGGAACGCCTCGGTGACCGCCGGGGTGACGCGTGGGGCGATGGAGATCCAGGCGGAGCACGTTCTGCGCGGACTGGAGGCGGCCGCCGTGCGAATCGCGCGGGCCCTCACCGTCGACGCCGGCACCACCCCGGCCGGTGCGGAGCTGCGGAGCCGGCTCCAGGCCGCCCGCGCCGCTGACCCAGAGGGGCAGGCCGAGATTGAAGCCCGCTCCCCCGGGGAGCTGCACAGGCAGTTCCTGCTGCACGTGGCGGAGCGCATCGCCGCCACCCGGCTGAAAGACGCCACCAGGAGCTATCCACTACCGGCGGAGCTGGTCGACGACCTGCAGGTGACGCAGCTGTCCCTGGCCGAAGCAGGGGCGGACCGGCTGGCTTACGGCGAGCTTCAGCACCTCATCTGGCAGGTCGAGACGTTTGGATTCCACCTTGCCGAGCTGGAGGTGCGCCAGCACAGCCAGGTGCACGAGCGCGCCCTGGACGAGGTGCGCAGCGGCGGCCCGCTCTCGGCCGAGACGAACGAGGTGCTTGACACGCTGCGCGTCATGGCCGAACTGCAGCAACGCTTCGGCGCCGACGCCTGCCGCCGCTACGTCGTCAGCTTCACTCGCAACGTCGGGGACGTAGCGGCCGTCTACGAACTGGCGGCAGCGGCGACGGACGGCCAGGGACCGGTGCTAGACGTGGTCCCGCTCTTCGAGACCGAGGACGATCTGCGCCGAGCGACCTCGATCCTGGAAGAGATGCTGGGCCTGGAGAGGGTCCGCGCCCGGCTGACCGAGACGGACCGTCTCGAGGTCATGCTCGGTTACTCCGACTCGACCAAGGAGGTGGGGCCGGTGTCGGCTTCGATCGCCCTGTATCAGGCTCAGGCGGACCTTGTGAGCTGGGCGGCTTCCCACGGGTTGTGTCTGACGATCTTCCACGGCCGCGGTGGCGCGCTGGGCCGCGGAGGGGGACCCGCCAACCGGGCAGTCCTTGCTCAGGCCCCGGGTTCGGTCGGGGGTCACTTCAAGGTCACCGAGCAGGGCGAGGTGATCTTCGCCCGCTACTCCAACCCTGCCATCGCGCTCCGCCACCTGGAGCAGATCGCCTCCGCGGTGCTGCTGGCCTCCACGCCCGCCATCGAGGACCAGGCCAGGCGCGCCGCGGAGCGTTTTCACAAGCTGACCGAGCGGATGGACGGAGCGGCGCGAGCGACCTACCGGTCGCTGGTGGCGAGCGATGACTTCGAGAAATGGTTCGGCCTGGTCAGTCCGATCGAGGAGCTGGGGAGTCTCCGGATCGGTTCCCGGCCGGCTCGCCGCCGGGCCGGCGTCAGGCTGGAGGACCTCCGCGCGATCCCCTGGGTCTTCGCCTGGTCTCAGATGCGGCTCAACCTGCCCGGGTGGTTCGGGCTGGGGAGCGGGCTTGCCGCGGCCGACCTCGAGGAGCTGCGCCGGGCCTACGCCGCATGGCCGCTCTTCAAGGCCCTGCTCGACAACGCTGAGATGAGCCTGGCCAAAACGGACCGCCGCATCGCGGCGCGGTACCTTGCCCTGGGAGCGCGGCCAGACCTGACCGAGATGGTGCTGGCTGAATATGACCTCACGACGCGGCTGGTGCTCGCAGTGACGGGACACAACCGCCTCCTCGGTGACCGCCGTGTGCTGTCCTGGGCCGTCGAGCTGCGCAACCCCTACGTGGACGCGCTGTCACACATCCAGCTCCGCGCGCTGCGCGCGCTGCGCGCCGGCCACCAGGACCAGGCCGAGCGCGAGCGGGTCGAGCGGCTCCTTCTGCTCACGGTCAACGGAGTCGCCGCCGGCCTCCAGAACACCGGCTGACAGCCACCTCTAGACTCACGATTCGTCGTCGTTGCCCCTTTCGGAGCGGTCCCAAAGTCCCGCTTAACGCAGCCTATTTGAGTTCGAAGACACGTCGGCCCTCGGCAGCTTCCACCGGGTGGTTGAGATCGACACCATCGAAGGTGCGGATGAACCAGACACCGAACGGGACGCGTCGCGCGAGCGGACCAAGGACGTCGCGGAAGAACTCGATCCGCTCCGCGGGGTCGAGCTCGGTGGCACGGACGTCGTCGTTCCGGCGGCGTACGGTGATCGTTGCGCGGCCGGCTGCGCGCAGATTGCGCACCCAGTGGACGTCGCCCCACGGGGCCCAGACCCACCGCCTGCCTGAGACCTCGATGATCGCCACCGGCGTGGTGCGAGGCAGGCCGCTCTTCCGGCCCCGGATGGTGATCAGCCCGTTGGGGCCCATCGGCGTGCCAGCTGCCAGGAGGACCCTGGCGACTGGGTTGAAGAGCGGGACCAATCGTGGAACCCGGACGCCGGGGGCTGCTCCCGACCGTGCTGTTTGCGGCGCGTTGCGGTCCATCGGTCACATCCTTTCCTTTAGTGATGTCGTGTCTTCCCGGTAGACCCCCCAGGACCGACCGATGTGACAAGGAACCGGGATGACGTGACCGATCAGGAATGGCTGGCCCAGCGATTCGAGTCGCACCGCACCCACCTGCGGGCCGTGGCCTACCGGATGCTCGGATCCCTGGCCGAGGCGGACGACGCCGTGCAGGAGGCCTGGATCCGGCTCAGCCGAACCGACACCAGCGACGTCGACAACCTGCGCGCCTGGCTGACCACGGTCGTGGGCCGCGTGTGCCTGAACATGCTTCGCTCGAGAAGGAGACGCCGCGAGGCGCCGCTCGACACGCACGTCCCGGACCCGATCGTGGGTCCCGAGGCCGGGGTCGACCCCGAGCACGAGGCGCTCCTGGGCGACTCGCTCGGGCTGGCGCTGCTCGCCGTCCTCGATGCGCTGACCCCCGCGGAGCGCGTCGCGTTCGTGCTGCACGACGTGTTCGGCGTGCCGTTCCTCGAGATCGCTCCCATCGTCGGCCGGTCTCCGGCGGCCGTTCGGCAGCTCGCGAGCCGTGCCCGCCGCCGCGTCCGGGGAGCGCCGGTGCCCGACACAGATCTGGACGGCCAATGGGCGGTGGTCGACGCGTTCCTCGCGGCGTCACGCGACGGCAACTTCGAGCGGCTGTTGGCCGTGCTGGATCCGGAGGTCGTGCTCCGCTCCGACGGCGGCGCCGCGCGTCCGGACCTGGTTTCGGTGGTTCGCGGAGCAGCGGCCGTCGCCACGAGGGCGCTGTCGTTCCGGCGACTGGCCGAGACAGCCACGCGAGCCCTGGTCAACGGGATCCCGGGAGGTGTCACCTGGGCTCCGGATGGCCGCCCGTTCGCCGTCGTGTCGGTCACCGTCGCAGGCGGCCGGGTCGTCTCGATCGACGTGCTCGCCGACCCAGACCGGCTCAGTCGGTTGGACGTGGCGGGGGTCGCGAACTGACCGGTCACCCCGCGCATGG
>Ga0209526_10002856_pt1 | contig 11703 bp, 20 predicted proteins | sample JacPinW_OM2H0_M1_FD_188566 | JGI IMG/M metagenome (GOLD analysis project Ga0209526, IMG submission 188566) | Forest soil microbial communities from Algoma, Ontario, Canada - Jack Pine, Ontario site 1_JW_OM2H0_M1 (SPAdes) (version 2) | ecosystem: Environmental > Terrestrial > Soil > Boreal...
CCCGTCGAACTGCCGTTCCCGGCGGCCTTACGCGAAGGGGCGGCCGCTGAGAGCCCGCAGGAGGCGGGCTCCTGATGAAGCTCACCGTCCGCAATCTCGACAACCAGGAAGTCGGCGATATCGACCTTGCCGACGAGGTGTTCGGCCTGCCGATCCGCCGCGACATCCTCGCCCGCGTCGTCAACTGGCAATTAGCGAAGCGCCGCGCCGGGACTCACAAGACTAAGGGGATCAGCGAGATCCAGGGGACGACCAAGAAACCCTATAAGCAGAAGGGTACCGGGCGCGCCCGTCAGGGCAGCTTGCGCTCGCCGCAGTTTCGCGGCGGTGCGGTGATCTTCGGCCCGGTCGTACGCAGCCATGAATTCTCGCTGCAGAAGAAGGTTCGCAAGCTGGGCCTCAAGACGGCGCTGTCCTCAAAGCAGCGCGAGGGCAAGCTGATCGTCATAGACGCGGCGCGCGTCGACGAGGCCAAAACCAAGGCTCTGCGGATGCGTTTCGAGACGCTCGGCTGGGACTCGGTGCTGATCATCGACGGGCCCGCGATCGACGAGGCCTTCATGCGCGCCGCTCGCAACCTGCCGCGGGTCGATGTGCTGCCGCAGCAAGGAGCCAACGTCTACGACATCCTGCGCCGGGACACCCTAGTTCTGACGCGCGATGCGGTACAGCACCTCGAGGCGCGCCTCAAATGAGCCGGTTTCGCGTGATTCCGCGCGCCGCCACTCGGCTCACGCGGCAACAAATGTACGACATCATCCGCGGTCCGGTGATCACCGAGAAGGCGACGAACGTATCCGAGCATCGCCAAGTGATCTTTCGCGTGCCGCTGACCGCCACCAAGCGCGAAGTAAAGGCGGCTGTCGAAGGGCTTTTCAGCGTCAATGTGACCGCGGTCAACACGATCCGGGTCATGGGCAAGCTCAAGCGGGTTCGTGGCCGTCCCGGCCGGCGTTCCGATTACAAGAAAGCGGTCGTGACCCTTCGCGAGGGTCAGCGGATCGACGTGACGACGGGGATTTGAGCCGTGGCACTGAAGACATTCAACCCGACGACGCCGTCGCGCCGCCAGCTGGTCATTGTCGACCGCAGCGAGCTGTGGAAAGGAAAGCCGGTCAAGTCCTTGACCGAGGGGCTGCGCGGCAAGGGCGGCCGCAACAACACCGGCCGCATCACGATGCGCCGGCGCGGCGGCGGCAACAAGCAGCGCTACCGGATCGTCGACTTCAAACGGACGAAGGTCGATGTGCCGGCGACGGTCGAGCGGCTCGAATATGACCCGAACCGCACCGCCTTCATCGCGCTGATCCGCTACCAGGACGGCGAGCTCGCCTACATCCTGGCGCCGCAGCGGCTGAAAGCGGGCGACACGGTCGTTTCGGGCGAGAGGGTGGACGTCAAGCCCGGCAACACGATGCCGATGCGCAGCATGCCGGTCGGCACGATCATCCATAATGTCGAGATGAAACCCGGCAAGGGTGGCCAAATCGCTCGATCGGCTGGGACTTACGCCCAGCTGGTCGGCCGCGATCAGGGTTATGCGCTATTGCGCCTCTCTTCCGGAGAGCTGCGCATGGTGCGCTCCGAATGCCGGGCGACGATCGGCGCGGTGTCAAACCCCGATCAGCAGAACATCGTAATCGGCAAGGCCGGCCGCAGCCGCTGGCTCGGCCGCCGGCCTTCGGTGCGCGGCGTCGCGATGAACCCGATCGATCACCCGCACGGCGGGGGCGAGGGTCGCACTTCGGGTGGCCGGCACCCCGTCACGCCATGGGGCAAGCCGACGAAGGGCCGGAAGACCCGGCACAACAAGGCGGCGGACCGGCTGATCGTGCGCCGCCGCCACAAGCGTTAGCCGACGGGAGGAAAAGCTTGGCACGCTCGGTATGGAAGGGGCCGTTTGTCGACGGCTATCTCCTCAAAAAGGCGGAGGCGGCGCGCGGGTCGGGGCGCAACCAGGTGATCCGTACCTGGTCACGCCGGTCGACGATCTTTCCGCAATTTGTCGGGCTCACCTTCGGCGTCTATAACGGGCACAAATTCATCCCGGTGCTGGTCACCGAGAACATGATCGGGCACAAGCTCGGCGAGTTCGCGCCGACCCGGACCTTCTACGGGCACGCCGGCGACAAGAAGGCGAGAAGGAGCTGAGATGGGTAAGCCAGCCGCCGAGCGGCGGCTCGATGAGAGCGAGGCGGCGGCATCGATGCGGGGCCTGCGCACGAGCCCGCGCAAGCTCAACCTCGTTGCCCAGACGATCCGTGGCAAGACTGCCTCGGTCGCGCTCGCGGAGCTGACCTTCTCACGGCGCCGCATTGCGCGCGACGTCAGAAAGGTTCTGCAAGCGGCGATCGCCAATGCCGAAAATAATCACCAGCTCGACGTCGACCGCCTGTTCGTGAAGGAGGCAACGGTCGGCCGGGCTTTTGTACTGAAACGGTTTCACACCAGAGGCCGTGGGCGCTCGGCACGCGTCGAGAAGATGTTTGCGCATCTGACCGTCATCGTCCGGGAGAGCGCCGAGGAGGCTGAGTAATGGGACAGAAGGTCAACCCGATCGGGCTTCGGCTCGGCATCAACCGAACCTGGGACTCGCGCTGGTTTGCGCGCAAGGAATACGGCAATTTGCTGCTCGACGACCTCGGCCTGCGCAAGTTCCTGCAGCGGCGCCTGAGCCAGGCAGGCCTCTCCCGCGTCGTCATCGAGCGCGCCGCGCGGCGCACCAGGATCACGCTGCATTCAGCGCGGCCCGGCGTGGTGATCGGGAAAAAGGGGGTCGACATCGAAAAGCTGCGCACCGATCTCGCCAAGGTCACCAACAGCGAAGTCAGCCTCAACATCGTTGAGATCCGCAAACCGGAGATCGATGCGAAGCTGATCGCGGACGGCATTGCACAGCAGCTGGAACGCCGCGTGGCCTTTCGCCGGGCGATGAAGCGGGCGGTGCAATCGGCGATGCGGCTCGGCGCGCAAGGGATCCGGATCAACTGCTCGGGCCGTCTGGGCGGAGCGGAGATCGCCCGCATGGAATGGTATCGCGAGGGCCGGGTGCCGCTGCATACATTGCGCGCCGATGTCGATTTCGGCTACGGCACCGCCAAAACCACCTACGGCGTGTGCGGCGTCAAGGTCTGGGTCTTCAAGGGCGAGATCCTCGCGCATGACCCGATGGCGCAAGATAAGCGCCTGAACGAAGGGCAACCCGCGAGCCATGAGCGCGGCCGGCGCGAAGCGCTGGGGTAATCGATTATGCTCGCTCCGAAGAGAAGCAAATATCGTAAGGCGCATAAAGGGCGCGTCCATGGCCTGGCGAAGGGCGGGACGGAGTTGAATTTTGGCGCCTACGGGCTGAAGGCGTCGGATCCGGGGCGGATCACGGCCCGCCAGATCGAGGCGGCACGGCGCGCGATAACGCGCCACATCCGCCGCGCCGGCCGGGTTTGGATCCGCATTTTCCCCGATGTGCCGGTGTCGCAGAAGCCGGCCGAAGTTCGCATGGGCAGCGGCAAGGGTTCGCCGGAATTCTGGATCTGCCGCGTGAAGCCCGGCCGCATCATGTTCGAGCTCGACGGCGTGCCGCCCGACATTGCCCGCGAGGCGTTCGATCTCGCCGCCGCCAAATTGCCGATCGCAACGCGGTTCGTCGCCCGCCAAGGCGAGGAGGTCGGCTGATGAAAGTGGCCGATGCCAGGGCCAAAACCGACGACGAGTTGACGGGTGAACTCGACGTTCTCGGCAAGGAGATTTTCAACCTGCGCTTCCAACGAGCCAACGGCCAGCTCGAAAACACCGCCCGGGTTCGGCAAGTACGGCGTGACATCGCCCGCATCAAGACGGTCATCGGCGAACGGCGCCGCGCCACGCCCGGAGGAAGAATTTAATGTCGAAACGGGTCCTTCGGGGTGTGGTCGTCAGCGACGCTTGCGAAAAGACGGTGATCGTTCGGGTGGAGCGTCGCGTGATGCACCCCATTTACAAGAAATTCGTCACGCATTCGAAGAAATATGCAGCGCATGACGAGAACAACAGCTACCGCTCCGGCGATGTCGTGCGGATCGAGGAGAGCCGTCCGATCTCCAAGCGCAAATGTTGGGTTGTGATCGGCGGCCCGGCTGATGCGGCGCCGGGCCGCCGCTCCGCTCGTAGAACACCCGAGCCGGTTGCGGCCGCGGCCGATATGACGGAACTCGAGCCGCCGGATCTCGGCATCGAAACCGCCGAGGCCACGGAAGGTGCAGCATGATCCAGATGCAGACAAATCTCGACGTCGCCGATAATTCCGGCGCGCGCCGGGTACAGTGCATCAAAGTGCTGGGCGGCTCGAAACGTAAGACCGCCACGATCGGCGACGTGATCATTGTCTCGGTCAAGGAGGCGATCCCGCGCGGCCGGGTCAAGAAGGGCGATGTGCACCGCGCGGTCATCGTGCGCACGGCGAAGGAAATACGCCGCATCGACGGCAGCGCCATTCGGTTCGACCGCAACGCCGCCGTGCTGATCACCAATCAGGGCGAGCCGATCGGGACCCGCATCTTTGGTCCGGTGACCCGCGAATTGCGGGCGCGCCGATTCATGAAGATCGTATCGTTGGCGCCGGAAGTCCTATGAAATCAGCCGATCGGTGCCGTCAATCCGTCATTCCCGCGGAAGCGGGAATCCAGGGCGTCGAGTTGCCGGCGTGGCGACCCTGGGCCCCCGCTTTCGCGGGGGTGACGGTAACGGGCTGGTGAGGCGCAAGCATGCCGAAGCTGAAGATCAAGAAGGGCGACAGCGTCGTCGTCATCAGCGGCCGCGACAAGGGCAGGACCGGCGAGGTCTTGCGTGTCTTTCCCGAGGAGAGCCGGCTCATCGTGCAGGGGGTGCACGTCGCCAAGCGGCATACCCGGCCGCGCATGGGCGAGCCCGGCGGTATCGTCGAGAAGGAGTTGACGATCCATATCTCGAACGTCGCGCATGTCGACCCGCAGTCACGCAAACCGACGCGGGTCGGTTACAAGATTCTCGAGGATGGCCGCAAGGTCCGGTTCGCCCGCCGCTCGGGCGAAATCATCGACAGGTGAAGGGATGGCCAGGGCGCGCCTGCACGAACAGTATGAGACGACCGTACGCCCGGCGCTCATGCAGGAGTTCGGGTACAAGAACCCCATGCAAGTGCCGCGCCTCGAAAAGATCGTGGTCAATATGGGTGTCGGCGAGGCGGTGCAGGACAGCAAGAAAGCGGAGGCGGCAGCGGCCGACTTGACGGCAATCACCGGCCAGCATCCGGTCATCACCAAGGCGAAGCGGTCGATCGCAACCTTCAAGCTGCGTGAAGGCATGCCGATCGGGTGCAAGGTGACCTTGCGCCGCGAGCGGATGTACGAGTTCCTCGACCGCCTGATCACCGTCGCGCTCCCGCGTGTTCGCGATTTTCGCGGCATATCGGGCAGGAGTTTCGATGGACGGGGCAATTTTGCTCTCGGCCTCAAGGAGCAGCTCGTCTTTCCCGAAATCGACTACGACCGAGTCGATGCGACGCGCGGCATGGACGTCGTCATTGTGACGACAGCAAGGACTGACGCCGAGGCCAAGGCGCTCCTCAAAGCCTTCGATATGCCATTTGCCAATTGAATCCGGAGTTCAGCTAGGTGGCAAAAAAGAGTTCGATCGAGAAAAACGCCAGGCGGACCAAGCTCACCAAGAGCCTCGCCGCTCGGCGGGCAAGGCTGAAGGCGGTCGCGATCGACCGGACAGCGCCTCCCGAGGACAGGTTTGCGGCACAGCTGAAGTTGGCTGAACTGCCGCGCAACGCCTCCGCAACCCGGGTTCGCAACCGCTGCTCCTTGACCGGCCGGCCGCGCGGGTATTACCGGAAATTCAAGCTGTCGCGAATTGCTCTACGGGAGCTCGCCTCTGCCGGACTGATTCCGGGCATGGTCAAGTCGAGCTGGTAGGCGGGAGCGCGGCCGATGACGATGAGCGATCCCCTCGGGGACATGCTGACGCGGATCCGCAACGGGCAGAGGGCGCGGCAGGCCGTCGTCGCCTCTCCCGCCTCGAAGATCCGTGCCAATGTGCTCGAAGTGCTGAAGCGCGAGGGATACATCCGCGGCTTTAGCCGCGAACATATCCGTCCCGGCGTATCGGAGTTGCGCATCGAGCTCAAATACGTCGATGGCGAGCCCGTAATTCGCGAGATTTCGCGCGTGTCGAAGCCGGGCCGGCGCATCTATTCGCGTATCATCGACTTGCCGCGCAGCTATAACGGCCTTGGTATCTCCATTCTGTCGACCCCGCGAGGGGTCATGTCGGACAATGAGGCCCGCGCCGCAAAAGTCGGCGGCGAGGTCCTCTGCCGCGTGTTCTGAGGTTCGCGATGTCACGTGTTGGCAAGCATCCGGTCGCAGTGCCGAGCGGGGTCGAGGTGCAGATCTCGGGGCAGACCCTGAGCGCCAAGGGCAGTCTCGGCACGTTACGCCTCGTCGTCAGCAACGAGGTTACCGCTGCCATTGCCGACGGCGCCGTCACGATCGCGCCGAAGAACGAGACGAAACATGCCCGAGCGATGTGGGGTACGACCCGGGCATTGGTGAACAACATGGTCAACGGGGTGTCGAAAGGATTTTCGGTCACCCTTGAGATCAACGGCGTCGGCTACCGCGCCGCGGTGCAGGGCAGCACGCTCAATCTGCAGCTCGGCTACAGCCACGACATCGCGTATCCGATCCCCAGCGACGTCAACATCGTCTGCGAAAGGCCGACTCTGATCAGAGTCAGCGGCGCCGACCGCCAACGGGTCGGCCAGATCGCGGCCGAGATCCGCGCCTACCGTCCGCCGGAACCCTACAAGGGCAAGGGGATCAAATACTCGACCGAGACGGTCCGCCGCAAGGAAGGCAAGAAGAAGTAAACCGATGTCCGAGAAAGCCAAGGGCCTCTTTCTGCGCCGCCGGCAGCGGGTTCGGCGCAATTTGCGCCGCGCCGCGAACAACCGGCCGCGCCTCTCGGTGTTTCGTTCCTCCAAACATATTTACGCGCAAGTCATCGACGACACGACCGGACGCACTCTGGCGGCGGCCTCGACCCTCGATGGCGGGCTGAAGACAGGCCTCAAGACCGGCGCCGACACTGCCGCGGCGAGCGCCGTCGGCAAGCTGGTGGCCGAGAGAGCCAAAGCGGCCGGGGTCGAGCAGGTCGTCTTCGATCGCGGCGCTTATCTGTTTCACGGCCGGGTCAAAGCCTTGGCCGACGCCGCCCGCGAGGGCGGTCTGGATTTCTGAAGGGATCGGCATGGCACGCACACAGGCACGCACCCAAGGCGACCGGCGCGGACGGGATGGCGACCGGCAAGGGCGCGACCGCGAGGACAGCGAGTTCACCGAAAAGCTGGTCAACATCAATCGCGTCGCCAAGGTGGTGAAGGGCGGCCGACGCTTCGGCTTCGCAGCGCTGGTCGTGGTTGGCGACCGCAAGGGTCGCGTCGGCTATGGCTCGGGCAAGGCCCGCGAAGTGCCGGAAGCCATCCGCAAAGCCACCGAGCAGGCGCGGCGCGGCATGATCCGCGTGCCATTGCGCGAGGGTCGCACATTGCATCACGACATTGTCAGCAGTTATGGCGCCGGCCACGTGGTCGTGCGCGCCGCCAAGCCGGGGACCGGAATAATCGCCGGCGGCCCGATGCGGGCGATTTTCGAGGCGCTCGGTGTGCACGACGTGGTGGCCAAGTCGATCGGCAGTCCAAATCCGCACAACATGATCAAGGCGACCTTCGTCGCCTTGGGCAGGGCAACGAGCCCGCGTGCGGTCGCGGCGCGGCGGGGCAAAAAGGTCGGCGAAATCCTCGGCCGGCGCGATACCGAACCTCGCGAGAACCCGTGATGGAGGGCAAGAGGACGGTCACCGTCGAGCAGCTCGGAAGCCCGATCGGACGCAAGCCGGACCAGGAAGCAACACTCAAGGGTCTAGGATTGAACAAGCGGCATCGCCGGCGCGTTCTCGAAGACACGCCCGCGGTTCGCGGTATGATCAGCAAGGTGAAGCATCTCGTTCGGGTCGTGGAAGAGGGGTAGAGCACCCTCACCCACCCATCGCTGGCGCGCCGGGTTCCCCCTCTCCCGCAATGCGGGAGAGGGTGTCGAGCGGAGCGAGACGGGTGAGGGCAGAGCGCACGGACACAGTTAGGATCAAGCAGTGAAGCTCAACGAGATCAGGGACAATCCCGGGGCGCATTACCGCGCCAAGCGGGTCGGGCGCGGCATCGGCTCGGGCAAGGGCAAGACCTCTGCGCGCGGCGGCAAGGGCCAGACGGCGCGGACCGGCGTGGCATTGAACGGCTTTGAGGGCGGCCAGACGCCGTTGCATCGTCGTCTGCCGAAGCGCGGCTTCAACAACAAGATCTTCCGCAAGGATTTCAAGGTCGTCAATCTCGGACGCCTGCAGGCGGCGCTCGATAGTGGTAAACTGAAGGCCGATGACACACTCGACGGCGCGGCGCTCGTCTCGTCCGGACTGTTGCGGCGGCTCGGCGATGGCGTCCGCCTGTTGGCCAAGGGCGAATTGCGCGCGGCAATTACGATCGAGGTCGCCGGTGCCTCCGAGGCGGCCATTGCCGCCGTCGAGAAGGCCGGAGGCAAGGTCATCCTTTCCGCCGGGCGTTCGAAGGAACAGAAGCCGGAGGCCACTGGCTCGGCCTAAACACGGCGGCGCCGCTCCGGGCTATGTGTGAGGATTGGTAAATGGCGTCAGCCGCCGAACAACTCGCTTCCAGCATAAATTTCTCGGCCTTCTCCAAGGCGACCGAGCTCAAGAGCCGAATCTGGTTCACCCTCGGCGCCTTGGTGATCTATCGGCTCGGCACCTACATCCCGATCCCCGGGATCGACCCCGGGATCCTGCAAGACGTGTTCTCGCGCAACGCCGGCGGCATCCTCGGCATGTTCGACATGTTCTCGGGCGGCGCGCTCGGGCGGATGACGATATTTGCGCTGAACATCATGCCGTACATCTCGGCCTCGATCATCATCCAGCTGCTGACCGCGGTTTCACCAACCCTCGAAGCGCTGAAGAAGGAAGGCGAGAGCGGGCGCAAGAAGCTGAACCAGTACACCCGCCTCGGCACCGTCCTGTTGGCGGCGGTCCAGTCCTACGGGATCGCGGTCGGGTTGGAGGGGATGCATGCCGGGGCGCAGTCCGCGGTGCTTGATCCCGGGCTGTTCTTCCGGCTGGTGACCGTGGTGACGCTCGTCTGCGGCACGGTCTTTCTGATGTGGCTCGGCGAGCAGATCACCGCGCGCGGGGTCGGCAACGGCATCTCGCTGATCATCATGGCGGGTATTGTCGCGAACTTGCCGCACGCGCTCGCTTCCACACTCGAGCTCGGGCGAACCGGAGCGATCTCGACCGTCTTCATCATCATTTTTCTGGTGATGTCGGTTGCGGTCGTCGCATTCATCGTCTTCATGGAGCGCGCACAACGCCGCATCCTTGTTCAGTATCCAAAGCGCCAGATGGGCAACAAGATGTTCGGCGGCGACGCGTCCCACCTGCCGCTGAAAATCAACACCTCGGGCGTCATCCCGCCGATCTTCGCCTCCTCGCTGCTGCTGCTGCCGGCGACGGTGGCGAATTTCGAAGCCAGCGGCCAGGGCGCCGGCTGGATCGGCGAGATCACGGCCTACCTCGCACATGGCCGGCCGCTCTACATGGCGCTCTATGTCGGCCTCATCGTCTTCTTCTGCTTCTTCTATACGGCAATCGTCTTCAACCCGGAGGAGACTGCGGACAATCTGCGGAAATATGGCGGGTTCATTCCCGGGATCCGGCCCGGGAAAAATACCGCCGATTATCTGGACTATATCCTCACCAGATTGACTGTCGTCGGCGCAGCATATCTCTCGGCGGTTTGCATCCTCCCCGAGATCCTGATCTCGGAATACTCGGTCCCGTTCTACTTTGGCGGAACCAGTCTGCTGATCGTCGTCAGCGTCACGATGGATACCGTTGCGCAGATCCACTCGCACCTGCTCGCCCATCAATATGAAGGTCTGATCCGGAAGGCCAAGCTGCGGGGACGCCGCGGATGAACATCATCCTGCTCGGGCCGCCCGGTTCCGGGAAGGGTACCCAGGCGAAGCGGATCGAGCAGACCCACGGCATCGTCCAGCTATCCACCGGCGACATGCTGCGCGCGACGACAGACTCCGGCACCGAGTTCGGACGGCGCGTCAAAGCGATCATGGATTCCGGCCAGCTCGTGCCCGACGACATCATCGTCGAGATGATCGACCAGCGTATCCGGCAGCCTGATTGCGGCCGAGGCTTCATTCTCGACGGGTTTCCCCGCAACGTGCCGCAGGCGAAGGCCCTCGACGCGATGCTCGCCGAGCATAATCTGAAGCTCGACCACGTGATCTTGCTCGACGTCGACGAGGCGGCGCTGGTCGATCGGTTGTCCGGGCGGTTCACCTGCACCCAGTGCGGCGCGAGCTATCACGAGCGGTATAACCGGCCGAGCCGCGAGGGGATCTGCGACGTGTGTGGCAGCAGCGAATTCGTCTGCCGTGCCGACGACCGGCCCGAGGCGGTAAAGGCCCGCTTCGAGGTCTATAATCGTCAGACCGCGCCGATCCTGCCCTATTATCGCGATCGCGGCATTCTGCGCCGGGTCGACGGCATGGCTGACATCGACGGCGTGACGCGAGAGATCGATAATATTCTCGGGTGAGCCGCCAACGGTCTTGATGGGGATCGGAATGATCGAACCTTACACCGCTGTGGGGTTGATCCCGAGCTTCTGGGGCATTCGCCGCCGCGCGGACATCGAGAAGAATCTGGAGCACCTCGAAAGCCTGACCAAGGCGGCGTTCTGGTTGTCCAATCTGGACATCCCGGTCCGCCTCGTCGCCATTCCCGAGGGTGCGCTGCAAGGGTTCAACGACGAGGTTCTCGACGTCGATCATGCCGAATTTGCGCGCAACTGCGCGATCGACATACCCGGCCCGGAGACCGACCGGCTCGGGCGGCTGGCGCGCAGTTGGGGCGTGTTCATCATGGCGCAGGCGAAGGCGCGTCACGAGGACTGGCCCGACCGTTTCTTCAATATCGGGTTCATTGTCGACCCGGACGGCGCGGTCGTTCTGAAACACTACAAGATCTCGGCGCTGCTGCCGTGCGAGCGCTCGATCTCGCCGCACGATGTGTTTGACTGGTGGGTCGAGAAATACGGCCGCACCTTGCAGGCGTTCTGGCCGGTCGCCGACACCGCTATCGGGCGCCTCGGGATCATGATGGCGATGGAGGGCAACTATCCCGAGAACGGCCGCGGCCTCGCCCTCAACGGCGCCGAAGTGGTCTATCGCGCCTCGCTCCCCGCCCCCTTTACGGAGAACGATTTCTTCGAGATTTCGAACCGGGCGCGGGCGCTCGAGAACAACATGTACATCGTCGCGCCCAATATCGGCGGCTATCACCTCTACCCCGAGAGCGAAACGCCGATCGACGCCGGCGGCGGCCAGTCGATGATCGTCGACTACCGCGGCGCGATCGTCGGCAAGCAGCGCGACACGAACGGCTCGACTTTCGTCGCCGGGGTGATCAACGTCGAGGCGTTGCGGCATCATCGCCAATCGGCGCAGGTGACGAACTGGCCCAAGGATATCCGCGCCGAACTGGCTCAGATCATCTACGAGCAGCCGATTTATCCGAAGAACCTCTATCTCGACAAAA
>Ga0209526_10002857_pt1 | contig 11700 bp, 10 predicted proteins | sample JacPinW_OM2H0_M1_FD_188566 | JGI IMG/M metagenome (GOLD analysis project Ga0209526, IMG submission 188566) | Forest soil microbial communities from Algoma, Ontario, Canada - Jack Pine, Ontario site 1_JW_OM2H0_M1 (SPAdes) (version 2) | ecosystem: Environmental > Terrestrial > Soil > Boreal...
GGAGTGCCGTGTCGGCGAGACCCTTGCGGGCACCGTGGGTCGAGATGAAGTACTCGAGCACGGTCAGCCCTTCCGAGAAGTTCGCCTTGATCGGCAGGTCGATGATCCGGCCGGTCGGGTCGGCCATCAGGCCTCGCATTCCGGCGAGCTGCCGGATCTGCTGGATGTTCCCTCGGGCGCCGGAGTTGGCCATCATGAAGACCGGGTGAAGCGCATCGAAGCTCTTCATCGTGGCGGCCGTCACTTCCTCCGTCGCCTCGGTCCACAGGTCAACGGTCTGGGTGTAGCGCTCGTCGTCGGTGATCAGGCCGCGCTTGAACTGCAGGTCGATGTCGCCGAGCTTCTTCTCGGCGCCTGCCAGGATGGCGGCCTTGCCTGCCGGCGTCTTGATGTCCATCGCGGAGATGGTGATGCCGGCCTTGGTCGCGTAAGCGAAGCCGACCCGCTTGATGTCGTTGGCGACCCGCGCAGTGAGCTCGTTGCCGTGGAGGCGGAAGCACTCCGCGACGATCGCCCGCAGCGCCTTCTTGTCAAAGACACCGTTCTGGAACGTCATCGCCTCGCCGTGGCCCTCCGCCGGCTGCACCCCGATGGGCAGCACCTGGTTGAAGAGCACGCGGCCCGGCGACGTACGCACCAGCTTGCCGTCGATCCGGACGCGGACCTCTTGCTGGACGTGGACCCGCCGGTTGTCGAGGGCGAGCAACGCTTCCTCAGCGGTGCCGTAGGTCGGTAGTTCCTGATCCTTGATGTTGGGCGTCGCCTTGATCATGGTCAGGTAGTAGGTACCGAGCACGATGTCCTGGGTCGGACTGATGACCGGGTGACCATCCGACGCCGACAGGATGTTGTTGGACGACATCATCAGGTTCTTGGCTTCCGCGATGGCGCCGCTGAAGAGCGGCACGTGAACGGCCATCTGGTCGCCGTCGAAGTCCGCGTTGAAGGCGCTGCAGACCAGAGGGTGGATCTGGATCGCTGATCCCTCCACCAGCACCGGCATGAACGCCTGGATGCCGAGGCGGTGCAGCGTGGGCGCGCGGTTGAGGAGCACCGGATGCTCCTTGATGACCTCATCGAGGACATCCCACACCTCGGGGCGGACGCGCTCCACCATGCGCTTGGCGGACTTGATGTTCTGGGTGTAGCCCTTGCTGACGAGCTCGCGCATGACGAACGGCTTGAAGAGCTCGAGCGCCATCTTCTTCGGCAGCCCGCACTCGTGCAGCTTCAACTCGGGGCCGACCACGATGACGGAACGGCCGGAGTAGTCGACACGCTTGCCGAGCAGGTTCTGGCGGAAACGGCCCTGCTTGCCCTTGAGCATGTCGGACAGCGACTTCAGCTTGCGGTTGCCGGTGCCGGTGATCGCCCGGCCGCGGCGGCCGTTGTCGATCAGCGCATCGACGGCCTCCTGCAGCATCCGCTTCTCGTTGCGCACGATGATCTCGGGTGCGCCGAGCTCGAGGAGCCGCTTCAGCCGATTGTTCCGGTTGATGACGCGACGGTAGAGGTCATTGAGGTCCGAGGTCGCGAACCGGCCGCCGTCGAGCTGGACCATGGGGCGCAACTCCGGCGGAATGACCGGCAGCACGTCGAGGATCATCCAGGTCGCCGATGCGCCCGACTTGCGGAAGGCCTCGACCACCTTGAGACGTTTGATCGCCTTCTGTCGCTTCTGGCCGGAGGTCGACTTCGACTCCTCGCGGAGGATGCCGGACTCCTGCAACAGGTCGATCCGGGCGAGCAGGTCGTGGATCGCCTGGGCGCCGATGCCGGCCTTGAAGACCTTGCCGAACTTCTCGGTGAACTCCCGGAACTCCTGATCGGAGAGCAGTTGCTTGACGTAAAGCGACTCGAGCTGCGTCTTCGAGGACTCGATGTCGCCGGAGAGGCCCTCGGTGTCCTTCTTCAGGCGATCGGTTAGGGTGCCGGCCTTCTGCTCGAAGTCCTCACGCCACTTGGCAATCTCTTCGTCAGACTTGCCCTTCAGCTCCTGCTGCCGCTTCTTGGTGGCAGCCTGGACCTGGTCGATCTTCTTCTCGACCTGCTTCGGCAGCTCACGGGCCAGCTTGTCCTCGAAGAGGGTGCCCTTCTCGATGATGACCTGTTCGTCTTCGCCCTCGCCGATCGTGAAGTTGGTCGCCGCTTTCTTGCCCTTCTGGGCCTTGATCTTGTCGACGAGCTCCTTGGCGCGCGAGGTCATGGCGTCGACGGTTTCGTCGAGCGACTCCTCAAGGGCCTTGATCTTGGTCTTGGTGTCTTCCTGCTTCGCCTTGATCCGCTGATCGAGGTCCTCTTTCAGCTCCTTGACCGCAACGTCGCGCTCCTCCTGGAGCTTGATCACCCGGTCGTTGTGCTGCGGTGAAGACTTGGAGAGGTACTCCTTGCGTGCATCCTCATCAATGTTGGTGACGATGTAGTTCGCGAAGTAGAGGACTTTCTCCAGGTTGCGCGGGGACATGTCGAGGAGAAGGCCCATCCGCGACGGAATCCCTTTGAAATACCAGACGTGGCTGACCGGCGAGGCCAGCTTGATATGCCCCATCCGCTCGCGCCGAACCTTCGAACGGGTGACCTCCACGCCGCACTTGTCGCAGATGATCCCCTTGTAGCGGTAGCGCTTGTATTTGCCGCAGTGACATTCCCAGTCGCGCTGCGGCCCGAAAATCCGCTCGCAGAACAAGCCGTCGCGCTCGGGCTTCAGCGTGCGGTAGTTGATCGTCTCCGGCTTGGTCACCTCGCCGTGCGACCACGACAGGATGATCTCGGGCGAGGCCAGCGAGAGCTTCAGTGCGTCGAAGTTTTCCAGTTTCAGTGTCATTTACTACCTCAAAGAATCAAGGGGATTCTGCGCGGCGCGCGGCGCGCCGGTCGCCCATTGGTCGGACTCATCGATCTCATCGCGCTCGAGGTTGATGCCCAGGTCGAGCGGCATCTCGCTCATGTCGTCTTCGGAAAGGATTACCTGCTTCTCGCCATCAGATTGGATCTCAACCCCAAGGGCCAACCCCTCGAGTTCCTTCACCAACACCCGGAACGACTCCGGAATGCCGGCTTCGAGCGTGTTCTCGCCCTTGACGATTGCCTCATAGGCCTTCACCCGGCCCACGATGTCGTCCGACTTCACCGTCAGGATCTCCTGGAGGATGTGCGACGCGCCGTAGGCCTCGAGTGCCCAGACTTCCATCTCGCCAAACCGCTGGCCGCCGAATTGCGCCTTGCCGCCCAGCGGCTGCTGGGTGACCAGCGAGTAGGGGCCCGTCGACCGCGCGTGAATCTTGTCCTCCACCAGGTGGGCCAGCTTCAACATATAGATGTAGCCGACCGTCACTTCGTGGTCGAACTCCTCACCCGTGCGGCCGTCGCGAAGCGTGATCTTGCCCGACTCCGGCAGCCCGGCGCGGACCAGCTCCGACTCGATCTTCTCTTCCGACGCGCCGTCGAACACCGGCGTCGCGACCTTCAAACCCAGCGCGTGCGCCGCCCAGCCCAGATGCGTCTCGAGCACCTGGCCCAGGTTCATTCGGCTCGGCACACCGAGCGGGTTCAGCACCAGCTCGACCGGCGTGCCATCCGGCATGTACGGCATGTCCTCGCTCGGAAGAATCCGGGCGATGACACCCTTGTTCCCGTGCCGGCCGGCCATCTTGTCGCCCTGCGCAATCTTCCGCTTCTGGGCCACATAGACCCGCACCAGCTGGTTGACGCCGGGCGCCAGCTCGTCCTTGGTTTCGCGGCTGAAGATCTTGACATCGACCACGATGCCGCGCTCGCCGTGCGGAACGCGCAATGACGAATCGCGCACCTCGCGCGCCTTCTCACCAAAGATGGCGCGCAGCAGGCGCTCCTCGGCCGAGAGCTCGGACTCGCCCTTCGGGGTGATCTTGCCCACCAGGATGTCGCCCGGGTGGACCTCCGCACCGATGTACACGATGCCGCGCTCGTCGAGGTTCTTCAGCGTCTCGTCGCTGACATTCGGGATGTCGCGGGTGATCTCCTCCGGGCCGAGCTTCGTGTCGCGGGCCTCGATCTCGTACTCCTCGATATGGATCGAGGTGTACTTGTCCTCGCGCACCACCGACTCGGAGATCAGGATCGCGTCTTCGTAGTTGTATCCCTCCCAGGGCATGAAGGCCACCAGGATGTTGCGGCCGAGCGCCAGCTCACCTTCGGAGGTGGCCGGACCGTCCGCCAGCGCCGTGCCGGCTTCGACGTGCTGGCCGGCTTTAACGATGACCCGCTGCGACAGGCAGGTGCCCTGGTTGGAACGCTCGAACTTATGGATCGGATACCACTGCTCCTCGGAGCCGTCATCCGGCTTCAGCAGGATGCCGAGCTCGCGCTTGAAGCTGTCCAGCTTGGCCGCTGGCGAATCGGCCGGCGGCGGGGCCGCGCACGACACGACCGTGCCGGCGTTCCTCGCCACGATCAACTCGCCGGAGTCCTTGGCGGCCGCCGACTCCATGCCCGTGCCGACGATCGGTGCCTCGGTCACGACCAGCGGCACCGCCTGGCGCTGCATGTTGGAGCCCATCAGGGCGCGGTTCGCGTCGTCGTGCTCCAGGAATGGGATCAGCGCGGTCGACACACTGACCGTCTGCTTCGGCGAAACGTCCATGTACTCGATGCGGTTGACGTCCGCCACCAGGAACAGGTTCTTGGTGCGGGCGGTGGTCCGCTCCTCCGTGAACTGGCTCTCCGCGTCGAGCGGCGCATTCGCCTGCGCCACGATGTAGTGGTCCTCTTCGTCGGCCGAGAGGAACTGCACCTCGTCGCTGACCCAGGGCTTGATCGGGATGTCGCCGGCCTTCGCCTTGATCAGTCCCTCGATCGCGTCGCGATCGAGGAGGTCGCCCTTCTTGGCGAGCTTGGTCTTTCGATTGGCGGGATCCAGCACGTCATCGCGCAGCGTCCGGCCAACCAGCTTGTCGCGGTGCGCCTTGTCTGCGGGCATCTCGCTGTAGACGCGGCGGAACGGCGTCTCGATGAAACCGTACTCATTCACCCGGGCGAAGATCGCCAGCGAGCCCATCAGGCCGATGTTCGGCCCTTCGGGGGTCTCGATCGGGCAGATCCGGCCGTAGTGTGAGTGGTGGACGTCGCGGACATCGAACCCGGCGCGCTCGCGCGAGAGGCCACCGGGGCCCAACGCCGACAGCCGGCGCTTGTGCGTCAGCTCGGCCAGCGGATTGGTCTGATCCATGAACTGCGAGAGTTGGCTCGACCCAAAGAACTCCTTGATCGCCGCCACCACCGGCCGGGCGTTGATCAACGAAGCCGCGGTCACGGTGGCCGCGTCGCAGATCGTCATGCGCTCCTTGATGATGCGCTCCATCCGGATCAGTCCCATGCGGAACTGGTTCTGGAGTAGCTCGCCGACGGCCCGCACCCGGCGGTTGCCGAGGTGGTCGATGTCATCCGGCTCACCGGTGCCGTTGTTCAGCTCGATCAGCTTGCGGATGATGGCGATGAAGTCGTCGTTCGAGAGGGTGCGGACATTCATGTCCGTCCCCAGGCCGAGCCGGCGGTTCAGCTTGAAGCGACCGACCTTCGACAGGTCGAAGCGGCGCGGGTTGAAGAACAGCGCCGTCATCAGAGCGCGGGCGTTGTCGACGGTCGGCGGGTCGCCCGGGCGGATCTTCTTGTACATCTCGACCAGGGCGTCGTTGACGTCGGTCGAGGAGTCCTTCTCCAGCGTCGACTGGATGAACTTGTGCTCGGCATTGCTGTCGACGTCGGCAAACAATGCCTTGATCTCGTTGTTGCTGCCATAGCCGAGGGCGCGCACCAGCGTGGTGACCGGGATCTTCCGCTTGCGGTCGATCTTCACCGTCAGGACGTCCTTGCCGGAGGTCTCGATCTCGAGCCAGGCGCCACGGTTGGGGATGAGCTTGGCCGCGTACAGCATCCGGCCCGACGCCCGATCCTCGCTGCTCGTGAAGTAGATACCGGGAGAGCGAACCAGCTGGGAGACCACCACCCGCTCGGTGCCGTTGACGATGAAGGTGCCTTCCTCGGTCATGATCGGGAAGTCGCCCATGAAGACTTCCGATTCCTTGATCTCTCCGGCGTTCTCGCCGGTCCGGATGGTCAGCCGGGTGTTGATCCGCAGCGGCGCCGCAAACGTCATGTCGCGGTTGCGGCACTCTTCCTTGTCGAACTTGGGCTGGCCGAACTCGTAGTCCAGGAACTTGAGCTCGTAGTTCTTGCCCGTGTAGTCGGTGATCGGGTTGATCTCTTCGAACAGTTCCCTGAGCCCTTCGCGCTTGAACCAGTTGAAGGACCGGATCTGGGTCTCGATCAGGTCGGCGACCGGGAGCATCTCCGGGATACGGCCGTAGCTGACTCGAGAGCCGTTGGAGGAAGGCTGAATCATGGACTCTCCTTTAGATGAAGCAGGAAAAAATGGTGGGCAGGCTGGCAGTCCTAGGGACGCGCAAAAGCAACCCTGGAAGCACCGAACGGCAATCGTAACAGAAGCCTACCCAGGCTGTCAAGCGCGCAAACATCTTCGCCGCGAAACCGGTACGGCTTCGCGAGCGGCCCAGGGCGGGTTCCCTGGAGCGGGAATCGAATCAGGTCGCCGTTCGTAGTGCAGTCAGACTAATCGGGCGTAAGTCTAGCACTCCATTTCGCCCAGCGGAAGGGGTTTGGGAGGTTAATTTGGCCCCGCCAGGGAGGCCAAAACCTAGGGCTGAAAGGGCGTGCCCGGCTGCTGGATTCCGAACTGGGATAGCCCCGGAATCGGGACCCCCATGACAAAGGAAACGAACGCCAGAATCCCGGCCACGATCAAGACAAAGAACAGCAGCCAGCGGAACATGGTCCCTCTCTCCAGGAGGAACAACGCCACCGACCGGCCAAACCCTTGGACCCTAAATCCAACCTCGGCCGCGGTAATACCAGAGCTGGGCGGCTGTCGTGGTCAGCATGACCCCGATCGCCAGCACCCAGAAGGTCCAGGCCGGCGCGATATGGGCCACCAGCCAGGCGAAGTTCATGCCAAAGAACCCGGTAAGGAACGTCAGCGGCAGGAAGAGGGTGGCGAACACCGTCAGCCGGGTGATCCGCAGGTTCAGCCGGTTCGAGACCGTCGACAGGTAGACGTCCATGGCGCTGGTCAGCAGGTCCCGCAGCGAGTCCACCGTCTCGTATTGCCGGACCAGGTGGTCGTACACGTCCCGGTAGTAGATCGACATCTCGCGGTCGCCGGGATCACCGATCGCCCGGGTGGTCAGCCGCTGGAAGACGTCGCGCTGGGCGCCGAGCACTTTGCGCAGGTCGACGACCGTCCGCTTCAGGTCGGAGAGCTCCCTGAGCGCCGCGGTGTCCGGGCTCTCGATGATGGTGTCCTCCAGCGCGTCGGTGGCATCGTCGAGCTGCTCCAGCACCGGAAACAGAGCATCCACCAGCTGGTCGACCACCAGATAAAAGAGGTATGGCACGCTGCGCTTCGTAAGGTCGGGGTTCGCCTTGATCCTCTCCCGGAGCCGGTTCAGCGGATCGGATGGCTCGATATGAACGCTGACCAGGTACTGGGGCGACACATACAGGTGGTGCTCGCGAATCACAGCCCGCTTGCCCTCCAGCTCCGCCGTAAAGAGGACGACGAAGGCGTATCCGGTGTACTCGTCGACCTTCGGCCGCTGGTTCTGGTGACGGATGTCCTCCAGGGTCAGCTGGTGGAACTTGAAGGTGTGCTCGAGCAGCTGGTAGTCCGAGTCGTCCGGGTTCTCGATGTCGAGCCAGAACCCCTGCTTGCCCTCCAGCAAGCAGGCCGCAATGGACTTCGGCTCAGGGTCGACCAGCGACCCCTGCGTGGCGATCAGGTGCCGGGTCACCTACTCCCTCCCGCCGTCGGGGAGAGTTGGGGAGGGGGTCAATCCCCTTCCCCTTCTACTTGATCTCGGCGCCGGCGCCCGCGTCCTTGAGCTTCTTCAGGACACCTTCCGCCTCTTCGCGGTTGATCCCCTGCTTGACCGGCTTGGGAGCCTGGTCCACCAGGTCCTTCGCTTCCTTGAGGCCCAGCCCCGTGATCTCACGGACGACCTTGATCACGCCGATCTTGGCATCGCCCGGCGAGGTCAACACCACCTGGAACTCGGTCTGCTCGGCTTCGGGAGCCGCTGCAGCCGCACCGCCGCCGGCCGGCGCTGCCGCCGCCGCCACCGGGGCCGCCGCCGTCACCCCAAACTCGGTTTCGATGGCCTTGATGGCGTTCATCACGTCCACCACGGTCCATTCCTTCAACGCGGATACGAAATCGTCAACGCTGACTTTTGCCATGTGTTCCTCCTAAGTTGCGGCCGGCGCCTGGGCCGGTGACTGCGATTCTTTTTGACTGCGAACGGCATCGAGCGTACGGGCGAGCTTGGTGATCGGGGCCTGCAAGACGCTGGCCAGGTTGCCGAGCGGGGCCTGCATGGCACCCAGCAGCCGGCTGAGTAGCACCTCGCGGGAGGGAAGGTCGGCGAGCTCGGTCACGGCCCCCGCGTTGATCAGCTGGCCCTCGAGAAGGCCGGCCTTGATCACCATCTTGCGGTTGGCCCGGATGTACTCATTGAGGATGCGGGCCGGCGCCGACACGTCGTCGACGGCGAACAACATCGCGATCGGCCCCACCAGCTCGGCGCTGAGCGGCTCGTAGCCGGCGGCCTTTGCGGCGCGCCGGGCCAGGGTGTTCTTGACCACGACCATGTCGATGCCGCCACCCCGCAGCTTGCTGCGCAGGTCACGCATCTGGCCCACCGTCATGCCGCGATAGTCGGCCAGCACCGCGGTCGATGATGCCTTCAGCCGGGAGGTGATGTCCGCGACGGTCGCGGCCTTCTCGGCCTTCTTATCGATCTTCTCTTGTTTCTTGAGTCCGGTTGCCAATAAAAAAACCTCCTTCGCACATCAGGCGAGGAGGCCGGTATCGCATCCTGCTCGCCTGCGCTGGAAATTAAGCCGTTAGGTCCGGCACCAGCGGTCTTTGGCTATTCACTTCGCGCGGCCTTTCCACACCTGGGCCGCTTATTCGTCGCGGTTGGAGAGTATAGCAGCGGCGCGTCCCGAGCGCGTTGCCTCAGCCGCCGTTCTTGGTGGCGGTCAGGGCGCCCTGCACCAGGGTGCGAACGGCCGGCGCACTCGCCGCCTCGGGCGAGGTCAGCTTGACGTGCCGGATGCCCACCCCCGTCCCCTCGAGCAGGCCTTCCGGATCGGGCAGACCCGCGCCGTTGGCCAGCCCAAGGTTGACGCGCTCGCGCTGCGGCGAGATGGCGGCGAAGACCGACTTCATATCCGCGCCGGCGCCGTACTGGATCACCTTCCAGCCGGGATAGACCTTCTCGGTCGCATCCGGCATCACCGAAAGGATCACCTCGCGCGCCCGCACGGCGATCTCGCGCACCTGCGGCGAGTAGCCCTTGAGGAAGGTATCGACCGCAGGATCACCGGTTTTCGTGTTAGCCATCGGCGGGCGCGGTCTGTCTAGCTCATCCGGCCGGCGGCAGCCGGGTCGACCGGAACGCTCGGCCCCATCGTGGGCGACAGGTAGACCGACTTCAGATATTGGCCCTTGGCCGAGCTCGGCTTGGCGCGCACCACCGCATCCATCAGCGCGGCGAAGTTGTCGCGCAACTGGCCCTCGCTGTAGGACGCCTTGCCGATGTTCGTGTGGATGATGCCGGTCTTGTCGACCCGGTACTCGATCCGACCACCCTGGATGTCTTTGACCGCTCGGGCGATGTCGAAGGTGACCGTGCCGGCGCGCGGGTTGGGCATCAGGCCGCGCGGGCCGAGGATCTTCCCAAGGCGGCCGACCTGGCCCATCAGGTCCGGGGTCGCCAGCGCGACGTCGAAATCGAGCCAGCCTTCCTGGATCCGCTTGACCAGGTCGTCGGCGCCGACGTAATCGGCGCCTGCCTCGGTGGCCTCCCGCGCCTTCTCGCCCGTGGCGAACACCAGGACGCGGCGTTTCTTGCCGGTCCCGTGTGGCAGCACCACCGAACCGCGAACCATCTGGTCGGCGTGGCGCGGGTCGACGCCCAGCCGCAGGTGCGCCTCGATCGAGCCGTCGAACTTGGAGGTCGAGCTCTTCAACACCAGCCGCACCGCCTCATCCGGCGCGTACGGCTCGCTGCGTTCGATCGACTTGGCCGCTTCCTTGTATTTCTTGCCGCGCGCCTGTGGCATCAGGCAGACACCTCGATCCCGAGTGAGCGAGCCGTCCCTTCGATCATCTTCATCGCCGCCTCCACGTCGTAGGCGTTGAGATCCTTCAGCTTAAGCTGCGCGATCTCGCGGACCTGCTGCTTGCTGACCTTGCCCACCTTCTCTTTGTTCGGCTTGGCCGAGCCTTTCTCCACGCCGGCAGCCTTCTTCAACAGCGCCGCGGCGGGCGGCGTCTTGGTCACGAAAACAAAGGTGCGGTCCTCGAAGATCGTGATCTCGACCGGGATCACCTGCCCCGCCATCGAGGCGGTGCGGTCGTTGTAAGTCTTGACGAACTCCATGATGTTGACGCCGTGCGGACCAAGCGCGGTGCCGACCGGCGGCGCGGGCGTGGCCTTGCCCGCCTCCATCTGGATCTTCACCATGGCCTTGACTTTCTTCTTCGCCATTACTTCAGCCGCTCCACCTGGAGGAGGTCGAGCTCGACCGGCGTCTCCCGGCCGAACATGTTGACCAGCACCTTGAGCTTGCCCTTGTCGGCGTTGATCTCGTCGACCTTGCCGTGGAAGTCGGAGAACGGCCCGTCGATGACCCGCACGTTCTCGCCCACCTGGTACTCGACCCGGACCTTGGGCGCCTCGGCCTTGATCTGCTTCTGGATGGACTTGATCTCCTTCTCCTGCAGCGGCACCGGCTTGTTGCCCGAGCCGACGAAGCTCGTGACGCCGGGCGTGTTCCGCACGACGTACCAGGACTCGTCTGACATGATCATGTTCACCAGGATGTAGCCGGGGAAGGTGCGCTTGGCGACATGCCGGCGCTGGCCGTCCTTGATCTCGATCACGTCTTCGGTGGGGACCAGCACTTCGAAGATGCGATCGTGCATGTCCATCGAATCCACGCGCTTCATCAGGTTGTTGCGCACCTTGTCTTCGTGACCCGAGTAGGCATGGACGACGTACCAGTGCGCCTCACCTTCGGCCGCGACCGGCCTGGCGTCGGCGGCGGGGACCACCGCGGCCGGGGGTGCCGAGGGTGTTTCCGGCGGAGCCGGATGACCTTCGCCCACGGTGACGCGCTCGCCGGTCCAGACGCGACCGGCTTCGGCGGCTTCCTTGGGGGCGGGCCGCCGGGCGCGCGCCTTCGCCGGCGCGGGAGCGGGCGTGCCCTGCGCCTCTTGCGACTTGCCGTTCAACTCTGCGTCAGCCAACTTTGGGGAACTCCAATTTCACGAGGGTCTGGGTCAAGACATAGTCGATCAATCCAAGCATGATCGATACCACTACCACGGTCACGATCACGACAAACGTCATCGTACGCAGCTCGGCCCAGCTGGGCCAGATGACCTTGCGGAGCTCGCCAACGATGTCCTCGAAATTCCGGACGAGCCCCCGGCGCGGTGTGGGAGTGGTGCGTTGCACTCTATTCGTTCTCGGGTCGGTTGGAACAGCCTTGGCCATGGTAGTTATACCTGAGTCTGGCAGGGGTGGAGCGACTCGAACGCCCGACCCGCGGTTTTGGAGACCGCTGCTCTACCAACTG
>Ga0209526_10002858_pt1 | contig 11699 bp, 12 predicted proteins | sample JacPinW_OM2H0_M1_FD_188566 | JGI IMG/M metagenome (GOLD analysis project Ga0209526, IMG submission 188566) | Forest soil microbial communities from Algoma, Ontario, Canada - Jack Pine, Ontario site 1_JW_OM2H0_M1 (SPAdes) (version 2) | ecosystem: Environmental > Terrestrial > Soil > Boreal...
AACCACTGTTCTCCGAACGCCATGTTGTAGTCGAATAGAACCCACACGACCAAGACCGAGGCGAACGCGTAAAAGCACATAAACGCAGAATTGATCGCCCATTTTTGCTTGACATACCCGGCATATAGAACCGCCAAGCCAGGAATGCTCTGTAGGCCGACAAAAGTCGCGGCCGCCAGCTGCCATGCGTTGTTTCCGGAATCGAGCCACTTGGGTGATGGTACGAGCATTGTTTGTCCCCTAACTCTTCTGTCGTGACGAAGCGCACAACCTTCGGTACCAAAAACGTAGGGTTGAATAAACATACATGTAAAGGAATCGACGCAAGAGCCATGCCAGCCGAACCGCTTTGTCAGATGGCCCGCGAAGCAGCTTTTCAGCGGCTCATTCCCCGGATTTGCCGAGCGAAGCTAGCGAGAAACTGCCTAAAAATGAGGCAACTGCAATCGCCGTGTTTATGCTTCTGGGGTCGAATTTTATGTGATTTCGATGTACGGCTTGCTTCACAAGCATTGCAGATTTGCGCCTGGATCGGCGAATCGCGAAATGAAATGAAAGGAGCCATGTGCCACACCCGCGTTCCAGCGGCAGTCATCGCCGGCCTGGCAGCTTATTTGGCCGCTTCGACGATCAACTGCGACGCGCAGGAGAGCGAAACGGCGATCACCTGTGTCAATCCGGCGAGCGGATCGTCCTGGCAGATTGTGATCGATTACGGGAAGGCCACGGTTGATTCCAATCCCGCCGAGATTACACGAGCCGGAATCTCCTGGTTCGATCCCAAAGACGGCGGCAACTATAAACTCGACCGCAAATCCGGTGATCTTACTGCAAGTGTTGCGTCGAGCACCGGCGGCTATTTTCGACATGGTCGTTGCCGGCTGGAGAAATAGCGGTGACAGCTGGAGCGCAACCGCTGATACCGACAAACAGTGGAAACGTTGCGATGGCAACGGTTGAGACTGGCGTACGGGCAAGCGTCGGATTCGCCTCGAAAACCGGGCGGCGCAAGGACAACGAGGATTTCGCCGGCACCCTGTTCGGCGCAGAGTTGCCCGAGCCGCGCCAGGAGGTGATCGCCGCGATTGCCGATGGCATTGGCGGTGCGAAGGGCGGTCGCATTGCGGCCGAGACCGCAGTGCGTGGCTTCCTGGACGGATTTTGCGATCTGCCCGAAACCATGGAGGTGCAGCGCGCGGGCTCCAAGATCATCAGTGCGCTCAACGGCTGGATCAATACCATGGGCCGCCAGGACCCCAACGTAGCCGGGATGGGTTGCACGTTAACCGCGCTGGTGCTCCGCGGCCGCATCGCCCACCTGCTCCATGTCGGGGATACCCGCGCCTATAGGTTGAGCGGCGACCGCCTGACATGCCTCACCACCGACCATGTGCGCCAGGATGGCACGGGTCGCTCGAACACGCTCAACCGCGCGCTGGGAGTAGAGCCGGATGTGCGGCTCGACTACGCCTCGCAACCGATGGCGCTGCACGACCGCTTCTTGTTGTGCAGTGACGGCGTGCACGGTTTTTTGCCGGATCAGAGCATCGCCGACATCTTGCGCGAGCGCTCCGCTCCCGAGGATACCGCCGGTGCGCTGGTTGCGACCGCGCTCAGATCGGGCAGCACCGACAATTGTACCGCTCTGGTACTGGATGTAGTCGCGCTGCCGACCACGGGATCGGCCGACATCAGCGCCGCTATCCTGCAATTGCCGATAATTCCCGTGCCGGTTCGCGGCGAAACGATCGATGGATATGTCCTGACGGCGTTGATCTCCGATGGCCGCTATACGCGGCTGTTCGGCGCGCAGGACGAGATCGAGGGCGGCATCGTTGCCTTGAAGTTCCCCAAACCCGAAATCGCCGGCGTCGATGCCTACCGCGCGGCGTTCGTCCGCGAGGCTTGGGTCGGCGCTCGGGTGCATAATCCCTGGGTCGGGCGCGTCATCGAACTGCCGCCAGGACGCCAGACCTGCCTCTACACGGTCATGCCGCTCTATCAGGGCGAGCTTCTGGAAACGCGGCTTTCGCGCAGTCCGGCTCTGGGTTTGGAAGAAGGGCGGAACATCGCGGTCAAGCTGGCCCGCGCGGTGGCGGCGCTGCATCGCGCCGGCATCATCCATCGCGACATCAAGCCGGACAACGTGATTCTCGAAGCCGGCGGATCGCTGAAGCTGATCGATCTCGGGGTGGTTCGCGTACCTGGCCTGGAGGAATTTTCGCCCGAAAACATTCCCGGCACCCAGGCCTATATGGCTCCCGAAATGTTCGAGGGTGAAGCCGGCAACGAGGCCACAGACATCTATGCGCTCGGCGTCACGATGTTTCGCGCATTCACGCGGCAATATCCCTACGGCAATCTCGACGCCACCAGTCCGCCGCGCCGAGACCGGCCGAGGGACTTTTCCGCGCTTCGGCCCGATCTTCCCGCCTGGGTGCAGGCGGCGCTTTCGCGCGCGGTCGCCGTCGATCCTGCGAAGCGCTATCACGACATGGCCGAGTTCGCGTTCGAGATGGAGGCCGGACCGTCGCGCGCCCCGACCGCAATTCGCCGGCCGCGAACGCTCTACGAGCGCGCGCCACTCCAAGTCTGGCAAGGCGTGGCCGCTTTGTTGGCGCTTGCGCTCCTTGTTTCGTTGCTGGCGCGTTGAGCCTTAGCGCCCCAGCGTCAAGGGCCTGATAATCCCGAGGAAGTCCCAACGGGGCGCCGGAATATAAATTCTGCCTAAATCTTAGGCTTCCAAAGGCCCTCCTTCTGCGGCGCATTCTGCCGCACCGCCGGATCGGTGGGCGGCGGTTGCGCATAATTCCGTACGAGAGGTGCCGGCCTAGGGTTCGATTGGCACGATTCTTGGTTCCCAGCGGCAACGCGTCCGGCTCATGGATCAGGAGACGGTTCGCCCGCGCTAATCGGTCTCTTGGAGGAAGTTGATGAAATCCGCGTACCTTGTCTTGCAACGACTGATGCTGGCCACGTCGATGCTCCTGCTGCTAACGCTGTCGGCTGCGGCGCAAGCCCCGGCACCAGCCGCCCCGGCGGCCCCGAAGCTCGATTCGGGCGATACCGCGTGGATGCTGACCTCCATGGCGCTCGTCCTGATGATGACCGTCCCCGGTCTTGCACTGTTTTACGGCGGCATGGTCCGCAAGATGAACGTGCTGGCGACGGTAATGCAGAGCTTTGCGGTGACCTGCCTGGTCACCGTGTTGTGGATGATTATCGGCTATAGTTTCGCATTTACCTCCGGATCGCCATTCCTCGGCGGTACGAGCCGGTTTTTACTGTACGGCATGACTCTCGATTCAGTTAACGATCTGGCGAAGACCATTCCTGAATCGGTCTACATGTGCTTCCAGATGACCTTTGCGATCATCACCCCGGCGCTGATCTGCGGCGCCTTCGCCGATCGCATGAAATTCTCGGCATTGCTGTGGTTCATCGGGCTGTGGAGCGTGTGCGTCTATTGTCCGATCGCCCACTTTGTTTGGGGACCGGACGGGTTCCTCAACGATGCCGGCGTGCTCGACTTCGCCGGCGGCACCGTGGTGCACATCAACTCCGGCTTTGCCGGACTGATGGCGGCGCTGGTCATGGGGCGCCGGCGCGGCTTCGCGACGGAGCCGATGCCGCCGCACAACCTTGTGCTCAGCGTAATCGGCGCTTCGCTGCTCTGGGTCGGCTGGTTCGGCTTCAACGCCGGCTCGGCAACGGCTGCCAACGGCAATGCCGGTATGGCGATGGCGGTAACCCAGATCGCGACCGCGACCGCCGCGCTCGCCTGGATGTTCGCCGAATGGGTCATGAAGGGAAAGCCGAGCGTGCTCGGCATCATCTCGGGCGCGGTCGCCGGTCTTGTCGCGATCACGCCGGCATCGGGGTTTGTCGACCCGCGCGGCGCCCTGATTGTCGGCATTGCGGCCGGCGTCATCTGCTATTGGGCTACTACGGGTCTAAAGCACGCGCTCAGATACGACGATAGCCTCGACGCCTTCGGCGTGCATGGCATCGGCGGGATGGTCGGTGCAGTCTTGACCGGTGTGCTGGCTGTTGCATGGGTTGGCGGCGAAGGCAAGAGCGGGCTGATCGACGGCAATCCGCATCAGGTGCTCGTGCAGCTCTACGGGATCACGGTCACGATCGTTTATGACGTCATCGTCTCGCTGATCCTGCTCAAGCTGGTCGATCTCACGGTAGGACTTCGGGTCGACGCCGAAGTCGAACGCGAGGGTCTCGACCTGGCGCTCCACGGCGAGGCCGTCCAGTAATCCCGCCGATGACAATGCGAGGTTAAGAGATGAAAAAGGTCGAAGCGATCATCAAGCCCTTCAAGCTCGATGAAGTGAAGAACGCGCTGCACGAGGTCGGCATAACCGGAATGACGGTCAGCGAGGTCAAGGGCTTCGGGCGGCAGAAGGGGCACACTGAAGTCTATCGCGGCGCGGAATACGTGATCGACTTTCTGCCCAAGATCAAGATCGAGGTCGTGCTCGACGATGCCATTGTCGAACGAGCGGTGCAGGCCATCCAGGACAGTGCCCGCACCGACAAGATCGGCGACGGCAAGATTTTTGTGCTGCCGGTCGAACAGGCCGTCCGCATCCGGACCGGTGAGCAGGGACCCGACGCCGTGTAACGCGGCGCCGGCAAAGCCCAAGCACCCGTTATTCGAGCGGCTCGGTTGCGCTGATCTCGATGCCGAAGCCGGCGAGCCCCACATAAGTGCGTGAGCGGGTTGCCAACAGCTGAATCGATGTAATCCGCAGGTCGCGCAGGATCTGCGCTCCGAGACCTACCTCGCGCCACTGGACATTGCGCTCGTGCTCCGAGCCGGTCGCCTCCTCTGCGACGGGAGAGGCCGGCACCCCGGACGTGCCGTCCCGCAGATAGACGAGGACTCCCCGTCCGGCGGCATTGAACCGGCTCAGCGCGGCATGGATTGGCTTGGCGCCGCCGAACACGTCTTCAAGGACATTGGCGCGATGGAGCCGGGTCGGGATGTTGAGGCCGTCGCCGATGTTTCCATATACGAACGCGTAGTGGTGGACCTTGTCGAACGGCGTCACATACGCGTAACCGCCGAGTTCGCCGATCTCGCTCGCCACGGTGAATTCGGCCACCCGGGTCACGAGCTTCTCTCGTGCCTGGCGATAGGCGATCAGATCGGCTACCGATATTCGCCTCAGGCCATGGCTTTTGGCGAAGCTCCGGACTTGCGGGCCGCGCATCACGGTGCCATCGTCATTGACCAGCTCGCAGATTGCCGCCACCGGTTCGATCCCGGCGAGCCGGCAAAGGTCGATCGCCGCTTCGGTGTGACCCGAGCGCATTAGCACGCCGCCATCCTTGGCGATCAGCGGGAAGATGTGGCCCGGTCGGACGAAATCCGACCGGCCCGCATTGTTGTTCGCCAGGTTGCGGATCGTAGCGGTGCGGTCGTCGGCGGAGATCCCGGTTGTCGTGCCGTGGCGGTAATCGACCGAAACAGTAAATGCGGTGCCATGAATGGCGTCGCTGTCGGCGACCATCGGCGCAAGATGCAGGCGCCGCGCGATTTCCCCGGTCAAAGGTGCACAGACGATGCCGCAGGTATTGCGGACGATGAAGGCCATCTTCTCCGGCGTCGCGTGCACGGCTGCAAGGATCAGGTCACCCTCGTTCTCGCGGTCGTCGTCGTCGGTAACGACGACGATCTCCCCGCGGGCGAATGCGTCGATTACTTGCGGAACACGGGATTGAGACACGGTCTGATCTCCACCGCGGCTAACTGAAGCCATTGGCGTTCAAAAACCTCGGATTGGCATCGCGCAGCTTGGCGATAGTGAGGCGCCACAGTATCTCGCGCGCGTGGCGTTCGCGAGGCTCGCCTTCTTCGAACGCGCCGGCGCGAAGGTCGCGCGCGAAGCGGCGCAGGAGCCCTTGCTCGCCCTCACCCCCTTCGCCGTACAATTCCTTCAGCTCGTGAAGAATCCCCTGTGCCGGTGCGGCGCCCGAGATAGCTTCGCGCTCGGCAATCGCCATGCTGTTGGCGACGAGCCGGGCTTCGAGATGCGCCGTCGGCGGCAATAGCGGCATCAGTTCATGCAACAGCACGTCGCGGGCGAGGGCGAGCAGCGCCGGTCCGGTCGGCAGATCACGCACCGCTCGCCACTCCACCCGGGTCCAGTAGCATCAGGATCTCCAATTCGCATTCGGTCGCACGCCGTCCGGTCAGCGCTAGATCGAGATTGCGCTCGCCCCCGATCATATAGCGGTCGCTTTGCTGCAGGGCGATCACTGCCCAGCGAATGCTCGCCAGCACCTCCCAAAAGAAGACCCGCCGCGGGTTGACCGGTCGCCCCGACTCGCTCTCGTATCCGTGATAGAAGGGCGCGCGGTCGGCGATGCCTCCGGCTTCGCGGTCGAGCCGCGCAAAGCGCCACCCTTTCGAGCAAAACCAGCCGATATCCTCGTGCGGATCGCCCCAGCCGGAAAATTCCCAATCGAGAATCCCGGTCAGCGCGATGCCGTCCAGCATGTAATTGCCGGTGCGAAAATCGTGATGGCAAAGGACGGGGTCGGTCGGCGGCGGAATATGGGTTTCGAGCCAACGGATGCCCCATTCGAGCACCGGCCGCGGCGTCGGATGGCCGTCGAGATAGGCGCGAAACCCAGCGATCTGGTGCGCCGGCCCAACCTTTTCATGAGGGGCGAGAAATGCGAGATCGGCGCGCGGCGGTCGGATCGTGTGAATCCGGGCGAGCTCGCGGCCGAGCCGTTCGGCGATCATCGGGAGCGCCGGGTCGAGAGCAGGATCGCGAGTGATCCTGTGGGCTGCGGCGGTCCCCTCGACCCGCCGCATCGTGAAGAACGGCTTCCCCATTATCTCCAAGTCGTCGGTCGCGCAGAGCGGCTCCGGCACCGTCACCCCGGCCGCGAACGCCGCCTCGAGGACGGCGAATTCCTCGATCCGGCCGAGACTTGCGGCGACCCCGGTTGGTGCGGCTGTGCGCAGCACTAGGCGCTGTTCTCCGGCGAACGCACCGCCGGAAATATACGCGTCGACCGCCCAATTCTCCTGAATGGCGCCGCCGCGCAGTGGCGCCCAGCCGGTAATCTCGACTGTTGCTGCACCGCTGGCCTTGGCGAGGAACCGCGCCAATGCCTCGCGGCGGCGATCCTCGCCCGTTGTGCCGGCAACGCGCGGTTCAGATCGCGGCGACCCCGTGCCCGCCATCGACTGCGATCACCGCGCCGGTCATGTAGGCGCCGGCCGGCGACGCCAGCAGCAGCATCGGGCCGTCGATATCCTGTGGCTGCCCGATACGACGCAATGGAATGCGCGCTTCGAGCCTCTTACCCGCCTCGGAACGAAAGAAATCCCGGTTGAAATCGGTCTCGACATAGCCCGGCGCGATCGCATTGACGAGGATGCCGTAGCGCGCCAGTTCCATCGCCAATACCCGGGTCAGGTGGATCAGGCCCGCCTTTGCCGCAGTATAGCTCGGCACGCTGGCGATGGTGCGCTCGCCGAGGACGGAGGCGATATTTACAATCCGCCCGGGCCGCTGCCGCTCGACAAGATGTTGGGCGAACTCGCGCGCCATCAGCCAGGCACCCTTGAGATTGGTGTCGAGGACGTAGTCCCACTCCTCTTCCGTATGCTGCAGCACCGGCTTACTGACGACGACGCCAGCATTGTTGACGAGGATGCTCAACGGCCCGAGCTCTTTCTCGGCGGTCGCAACAGTGGTGGCGACGCTGTCGGACCGGGTAACGTCACAGGCGATCGGCAAGCTGCGGCCTCCGGCGGCCGAAATCTCGCCGGCCGCCTCGGCAAGGCGGTCCACTCGGCGTGCGGCGAGCGCCACCTTGGCTCCCGCGGCAGCGAGGAGCTCGGCGAGGTGTCGGCCGATTCCGCTCGAAGCACCGGTCACCAGCGCCACCTCGCCCGCGAGGTCGAAGCTCGGCAGCCCGGTCACGACACAATCTCCTTCGCGCGGTCGCGCAATTCGAATTTCTGGATCTTGCCGGTCGAGGTCTTCGGCAACGGACCGAACACGATTGTCCGTGGCACTTTGTAATGCGCGAGGTTGGCCCGGCACCAGGCGATGATGTCTTCGGCCGATGCCGGGCCGGCATCGGGTTTCAGCCTGACAAAGGCGCACGGGCTCTCGCCCCAGACCGGGTCGGGTCTGGCGACGACCGCCGCCTCCATGATTTGGGGATGGCGGTAGAGGGTATCCTCGACCTCGAGCGAGGAGATGTTCTCGCCACCTGAAATGATGATGTCCTTGGAGCGGTCCTTGATCTCGATATACCCGTCGGGGTGACGGACAGCGAGATCCCCGGTGTGGAACCAGCCATGCTCGAAGGCCGCCTCGGTCGCCGTCGGGTTCTTCAGATATCCCTTCATCACCGTATTGCTGCGCAAGATCAGCTCGCCCATCGTGCTGCCATCCGCCGGGACATCGGCCATCGTTTGCGGATCGACGACGCGCTGGCGCTCGTGCGTGAGGTAAGTGACGCCCTGCCGGGCCATGCGCGCGGCGCGCTCCGACATCGGCAGACCGGCCCATTCCTCCTGCCACGCGCAGACGGTCGCGGGGCCATAAGTTTCGGTCAAGCCATAGAGGTGCGTAACCCGAAACCCCATCCGTTCCATTGCCTCCAACACTGCAGAGGGCGGAGCGGCGCCGCCAGTCGCGACCTCGACGACATGATCGAAGCGGCGCTTCGCGGTATCCGGCGCGTGCACGAGGATGTTCAGAACGATCGGGGCGCCGCAGAGATGCGTTACCTGGTCTTCGGCGATCGCTGCGAAAATCGCCGCGGGATCGACACGGCGCAGGCACACATGGGTCCCGGCCATTGCCGTCACTGCCCAGGTATAGGTCCACCCGTTGCAGTGAAACATCGGCAAGGTCCAGAGGTAGACCGAGCTGCGGTCGAGCCCGAAGGTGATCGCGTTGCCGATCGCATTCAGAAAAGCGCCGCGATGGTGGGTGACGACGCCCTTGGGATCGCCGGTCGTCCCGGAGGTGTAGTTGAGCGCGATCGGATCCCATTCGTCTTGCGGCCCGGACCAGGTTGCCGTGGGATCGCCCTCGGCAAGGAAGGCTTCGTATTCCGTTCCGCCGAGTGAGGCGCCGCCGACCTCGTCGTCGATTTCCACGAGGGCGATTGGTTCCGGCAGCGCAGCCAGCGACTCCTTTACAATCGGCGAAAATTCGCGGTCCGCGATCAACAGCTTCGCTTGCCCATGCGAAAGGATGAAGGCGATCGAACGCGCGTCGAGCCGGTAATTCAACGCGTTGAGGACCGCACCGGCCATCGGCACGCCGTAATGCGCTTCGAGCAATGCCGGCACGTTCGGCGCCATGACGGCAACCGTATCGCCGCGCTGTATGCCCCGCCGCCGCAACGCATCGGCGAACTGGCGGCAGCGTTCATAGAACCGGCCGTAGGTGACGCGGGCGGCGCCGTGTACGATCGCGAGCTTGTCAGGGTAAACCCCCGCCGAGCGTGACAGGAACCCCAACGGGCTCAGCGGCGCGAAATTCGCCGCATTTCGAGCGAGGTGCGGTGCATCGTAGAGATCCGGACCCTTCGCGGATTCGACCGATGACACTTTAACCCTCTTTGCAGCCGGAGCATTCTCTCAGCATCCTCAAGGGAGGTTACGCCAAGGTCAAGCGGCGGGAGGAGAATATGCACATCGATATCCTCGCCGATGTGATCTGTCCGTGGTGCTTCATCGGCAAGCGTCGGCTCGAGCGCGCGCTGGCTCTCCGTCCGGACCTCAGCGCGACCCTGTCGTGGAGGGCCTTCGAGCTCAATCCCGATCTGCCGATCGAGGGGATCCCCCGCGAGATCTACCTCTCCGCCAAGTTCGGCAGCGCCACTAAGGCCGAGCGGCTCTATGCGGCGATCACTGCCGCGGGACGCGCCGAAGGCATCGAATTCGCGTTCGAACGAATCCGGCACACGCCAAACACGCTGCGCGCCCATCGGCTGATCCGCCTCGCCGGCGACAAGGGCTGCGCCGAGCCCGTCGTCGAAGCCCTGTTCCAAGCCTACTTTATCGAGGGCCTGGACATCGGGCTTACCGAGACCTTGGGCGAGCTCGCGGGACGTGCCGGCCTCGGCCGGGCGGAGACTTTGGAATATTTGAGAGGTGATGCGGGCACCGCTGAGGTGCGCGCCGACCAGCATCGTGCGCGCCGGCTCGGCATTCATGCCGTGCCGTACTTTGTCCTCGCGCGCGACTATGCAATCTCCGGGGCGCAGGAGCCCGAAATGTTCCTCCCGATTTTCGACATCGCCGCCGGTATCGTGGAACCGGCACCGGCGGAGGCCTGACGCCGCCGATTATCGCTTCCGCCCGGAAAACAGCCAAAACAGCCCGCAGTGGTTTCTTCGCCTGCGCCGTTTGGCACGGAAGCTCCTCGCTGCCATAACGAGCCCGACATGATCGGCACCCTCGAGCGCCAGCACCTCCGCATCATTCAGGCCTGCAGCCCGCGCAATCTCGGCAGGCCTTCGCAGGAATTCGGCGAGACTGGACTCGTCGGTGTAAAGCCGAGCGAGGAATCCCTCCAATGCCGGCGAGCTCATGTGGCAGCTGCCCGACCGGCAGCCAACGCAGCCCTGGCGATGTCGAGCTGCTCGAGAAGACGAGCAATTGGCGGAAACCGCCCGTCGCGTTCGATGACGATCGTCACCGGCTGCGGGGCGAGGCGGCCGAGTTCGGACAGGAGCGCGAATACCTCCGGGGGTATGTCGTGAAGGTGGTCGTCGAGCAGACGACGGGCTCCGTCTGGCCCGTCAATCCATCGGCCGCCACTGAGGTGCACGACCTTGACTCGCTCGAGGGGCAACCGGCAAAGGAGCGAATGCGGATCGTCGCCGAAATTGACCGCGTTGGCATAAAGATTATGAAGGTCGAGCAATAGCCCGACGCCGGCTCCGCAGACGATCCGCGCGATCCAGTCTGCCTCGTCCAGCCGGCTCGCCGGTGGCACGACCAGAGTGGCGATATTCTCGACCTGCGGCGCGCAGCCGACGATTTGCGCCGCGCGCTCGAGGTTTCGGCAGGCGCCCTCGACCAAGGCTTCATTGCGCGGCGGCGCCGCGAGATGACCGATTTCGATGCCGCCGCCGCGGACGAAAGCCAGATGCTCGGACCAGCTCTCGGCGCCGGTCGCGTCGATCAGCCGCGCGATGCGATCGAGCCGCCTCGGTTCGACGGGCACTGTCGAGGCGAGGCCGAGCGACACGCCATGCAACACTATCCCGACCTGCGCCGCCAATGTCTGCAATGCCCGCAAATCGCGCCGCGGCGCGTCGAAATACTCCTCGGCAATAACCTCGATCAGATCGATCTGGGCAAGATGTGCAAGTATCCCCGCAGCGAGTTCGGGGCGCCAACCGAGCCCGAACCGGTCGCGGCTCTCAACTGCCGCCGCCGCACCCGTCACAGCCGCCTCCACCTCCACCCCCGCAACCCGATCCGCACGATGATCCGCAACCGCCCCCCGAGCTGGCCGCTTTCTTGTAGACACGAAGGAAGTCGGCGAAACCGGTGGCCGGCAGTGCCGATATGCCGAACACTGCCGCCAATAGCATGGCATCGCTGGTCATCGCACCCGCGCGAATGGTTGCGGCGCGCTGGCGAAGCGCCCGGAAGAGCCGCTTCAGATCTTTCAGCATCCTGTTGC
>Ga0209526_10002859_pt1 | contig 11699 bp, 10 predicted proteins | sample JacPinW_OM2H0_M1_FD_188566 | JGI IMG/M metagenome (GOLD analysis project Ga0209526, IMG submission 188566) | Forest soil microbial communities from Algoma, Ontario, Canada - Jack Pine, Ontario site 1_JW_OM2H0_M1 (SPAdes) (version 2) | ecosystem: Environmental > Terrestrial > Soil > Boreal...
TTTTGCGAGCCACACCAGCGGCCGCGCCCACCAGATTTCACGGGCAACCGCGAGGACTGCGTCGGCGCCGCCAAATTGCCGGCCGTCCGAAAGCAAGAATCGCAACTCAAGAAGCAATTCCTGCCGGGTCATTCCCAGCAACGCTCCTACGCGGGGATCCTGCAATGGCGCAACGCCGAAGCCGCGGCGCTCGAGGATTGGTGCGAGCCGGCGCGCGATGCGGATGCAAAAACCACATTCGGCATCAAAGAAAAGCCAACCCTGCGCGTGCCTCCCTTTTCCGTCCGTATATTCGCTCGCTAACGAAATCATGTCCTGCCTTCCTGCAATAGCAAACCGCGGGTCTTGGGTTATCCTGCCTTCTTCTTGTCGCTGCCCAACAGAGTAATCACCTTGCCTCGCAATTTGCCGACGCCCTTTAAAGCACCAATCGGCATGCGCAAGATCTCTTCGAACAGGCCGGTCATGGTGGTCAGGAATTCCAGCATACTCTCCAGCCGCTCGCGGGTGTAAGCCTCGCCCGTTCCTGCGCTTTGACCGGCACCCTTCAATTCCTGCACGCACTCGCCGAGCGCGCGGAGCGTTGGATCGATCTCGCGGCGCTTACGCTCTTCCGATACGGTGCGGAAGATGTCCCAGACGTCCTTGGTAGTCTCAAAATGGTCGCGGCGGTCCCCAAGAACATGCACGACGCGAACGATGCCCCAGCCCTGCAATTCGCGCAGGCTGGTGCTGACATTCGACCTGGCCACGGAAAGTGTGGTGGAGATTTCGTCGGCCGGCAGCGGGTGCGGCGAAAGGAACAAGAGGGCATGCACTTGGGCTACGGTGCGGTTAATGCCCCACTTGGTGCCCATCTCGCCCCAGTGCAGGATGAATTTCTGCGCTACGGGAGTAAGTGAAGTTTTAGTTTGGTCGCTCATTTCTGTCATTACAGAACATACAGTAATTACAGTTTTCTGTCAAGGCCTTTTTCTGCCCTCACTGCCTGCCGGGCTGCTCAAAACCCCTCTTCCTCCTCTTTCTAGGCCGCGGAACACCCCACCCGATCCTCCCGAATCCCCGCCTTTGCAGGTGAGGAATGACACTCGTTTGACTTTTCCACGATGTGGTTAGAATAGACTGACTTCCGGGACGACCGGCACCATTTCCGGCACATCGATCCGGATGATTGTTCCCTGTCCTTCGCGGCTTTGAATGTCTAGGGTGAAGTCCGTTCCGTACAGGACGCGCAGGCGCTCGCGGACGTTGCTGAGCCCAATGCCTTCGACATACACATGGGGCATTTTTTCTTCGGAGATGCCCACTCCATTGTCCTGTATATCGATCTGCAGCCTGCCGTCGCGCTGCATGGTACGCAGCAGAATTCTGCCGCCATCGATTTTGGGAGCGAGTCCGTGCTTCAAGCTGTTCTCGACAATCGGCTGCAAAAGCATGCTGGGAATGAATGTTTCGAGTGTGCCGCGATCGATCTCCTTCACGATTTCCAGGCTGTCCCGGCCGAAGCGCGCGACTTCAATGTCCAGGTAATCATCAATGAAAGAAAGTTCCTCGCGCAACGGGACGAAAGTTTCATGCTTGCGCAGCAAGCGGCGCAGAATATTGCTGAGCTTCAGCACCACCCCGCGAGCGGAATCCTGGTCCACACGAATCAGCGCGGTTACCGTGTTCAGTGTGTTGAACAGGAAGTGCGGATTAATCTGGCTGGACAGCGCATCCATCCTGGCGCGCAGGAGCAACTGCTGGTGCCGCTCCAGGTTCATCTCGATGCGCGTGTTGTTCCAGATCTTCAACGGCGCGGCGACAGACATCAGTGTGGCAATCACCACCAGGAACAGAATCCAGTCCCAGTGAGGATCAATGGCAAATAACCACTTAGGTTTTGTCGCCATCACCAGAGCCACGCGGCCAATTTCCAGCCCCACGCAGGTGAATAACGGCAACATCTCCCACATCCTGTGGGAATCGCTGACTATGCGTACTAAAGCTTTGGGAATATTCAGAAACGTGAAAGGCCCAAAATTCCAAAGGGCCTCTTTGTCCGGGATAACCTGGCGAATCAGGCCGCCGAGTAATCCAGCCGTGGAAGCAGCCGGCATGGCCAGCCACTCGTGGCCGATTAAGGCCGGGATGGTGATGATGGCCCCCCCGAGCGGACCAACGACCCGTCCACCCAGCAAGCCCATGAGAAACGCGCCTTCCAGGGAAAGATCGGCGAATCGATACGCCGGGAAGAGCAAGCGAAGCGTAACGCCAACGATCAGCGGAGGGGTCATGAACAGCATCAGCTTCAATTTCTGGTCGGGATCGCGTTGCTCGGTGAAAAGCACACGGCGAAAGGTATTCCAGCGCGCAAGCAAGGCAGCGATGGAGGAGGCCACGCCGACCTTCAATAGAAGGGTAAAGAGGACTTCGCGCATGTGATTGCCGTGTAGTTTCCCTAGTTTTCGCCGCTCGCTAACGCTAGCCAATCGAAGCCGCAATGTAAAGTCGCACTGCGAATCGGCGTCCTTAGCAGCAAGCGATTTTGTGCGGCTGCTATACTGAATTTAGTGTATGGCGAAAAAAACAAAATGGAAAAAGTCCAAACCGGCGGGCAATGCCGGCGTGCAGATGGTGGCTCACGCTGAGTTGCCCACGCGGTTCGGCCACTTCACGATTTATGGATTTAAGGGCCGCGGGCCGCAGGAAGAAGCCGTGGCGCTCGTCCGCGGAAATATTTCCAAGGCGCGCTCCGTACCACTCGTGCGTGTACATTCGCAGTGTCTTACCGGCGATGTGCTGAGCTCACTGCGCTGCGATTGCCGCGCGCAACTGGAACTGTCGTTGAAGAAAATTGGCAAAGCCCCTTCCGGAATTCTTCTCTACCTGCCGCAGGAAGGGCGCGGCATCGGGCTGATGAATAAATTGCGCGCATACCAACTACAAGATGGCGGCATGGACACCGTGGAGGCGAACGAGTCGCTCGGGTTTGCAGCCGACGCGAGAGACTACGAATTCCCCGCGAAAATTCTGAAGAATCTTGGAGTGAAACGAATCCGGCTGCTTTCCAATAATCCCGACAAGGTACGGCAACTTGAATCTTCCGGGATTCATGTTTCCGAGCGAATTCCCTGCCAACCGCGCATTTCCAAAACTTCACGAAGCTATCTGCAGACCAAACGGCATAAGATGGGCCACCTGCTCGACGGCGTTTAGATTTTTTGGCGAGAGGAATCTATGGCACCCGGGATCCAACAAACCGTTCGCTTCCGCGCCACATTAGCGACACTCTTTGAGATCTATCTCGCGTCGACAGCTAGTTTGCCGGGACTCGCGGCTTGGCGCGCAAGGCAAACCGCAGATGGCCGCTTCCTAAGCCTTCTTTCGCGTGAATCACGACGGCGGGTTCTCCGGTGATGCGGGGCAGGGTAAACTCGATTTGCGCTTGGCCATAGAGCCCGGTTTCGGCACAATGTGCGAGCGATTCCGCGCTTCCATCTACTTCGACGGTCACCCGCGCGCCGTGCACAGGATGGCCATTTTCTTCACGCACGGAAATCTGCAGCGTGACTTGCCTGCCGGCCAGCCAATTCTTGGCGTTCATCAATTCCAGATTGAGCTTGCGCGCAACCGTAACGGGCGCGGGTCCAGGAATGCCAGCTTCCGAGTCAGAAACGACTTGTTTCGGCATCGATGGTTGCGCCGGGGCTGCCGACGGAATCCTCAATTGCAAACTGTTGTTCTGAATCTCTTCAAGAACGGCGCGGTGCTGTTCATCCAGCCTCAGTTTTAAGGCCTGTTCACGGTCTTCGTCTAGCGGAAGCAGATCAAAGTAATTATTGGTGCGGCGATGGAGCACGCGGCCGTGGTAGTAGACGGTGCTATCAATGAGCGCGTGCGATTCGCCACGGTCTTCCGTCTGTACGTGGAAGATGACCGCGCCCATTTTTACGTTTGTGTTGTGGCCGAACAGCATGACAGCACCCGTAATACGCCGCGCAGCGTCGCACCCGGTTTCCATTGTAAACCAATTGCCGCTTCGGAATATTTACCGGAGCATTTGACCGGGTGGCGTCTCACTCGCTATTATACCGTTTCGCCTATGACCTCCTCTGGCCTACAAGCGTACGTTCCTCTACTAATACATCTATTGGTTGCAGCGTTTTTGGCCACGGCGCTGATCACTGTTTCAACGGTGATTGGATGGAGACGCCCAAACAAGGCGAAGTCGCAGGCGTACGAGTGCGGCATCACCCCGACGGGCGATGCGCGGGAACCGTTTTCGGTAAAGTTTTACCTGGTGGCGATGGTCTTCATCCTCTTTGATGTGGAGGCCATCTTTCTCTACCCTTGGGCCTACATTTTCAAGGACTTAGCACGCAACGCGGAAACACACTGGTTTGGCTTCATAGAAATGATGATCTATGTGGCTATTCTTTTGGTCGGCTATATCTATCTCTGGAAGAAGGGCGCGCTCGACTGGCATCAGGCCAAGAAGTAGCGCCGCCCCTCGAGGATCACAGTTACGTGACGCAGGTCAGCAAAGAAAGCGCTGGTGTTGTGGTTGAACACCTTCGCGCATGGAACGCTAAGGCTGTATCGCAAGTTATTGAATATCGTGGACAAACCACGATTGTCGTTCCCAAGGAACTGTTGCGCGCCACCGCCCAGGAATGTAAGAGCAGCCCCGCACTGCGGTTCAATCTGCTGAGTGACGCTACCTGCGTGGATCGTTTCCCCGTCGAGCCGCGTTTTGAACTGAACTACCAGCTTGTATCGCTTCCCCGTGTTCAGCGAATTAGCCTGCGCACAAGCGTCAGCGGGCAGCAGCCGATTGTGGATTCGCTGATGCCGGTCTGGAAGGGCGCAAACTGGCTGGAGCGCGAGATTTTCGACTTGTTCGGTATTCGTTTTGAGGGCCACACGGACTTGCGCCGTATTCTCCTGCCCGACGACTTCGAAGGTGCTCCCTTGCGCCGCGATTTTCCGGTGGAGGGCAAGCGGTAGAACCATTCATGGGTACTGTTTATGGAAAATGGCAATGACAACAGTTGATACAGCGGTCGGCACGGCGAAAACAATGGTCCTGAACATGGGCCCGCAACACCCGTCTACGCACGGTGTGCTGCGCGTATTGCTAGAGCTGGACGGCGAAAACGTTGTCAGCGCGGTGCCGGACCTTGGTTATCTGCACACCGGCATCGAGAAGAGCTGCGAGGACAAGACGTATTCACAGGTGATCACGCTGACCGACCGCATGGATTACCTGAATCCCCTGGGAAACAACCTGGTGTATTGCCTGGCAGTAGAAAAGCTGCTCGGCCTGGAAGTTCCCAAAAATGCCCAGTACATCCGCGTAATGATGGTGGAACTGCAGCGTATTTCGTCGCACCTGGTTTGGTTGGGGACGCACGCTCTGGATATGGGTGCGATGTCCGTCATGCTCTATTGCTTCCGCGAGCGGGAAGAAATTTTGAAGATCTTCGAGCGCTTTTCCGGGCAGCGCATGATGACCAGTTACATTCGCATCGGCGGTCTGGCTCTTGACCCGCCGGCCGGCTGGCGCGCGATGGTGAAGCGCTTTCTGGACATGATGCCCCCGCGTATTGATGAATATGAACAGCTTTTGACCGGCAACCAGATCTGGAAAGGACGCTTGCAGGGTGTTGGCTATTTGTCCCCCGAGGATCTGGTCGATTTGAGCACCACGGGCCCGGGACTGCGCGCGGCGGGAATTCCCTACGACAACCGCAAGATGTTTCCCTATTCGAGTTATGAAGAGTTCGATTTCGACGTTCCGACGCGCACGGAATCCGATTGCTTCGCACGGTACCTGGTGCGCGTGGCGGAAATGCGTGAGAGCGTGAAAATCGTGCGCCAGGCGATGGCAAAAATCACGGACAACGGCCCGACCAAAGCCGAAGCGCCGGGAATTGTGCCGCCGCAGCGCGAGAAAATGAAAACCGAGATGGAAGCGCTGATCTACCATTTCAAGATTTTTACCGATGGCTTTTCTCCGCCACCGGGCGAAGTGTTCGTCGCGGTTGAGTCCCCGCGTGGAGAGCTGGGATGTTTCATCGCCAGCGATGGTTCGCCCAAACCTTTGCGTGTCCACTTCCGCGGCCCGTCGTTCATTAATTTGCAGGCGCTGCCGTTCATGGTCGAAGGTGAGTTGATCGCCGACACCGTCGCGTGCATCGGCACAATCGATATCGTTCTCGGAGAAGTAGACAGATAACCATGCAACTTTCGCCTACCCTTGCCGCAAAGTTCGAGAGGCTGCAGAACAGCTATCCGGTCAAGCGCAGCGCGCTGATCCCGATGCTGCTGTACGCGCAAGACGAGTACGGGCATATCAGCGACGAAATCATCGCGGAAATTGGCAGCCGGCTGGATTTGAACACCGTGCAGGTCGAAGAAACGCTCGAGTATTACTCCATGCTGCATCGCAAGCCGTGGGGCAAACATCACGTGCAGATTTGCACCAACATCTCCTGCAAAGCGCGTGGCGGCGAAGAGCTTTTGGCGCACGCCAAGAAGCGCCTGGAAATCGGCCACAAAGAGACCACGCCGGACGGGGTCTTCTCCCTGGAAGAAGTGGAATGCATCGGCGCATGCACCGGCGCGCCGGCGATCCAGATCAATTACGATTACCACGAGAACATTTCTCCCCTGCGCTTCGACCGACTGATCGAGGAACTGGATAAAGGCAAAAAACCCGCGCCGGTAGGGGTAATTACCGGGGCGCTCCGCAGCGAGCGGAACCCGCTGGAAACGCCGCTGATCAGCAAACGCTGGGGCGTGAAAGATTCGAAGAAAATTGATGTCTATCTGCAGACGGACGGCTACCAGGCCCTCGATAAAGCGCTGAAGCTAATGACACCGGACAGCATTATTGATGAGGTGAAGAAGTCCAGCTTGCGCGGACGCGGCGGCGCTGGCTTCCCGACCGGGTTGAAGTGGTCGTTTGTGCCCAAGGATTCGCCCAAGCCAAAGTACGTCATCTGCAACGCCGACGAATCGGAACCGGGCAGCTGCAAGGACCGTCCGCTGATGGAACTCGACCCGCACCAGTTGATCGAGGGCACCATTATCGCCGGCCGCGCCATCAATGCGCATCACGGCTTCATTTATATTCGCGGCGAGTATCGCTACGTTCTGGACATTGTGGAGGCGGCGATTGCGGAAGCGTACGCGCGCGGCTACCTGGGCAAAAACATCCTTGGCTCCGGCTTCGATTTCGACCTGCTGATTCACACCGGCGCCGGTGCGTACGAGTGCGGCGAAGAGTCCGCGTTGATGGAATCGCTCGAAGGCAAGCGCGGCTACCCGCGCATCAAGCCTCCCTTCCCCGCCATCGTTGGGCTGTACGGCTGCCCCACCATCATTAATAACGTGGAATCGCTCAGTGCCGTGCCGGCGATCATTCTGGAGGGTGGCGAAGCATACGCGCAGCGCGGCACGCCCAAGAATGGTGGCACGCGCTTGCTCTGCATTTCCGGCCACGTCAACAAGCCGGGCATCTATGAAATCCCACTCGGCATGAACATGCGAAAGTTCATCGATGAAGTTGCCGGTGGCATCCCAGGCGGCAAGAAGGTGAAGGCCGTGATCCCAGGCGGCAGTTCGTGTCCATTGTTGAAGGGCGACGAAATAGATATCGCCATGGATTACGACACACTGGCCAAAGCGGGTTCGATGCTCGGCTCAGGCGGCATGGTGGTGTTCGACGAAGACACCTGCATGGTCGATCTGGCCCGGCGCATCATGCATTTCTACGCGCATGAATCCTGCGGCTGGTGCATTCCCTGCCGTGAAGGAACAAGCTGGCTTCGCAAGATGCTGGAGCGCTTCCATGCCGGATATGGCCGCCCGGAAGACATCGACATGATCGGCGAGCTCTCTAAAAACATGCTGGGCCGGACCTTTTGTCCGCTGGGAGACGCCGCGGCCATGCCCACCATCAGCATCGTTGAAAAATTCCGCAGCGAATTTGAGGACCACCTGCAAGGCCGCTGTGCATACAAATCCGCCGAAGCCCTCGTCGGTACGCGGTAAGGACCCATGGCAGACACAAAACTCATTACTCTGAAAATCGACGACCGCGAGCTGCAGGTAGCGCAGGGAACGCTGCTCATTGAAGCCACCCGTCGACTGGGCACGGAGGTCCCGTCGTTTTGCTACTACCCGGGACTTACGCTGCAGGCCGCTTGCCGGATGTGCTTGGTGGAAGTGGAAAAGATGCCGAAGTTGCAGACGGCGTGCACGCTGGTGGCTACCGAAGGCATGGTCGTGCGCACAAGCACGGAACAAGTACGCAACGCGCGCAAGTACATGCTGGAATTCCTGCTGACGAATCATCCGCTGGATTGCCCGGTTTGCGATAAAGGCGGCGAGTGCGAGTTGCAGGACATGGTGTTCCGCTACGGCGCGGATACCAGCCGGTTTGTGGAAGAAAAAATTCACCGGCCCGAAGAAAAGTGGTCGGAGCTGGTGTATTACGACGCGCCGCGCTGCATCCTGTGCTTCCGTTGCGTACGCGTGTGCGATGAAGGGATGGACGTGAAGGCCCTGGGCGTGGGCATGCGCGGCGCAAACTCCATCATTATCCCCAACGGCGGCGACCACCTGGATTGCGAAGAGTGCGGCATGTGCATCGATATTTGCCCGGTCGGCGCGCTAACCAGCGGTACCTATCGCTACAAGACGCGCCCGTGGGAAATGCACTATGTATCCACGATCTGCACGCACTGCTCGAACGGCTGTAAAACGACGCTGAGTGTGAAGAATCACGAAATTCTTCGCGCGAATAATCGCGATTTGTCCGGCATTAACGGCGATTTTCTCTGCGTGAAGGGGCGGTTTGGCTTTGACTTTACGAAGCACCCGGAGCGCATCAAGCAACCGCTGCTTCGCAAGGGAGACACGTTGTTCCCTGTTTCCTGGGAAGAGGCGGCGCTCGTCGCCGCCAAAGGCATGAAGGATGCCTTGCTCGAGGGCGGACCAGACGGGATCGGCTTCATCGGCTCGAACCGTACGTCGAATGAGGAAAATTATCTGTTGCAGCGGCTGGCCCGCGCTACGTTCGGCACCAACAACATTGATCATCACCGGACTGCCGATTATACCGGATTGATTACCGCGCTTGGCGATCGCGCGGCGGATTCCACGCTGACGATGGAGCAGCTGTACAAATCGAAGACCGTGCTGCTCGTCGGCAACGATCCTTCGAATCAGAACCCGCTGGTTGGCTGGCAGATTCGCGCGGGTATCCGGCATTTCCATACCAAGTTTTTCGTGATCAATGCGCAGGACATCAAGTTAGAGCGCAAGGCCAGTTTGTTCGTGAAAGTTGGAGAGGGGCAAGAAGCGGCCGCGGTGCGCTGGCTACTGAGCGGCGAAGGCCAACTCGCAGAGGGCGTAGCTGAACAACTCGCTGCCCTTTTGTCCGCGTTGCAGGGCGAATCGGACGTGGCGATTGTGTTCGGTGCGGAGATCACCGGAGCCGCCATCGCGCAGCTGGTCGAGTTCGGCTCAAAGCTGCCTGGCAAGGCTCGTTACATGGCTTTGGGCGATTATTCGAATTCGCGTGGCGCGGCGGATATGGGAATTCTGCCCGATCGCTTGCCCGGCTACGCTTATTTGGACAACAAAGCCGCGGCCGATTCCTACCAACGGCACTGGGGCACACAGCTTCCCAGCAATCCGGGCCTTACCACGCCGCAAATGGTGCAAGCTGCGCAGTCCGGCAAACTGAAAGGGCTGTACGTTGTCGGGGCGAATCCATTCGAGCATTTCGGCAAAGCTGGTGTGGGCCGTGGAAGCTTGCAGTTTCTTGTAGTGCACGAAATGTTTTTGACAGAAACCGCGCAGCAGGCCGACATTGTTTTCCCAGCGGCATCGGCGTACGAGAAGGACGGCAGCGTCACGAATACCGCGGGGGAAATCCAACTGCTACACAAGGCCGCGGAGGTGATGGGGACGCGCACGGACTTTGATCTTCTACGCATTCTTTCGCATCAACTCGAGAAGCTCGGCCTTGGCAAGGCATTTCACTTCAAGAATCCTGCGGCAGTGTTTGAAGAAATTCGCAAAACCGTGCCGGGCTACGACACACAGCTTGCCACCCTTCTTACCGGCGGCGCCCAAGCGATTCAGATTCCGTTTTCGAAGAATGGCCATGCGCCGTACGATGTGCCGCTGCAGCTTATCCGCTCCGCGCACGACAATCTCTTTACCAGCGGCACGCTTGGCCGCTTCTGCACCATGATGCAGTCCCTGCCGGAGGCGGAAGCCAAGTCGTGAACGAGTTTCTTACTCAATATGCGTTCCTGATCGCAGCGATCGTCAAGATCGCGATTCTCGTCTTCATTGTATTGACCGTGGACGCTTATCTAACCTGGCTGGAGCGAAAAGTGATCGCGCACATTCAGGCGCGTTGGGGACCACGCCGCGTCGGTCCTTTTGGCTTGCTGCAGCCGCTCGCGGATGGATTGAAGTTTATTTTGAAGGAAGATCCGATGCCCTCGGGAGTGGACAAAACGGCATATTTCCTGGCGCCGTTTATTACCCTGATGCTGGCGCTTACTTCCCTTGCGGTAATTCCCTTCGGGCCGGACTTCAAGATTTTTGGCTATACGACGAACTTCGGTATCGCCGACGTGAATATCAGCATCCTGGTGCTGTTCGCCATTACGGCGCTTTCCGTTTACGGTGTGGCGCTTGCCGGATGGGCTTCCAACAACAAGTATTCGTTGCTTGGCGGACTGCGCAGTTCGGCGCAGATGATCAGCTATGAACTTGCGCTGACGCTTTCCGTTGTGGGCGTGCTGCTGATCGCCGGGGATTTCAGTTTGAAGGGTATTGTGCTGCAGCAGGAGACGCCCAACCTGGGGCTGCTGAGCTGGAACATCATCGGCATGGGCCACGGATATGGCTTCACGCAGATTGTCGGATTCACCTGCTTCTTCATCGCGGCGATTGCGGAAACCAATCGCGTGCCGTTTGACCTGCCCGAGGCGGAATCCGAACTTGTGGCCGGATTTCACACGGAATATTCCAGCATGAAGTTCGCGATGTTTTTCATCGGGGAGTACACCGCCATGATTACGGTGTCCTCGCTGGCGACCATTTTATTTTTTGGCGGGTGGCTTTCTCCGTTCCCTTCCTCTTGGACCTTCACGCAATATTTGCCGACGTTGCTTCTGATTCCGTTCGGCGCGCTGGTGATTTATAGCAGCATCGGCTACGAAACGATTTTTGGCCGCATACTGATGCCCGCCGTCGGAGCAGCGTTGATCGTGGTTGGCGCGGCGCTGGCGGCGATTTCGGACCTGAATCACTTCATTCAGGGGCCGTTCTGGTTTGTGGCCAAGGTATTTGTGTTTCTATTCTTCTACATCTGGATGCGCGGCACACTGCCACGCTTTCGCTATGACCAGCTCATGGCTTTCGGCTGGAAATTCCTTCTGCCGGTTTCGATTGCCAACGTGGTGGTGACCAGCGCTGTGATGCTCTGGAGAATGCCTCGATGAGTGCGGCGCTGATTATTTTCTTTGTGCTGGCCACCCTGGCGGTATTCGGCGCCGTGAGCCTGATTCTGCAGCGGCACCCGATTCACAGCGCACTCTCGCTGATTGTGGTGATGGTCGCGCTGGCCGGGCTGTACCTGTTGCAGGGGGCTGAATTTATCGCTGCGGTGCAGATCATCGTGTACG
>Ga0209526_10002860_pt1 | contig 11695 bp, 10 predicted proteins | sample JacPinW_OM2H0_M1_FD_188566 | JGI IMG/M metagenome (GOLD analysis project Ga0209526, IMG submission 188566) | Forest soil microbial communities from Algoma, Ontario, Canada - Jack Pine, Ontario site 1_JW_OM2H0_M1 (SPAdes) (version 2) | ecosystem: Environmental > Terrestrial > Soil > Boreal...
ACTTCCGAACGAAACGAATGCAAAGAGTCGAAGCCACTGTGCCACCAAATATGAGGCTTGCCACTGCTGTGCTGAGATAACGCTCGAGTAGAGACATTGATGCCAAAACAAAGAATCCAGCGACCAGCCTCTTGACACCCTATGCTCTCCCGTCGATGGACGACGCGCATTCCAAATTATTGAAAATACATCTTCTCCTTTTTCTTTCGCGTGACAATGCAAGCACTTTCCGGCACAATGGTTCGGACTACATCTATGGCTAAGTCTTTGGACATCTCCCCGGTCAAGTCTTTCGCCGAAGAGGTAGAGATTCTCCGCAAGTCTTTTCGGGCCTGTTTAGACGTTTATACTCAGCGCATCGAGACCGAACTCAAAGAGATCAAAGAGGCTGTTCTAGCTCAAAATAATGGTTCCCAGGTTCCAGCCAGTAAAATACGCGATCTTCGCGATATGATCATTCTGTGCCGAACTCTCGACATCAAGCCGGAGAAGGGGCGCCGCAAAGACTTGAAGAAAATCGATAGTCTAGTCGACGAACTGCATTTGATGATTGAAAATTGGCGCTGAGCGGGTTGCTGGATTTTACTGGAACTCGCACGCCCTCGCTTTCCGTGATTCCGTGACGCCAACGACGCTCCAGCTTCAGGTGCCGATGTGCCGGCGCCCTTCGTCAGCTTTCTCACACTGAGTCCCTGGGCTAGAGTACGGGTCTTGGCGTTACCTAGGTTTGCTGTAACCCGGAGCGCCGGTTTCCCGATCGTTGCTGTCGCAGCCAGGGAACCCAATCCTACAACACTTCTTATTCCTGTTATATCTTGTTTCAGAGTCGCCATTGATTTTTCAATTCACTTTGATTTCGTTACAGGGTCGTCTATCTATTTCGCGGCCATGCTAGCTGGAATCATCCTGACACTTTCTGCCATCCTTTATCGGCTCCTTTACGTGCTGGCCGATTCGCCCGTTAATTGGGCAAATTTTTCTCCGGTCGCCGCCATCTTCCTTTGTTCGGGCGCGTTCCTTTATCGGCGTGCTGCGTACCTCTGGCCACTTCTTGCACTCTTTGTATCGGACCTAATCATTAACGCCCATTATCACGTACCACTTCTAGATACCCGGATGCTTTCCGGGTATTTTTGTTTCGGCGTCTTGCTTCTCCTCGGCCGCTGGTTGGCCCAGCGACAAACCAGAAAAGCGTTCTGGATCCTCGGCGGCGCCATTGCCGGTTCTTTGCTTTTTTACCTTATAACCAACACGGTCGATTGGTTTTTCGACTCGTCTGTACCGCTTCCAGTAGCAATCTACCCGAAAACGTTCGGCGGCTGGCTGCAAGCCTTAACCGTCGGTCACTCTAATTTTCCACCTACCTACCTTTTTTTGCGTAATACACTGGTGAGTGATTTTCTGTTCACTGCGGTTTTCCTGCTGACCCAGTCCATTTTTCGTTCCGCCGTCCAAGAAGCCACTCCCTCAGCTGCACCTGAAAAACGCCAAACCTTTTAAATTTATCCTATGTATTCCGTGGCTGATCAGTCGTCCGATATTGCCGCTCCTATCAATCGGCAACTCACCAACGAAGACAAACTGCGGTTCCTGCAGGAGATGTATCGCATTCGCCGCTTCGAACAGACCTCTCTCAAATACTACAATCTCGGGCGAATGGGAGGCTTTCTTCATCTCTATTCGGGCCAAGAAGCTGTGGCGGTCGGCACCGTTTCCTTGCTAGACGAAAACGACCACATCATCACAGCTTATCGGGACCACGGACACGCCCTTGCTGTCGGTATGACTATGAATGAATGCATGGCCGAGCTTTTCGGTAAAGCTACCGGTTGTTCAAAAGGCAAAGGAGGCTCCATGCACTTCTTCGCGCCGGATAAACGATATTGGGGAGGTCACGGCATTGTTGCTGGACAGACTCCCTTGGGGGCTGGGATCGCCTACGCGCTTAAATACAAAAAAATTCAGGGCTGCTGTCTCTGCTACTTGGGAGACGGCGCTATTAATCAAGGTCCTTTCCATGAATCTCTGAACCTGGCTGCACTCTTCCAGCTTCCGATCGTCTACATCATCGAGAACAACGGCTACTCCATGGGTACCAGCCAAAAGCGCTCGTCGGCTTTCAAGAATTCCCTGGCCGAGCGCGCCGAGGCGTATGGTATGGCCTGGGATGTCTTCGGCGGCGAAGACATCTACGAGGTTCGTGCCCGAACACACGTCGCAATGGAACGAGCCCGCCGCGAATACCAGCCCACCCTTTTAGAGATCCAGACGTATCGTTACTATGGACACTCGGTCGCCGATGCCAACGCAAAGAAATATCGAACACCGGAGGAAATCGAAGAATACAAAAGCAAACATGACCCGCTTCGGATCTGGTCCAAGCGGCTCACGGATGAAGGCATTCTCAAAGAGTCGCAAGCTGAAGAAATGGATCAGAAAGCAAAAGATGAAGCAAACGCTGCCGTCAAATTCGCCGAAGAAAGTCCCTACCCAGAGCTGGATGATATCTACTCGGATGTCTACTGGGAGGTGGATAACAAGACCGAAGCGGCACGCGGGACTCACTTCTTCAACGACTGAAATACTGCAATGCCTGAAATAACTTACCGGGAAGCGCTTCGCGCGGCCCTCGATGAAGAAATTCTCCGCGACGAAAATGTCGTCATTATCGGCGAAGAGGTCGCTCAGTATAATGGCGCGTACAAAGTTACCGAGGGACTCTGGAAAAAGCATGGTGATCGCCGGGTAGTCGACACACCTATCAGCGAGGCCGGCTTCATTGGGATGGGAATCGGAGCGGCCATGCTTGGGCTGCGCCCAGTGATGGAGCTCATGTTTTGGAGCTTCGCCTATGTTGCGTTCGACCAGATTATTAACAATGCTGGCTGTATTCGCTATATGTCAGGCGGGCTAGTTCATCTACCGATCGTCATCCGCGGACCGGCAAATGGAGGAACCAATGTCGGAGCCACTCACTCTCACACACCGGAAAATCTTCTCGCTAACAATCCCGGATTAAAGGTCGTCACCCCGGCAACAGCATACGATGCGAAGGGTCTTCTCAAGACGGCCATCCGCGATAACGACCCTGTGATGTTCATGGAAAACACGCTGCTCTATGGCGAGAAATGGGAAGTGCCAGAATCGGAATATCTCATTCCTCTTGGTCTCGCCGATGTGAAACGCGCAGGTGAGCATGTCACACTCATCAGCCATGGCCGCGCGGTACTAACCTGTTTGAAGGCCGCTGACCTTCTTGCGGCCGAGCATGACATTAGCGTTGAAGTGGTTGATCTCCGTTCGATTCGGCCGCTAGATGAAGAGACGGTATTGCAGTCGGTCCGAAAGACACATCGAGCGATCGTGGTCGAAGAAAATAAACCGTTCTGTGGGGTCGGCGCTCAACTTGTAGCCATCATTCAGGAGAAGGCCTTTGACGATCTCGATGCTCCGGTTGGCCGGGTTTCTGCCCTCGACGCCCCCGCTATCTACAGTCCTCCTCTGGAAAAACGCCAGTTACCCGATCCGCAGCGAGTGATCGGCAAGGTTCTCGAAATCTGCTAAGCGTCGAACTATGCCCACCACTATCGAGATGCCAAAACTCAGCGATACGATGACGGAGGGAACTCTCCTTCGCTGGATCAAAAAGGTCGGGGATCCCGTTGAAGTCGGTGACGTCATTGCTGAGGTCGAGACCGACAAGGCCACAATGGAAATGGAAGCATTTGACGAGGGCACTCTGGCTGAGGTGTATGTCGAAGAGGGACAGAAAGTCCAAGTGGGCCAGAAACTAGCCATTCTCACCGGGGAGGGAGAAGAGGCTCCCAAACCGCCGGGCGAATCAAAAAAAGTCGGCGCAGATAAAAAAGAAAGAGAGCAAACCGCCGAGTCCGCTGCAGCCGAAAAGAAACCTCTCAGCAAAGAGCCTGTCCGCTCGGCCGCGGAACCGACTCCCGAAAGCCCGCAGCAAACCGCGCCGTCTACAGGAACCTCTCAGACCCGGTCGAAAGCATCGCCGCTCGCTCGTAAAGTCGCTGCCGAACTCGGTGTCGAATTGCAACAAGTCTCTGGCTCCGGTCCCGGAGGTCGCATCGTCCGCAGCGACGTACTCTCCGCCGCTAAGACCGAGCAGAAAGGTCCCGACCGCGCGAAAGCCGCCCCCACGCCGGAGACGCTCAAGACTGATCAACGCATTTCCCTTTCCGGAATGCGCCGGACGATTGCCAATCGCCTCCTCGAGGCAAAAACCACTATCCCTCACTTTTATCTGCAGGCGGAAATCGACGCGCAACCATTGATCTCATTGCGTCAGCAGATCAATAGTGCGGCGGAAGCCACCGGCCTGCCGAAGATCACGGTTAACGATTTTATTCTTAAAGCGACCGCCGTCGCTGCGGCCCACGTGCCGCAAGCGAACGCAGCATTTGCCGGCGATGCAATCATTCAGTATGCAGACGTTCAACTCGCCTGCGCCGTGGCTGTAGATGAAGGCTTGGTTACGCCAGTGATCCGAGAAGCTCAACGCAAAAGCCTGAGCCAGATCAGTTCCGAGATAAAGGATTTGGCAGCCCGCGCTCGCTCGAAAAAACTCAAACCAGAAGAGTATCAAGGCGGAACAATCACCGTATCAAATTTAGGCGGATATGGGGTTGAGCAGTTTTTCGCGATCATTAATCCTCCTCAATCGGTGATTGTCTCGGTCGGGGCGATTGTCGCGAAGCCGGTTGTGGACGCCCAAGATCAGATCGTTGCTGGGCAACGCATCGCCCTCGGGCTCAGCTGCGATCATCGCGTGGTAGATGGGGCAATCGGGGCCCAATTGCTCGCCGAATTGAAGCGGCTCTTGGAAATACCCGCGCTGATGTTGATCTGAGCTCATCGACTATCGTCGAATGGATGGCAGAGGGCCGAGTGTCCCAAATTACTGTTTTATGAAATACGATCTGATCGTTGTAGGCGGTGGGCCTGCCGGCTATGTCGGTGCCATTCGTGCCGCTCAACTCGGCAAAAAGGTAGCCTGTGTAGAAAAAGAAAGAGCTGGCGGCACCTGTCTGAACTGGGGCTGCATTCCAACCAAATCGTTGCTGCGCAACGCGGAACTTTTTCAGCTCATGCAAAAGCGCTCCGCCGACTTCGGATTCCGTTTTGACAAACTTACGTACGATTGGCCCAAAATTATTTCCCGGAGCCGTTCGGTGGCGGACAAACTTGCCGGGGGGGTCGAATTCCTTTTTAAAAAGAACAAGATCGACTATCTGCGGGGTGAGGCGGCTATTCCGACTGCCGGGAAAGTCACCTACAAAGATCGCAACGGCAAAGAAGAGACTGTCGAAGGCGACCATATCCTGATCGCTACCGGCGCTGTCGCCCGGGAAATGCCGGGGCTACCGGTCAATGGCAAAACCGTTGTGAACAGCCATGACGCGATGATCATCGATCCTCAACCGAAGAAACTGATCGTCATCGGCGCCGGCGCCATCGGAGTAGAGTTCGCCTACTTCTTTAACGCATTCGGAACCGAGGTAACGCTCGTCGAAATGCTCCCCAACGTTTTGCCCGTCGAAGATACCGAAATCAGCGTGGCGCTCGAGAAGTCGCTTTCCAAGCAGGGTATTAAAATCTTTACCAATACCACGGTCGCTTCCGCAAAGGCTGAGAAAGGACAGGTCCGTGTCAACCTCGAAGGAAAGCAAGCCCAAGAGTTGCAAGCCGACTGCGCGTTGATCGCCATTGGCGTTAGCCCAATCGTACCAACCGGAGTATCCATCACTCTCGATAAGAAAGGATTTATTTCGGTCGACGATCGCTACCAGACCAACGTTCCCGGTATCTTCGCCGCCGGCGATGTCATCGGACCGCCCTGGCTCGCCCATGTTGCCAGCTGGGAAGCAATCCAGACGGTTGAAGGGATCTTCACCAAAGGCTTCCGACCGCAGCGGGTGAAGGAGTTTCCGGGCTGCACCTACTGCCAGCCACAAGTGGCTAGCATTGGACTTACTGAACGGGCTGCCAAGGAACAAGGGCTCAAATTCAAGGTCGGTAAATTCCCTTTCGCAGCTAATGGCAAGGCACTAGCCGCCGGCGAGCCTGAGGGATTCATCAAAATCCTTATTGCTGAACCGCACGGCGAAGTTTTAGGAGCACATATTGTTGGACCAGAAGCAACGGAGCTAATCGCCGAACTCGGACTCGCTATGAAGCTGGAGGCAACGTACGAAGAAATTGAGGCTACTATTCACGCTCACCCGACCCTCAGCGAAACAGTGCACGAAGCCGTCGGCGCCGCTTTCGGCGAAGCGATCCATATTTAATCGGTTGGCGGGCTGAATGATACGGCGTGGTAGGGCGATCGGCGTCCCGTAGGACTCATTGGTCGCATGTGACTTATGAGTCCCCATAATTCAGGCACGATCCGCACTATCGAGTCGTTCCTATCGTAGGCACTCGGTCCGCAGCCGACTGTACGGCACCCGCTGCCGCGCGCAGCTTGACTAGTCTAAGCGTCACTCGAAATGCGGTCCAACCTTCACGCGAAGAGACCAACGTCACGTCACCACCATGAGCCCGAGCCAATTCTCGTGAAAGACTTAAACCAAGGCCATGCCCCTCCGCTACACCCCGCGGATCACTCCGAAAAAAGCGCTCGAACAGCTGCGGCACAAGAACCGCTGGAACACCCGGTCCGCTATTACCAATTTCAATCCAGACCAGTTTTTGCACCAAATCCGTTCCTGCTCGAATCTCCACCCTTCCATTCGATTCGTTATATTTGATTGCGTTGTCGAGCAGGTTCCAAAGAATCTGATTCAACCGTCCGGCATCGACGCCGGCCATGATACTCCCGGGCAAGTTTCTCGTGATCGAGATACCCCGTTCCTCTGCCAAGATCTCTGCGTCTTCCGCACAAGCTAGGACGATCTCGCAGACATCCACCAACGTTAAGTCCAATTGCAGGCGTCCAGTATCCGCTCTTGATAATAACAGCAAGCTCTCGGTTATTGCGGACAGGCGCCGGGTCTGTTCCAATAAGCTCGCAACTGTCCGCCGGTCATCCTCTTCCAGCGTCGGCGACTCCAACAAATCCTCTATACTACTCCGCAAAACAGTAAGAGGCGTCTTAAGCTCATGCGACGCATCAGCACTAAACCTTTCGGTTTGACGAAAACTCTCATTTAATCGGGTAAACATCTCGTTCAAGACCCGAGTCAAACGACCGATCTCATCATCGACCGGCGGCTCGTCCAACCGGGCGTCGAGACGCTGAGCAGTAATTTGTTCCGCCGCCTCCGCCACATCTGAAACTGGGGCAAGGGCGGTCCGTGCAATCCACCAGCCGCCAAAGCCGGTTACCACCAGCATAAAAGGTAGAATCCCTAATACTGCCAAGGCTCGAGAACCTGCGTCATTCTCTATTTCTCGCATTTCTCCCGCCACGCTTAAAATCAGATCATCCTTTTGGAATGTCCCAAGCCGATAATTCTGCCTCCGAACTTTGATTGTCCGTACTCCCAAAGTCGCAACCGGCAGGGTCACGTGTGGGATATCGAAGGAATGGTACAATACCCGTCTTCCCAAATCTCGGATTTCGATGAGCCGCCGGCTCGCCGAGTACGGAATCAATTCCTTAATCCTGGCCAGTCGTTCCGACTGCGAAAGCCGGCCGCGATCTTCCCACTGGGTGAAGAAATATTTTGCTTCGCCTTTCAGCTGAGTATCGAGCATGTCTGTCTGCGCACGCTTCAGGTAGAATCCGGTTCCGATCGCACACGAAACCACAGCGATGCCGACCAAGAGCATCGACCAGACTATAAGTTTCGTGCTGAGCGGCCAACGCTTCATTCCGGACCTTTAAGAATATACCCGACACCCCGGACGGTTTGCAGCAGCTTTACCTCGTGAAAATCGTCGATCTTTCGCCGCAAACGGTTGATGTAGACATCCACCACATTCGTACCGGTATCAAAGTGGTAATCCCAAACTTGCTCGCAAATGCTGGTTCGCGAAAGGACCCGGCCCGGGTATCGCATCAGAAACTCCAACAGAGCAAACTCTCGCACCGCTAAATCAATTTTCTGACCTCCGCGCGCAACCTCCCGGGTCAGTAAGTTCATGCTCAAATCAGCCACTCGCAATGTAGTTGCTCGATCACCACTGCTTCGCCGGCCCAGTGCGTTTACCCGCGCGACCAGTTCCCGCATCGAAAACGGCTTAGCCAGATAATCATCTGCTCCCAGCTCCAGCCCTTCCACTCTCTGCGAAACCTCGCCACGTGCAGTCAGTAACATTACCGGCGTCGCGTTTCTCTCTTCCCGTAGTCGACGAAGGACAGCTAGCCCGTCCTTTCCCGGCATCATAATATCAAGAATGATGACATCAAACGTCTGCTTTCCCGCTTGGTCGATCGCTTGGTTTCCGTCAAAGACGGTCTCTACCTCATAACCGGCCTCCCTGAGAGCCTTGCGGATGAAATGGCTTACTTTCTTTTCGTCCTCCGCAAGCAGGATTTTCATGGATTCGCTTCTATACATTGTATGGAGGTTGCCGCCCACTCTGAGCCGTCGACCACCACTCAAACTCTATTATCAGGTTACTCATTTAGATCGCTTCTTTATCAACCCGCAATGGCCAATCGGTCAAATTGCTTACGTTGTTCACAGGTTGATGAAGATTACTTTTTCTCTAATGACCCAAGCTTAATAATCATCTACGTGTGAACAACTACGATTCTCATCCACTAATCGGCTTCAGTATTGGAATCGCAGGCATTTTGACAATGTGAACAACTGGCCGGCTGCACACCAACATGCACGAACAAGCGAGAGTCACCACGGAGTAATCCGAGTTATTTACAGCTTATCCTGCCTTCTTCAGATATTCGTTCACAAAGTAGCCGCGGCTTCCAGCTGCGAGTTTTACGTGATTCCGCCTCCGGGCGCGGCCGATGAAATTGGACGCGCGGTAGCTCGAAAAGCGAAGGTGGTTCGCACCTGGAAGGTGCGTCTACTAGATCAACTCCAATCAAGAATCGAACCGAATCCGGGATCGAATAGCCTTTTGTAAGTGCGAACGGCGAAGCCATCCGTCATTCCGGCGACGTAGTCGCACAAGATCCTTGCCTTACTTTCCGCCGATTCTTGATTCCGGACAATCTGATCGAATGCTTCCGGCAAAAGGCGCAAACCTGAGTCCTTGGGGGCCAGATAGCTCTCGCACAACGCCGTGAAGATTCCTTCCAGAATTACTCGGCCCTTTCGTTCCAGCTGGTGCAGTTGTGAATGATCGAACACCAAATCATGGGATAATTTCTTATAGAGATCTGCTTCCGCGCGAACGGCCGGGTCGATGAAGAGCGTAAAGCGGTAACGACTGCTTTGGGACGACAGTGGGCCGTTACGCTCTCTCAGCGAAGTGGCTCGAATGAAGGCGCCAATTTTTCGGCTAAATCGCGCTTCGGCTTTACGGTCCTTGATGGCCGCTATTACGGTTTCGGCGTGTTGGACCTCATCCGCGCTTAGACCCCGTTGGCCGGCCCAAGCCTCGACTTTTTCGCTCCGGAGAAACCCAGCGTTGATGCTGTCAACCAAATCATTCAGGCAGTAGGCGGTATCGTCTGCCCAATCCATAATTTCACATTCCAAGGAGCGAAACTTGTTCCAGTCATCAATGTTTGGAAGCTCGTTTCCATCACACACAAATCGTCGCAGATACGCCTGGTCGTTATAGATGAAATGATTACGGACTTCTGCCTTTTCGCTGAGCAATCGCTTGTATTTGAGGATCCCATCCACAAAGGCACGCGTTGGATTCATGCCCCGCCGTACCGACCCTCCAGGATAAATGGTCTCGGTTATAATGCGCAGGCTCTGTGCGTTCCCTTCGAATCCGCCATACGATTGCATCAACTGATGTAAGGTTCGTTCACCAGCATGACCAAATGGACCGTGGCCCAGGTCATGAGCCAAGCAAATGGCTTCGACCAGGTCTGCATCGATGAAGAAATCGGTCTCCAAAGCAACAGAGTTTTTCTGCAGGAAAGAACAGATCGAGCGGCCAATCTGCGCGACCTCCAAAGAATGGGTTAGACGTGTCCGATAAAAATCAAACTCGCCTGAGACAAACACCTGGGTTTTGGCCTGTAAACGGCGAAACGCGGAGCTGTAAATGATGCGATCTCGATCGACCTGAAAAGCAGAACGAAAATCGTCCGGCTCCCGAGGATGTAGCGACTCAAGATCGAATGAATTATAAAAACCGTTCCGAGGCGAAGCTTTCAACGTCATCCCGCTGCGCCCCACTCTGCGATTGTCTGAGGCTTCTGGCCAGACTCATTCCATCTTTTTCTTCGGAGTCGCTGTGGTCGTTGCTGTCGCGTCCGGACTAGGGGAGAGATACGCGCGCGGAGTATCGTTTGGAATAGGCGAAGCCGGAGTGAGTGGAGACGCCTGAGGAGTCGGAGATGGCGCCGCCTTTTTTACAAAGTCCGTTCGCGCTTTCAATAGAGGATCCAAGCTCCAATCACTCACCAGGAAAACCCAGTTTTCGAGCTTCTGTTCGCTGGCCAGCCGAATTTTCCATTCCTCTAGCTGCTTGGTAAACTCAGCGTCTTTCTTGGTTTTCTCTTCCGGCGTTTCATTGGCCTGCGGCGTACGCGTCTCAGTCAGATTTGCACTCACCTTCACGCGCAAGAAGTGAGTTTGTTCGGGACCAGCGCCACCGATTTCCAACCGGTAATGAAATCCTTCGAACGTCTCCAACTGAACGACCAGCGGCTGCTGCAGGCCGGTTTCGCTAACCGGCGTGTTCTCCGGACGAACGTCTTGCAAAGAAATGGAAAGGGAGGAAAGAGGATCGGCGTTTTCTTTCTCCAAACTCTCATTGGCGGCAGCATCTTGAAGTTCCCAATCTGCGTGCTCATCTTTCCGGCTTACCTTCCAGCCGACAGCATTACCGACGTTATCACGGACTACGGACCGCACCTTCTGGGTGTCGATAAACTGTTTGTTGATCCAGTTGCTCGGGTTCAATGGATCGAGATTGGGAAATGTCTCTTCAATCAGATAGACCTGATCTTTTTTATCTGGATTAAAAGCAAAACGTCCCGAGCCAAGCGCGCTTTCGCTGCTGGACGGTCTCTTTCCGAGAATCAGCGTGGCGATCTTTTTGTCGCCGCTACCAAGGAGATCGATCTCAGTGCCGGACTGATCGCCCTGGCCAGGCGGGAGCAGTTGAAGCCTTCCAAATTGAGACGCTCCGACCTCCAACGCCCGCACATATTTCAGCTCCCAAATTGAGCGGAGTAGTTCCCGGATCTTGGCAAAGTCAGCCGGATATCCATATCGTTCGGCCACCTGCCAGCCGTCGCCGGAGGTTTGCAGACTCAGATTTTCTTTGCCTGCTTGCACCCGAACCTTGGTGACATCGTTGACCGCTAAATTGGAATAAATTTGTCGGTCACTGGATTCTCCTTTCCAGGTTGAGGATTGCCTCATCTGGAAAATCGTTCCGGCGATCACTAGCAGCAGAGCGATGCCCAGTAGCAGATAAACCTGTTTTCGTTTCATCGAGCAGCGCGACTTTGACGCTTAAATATCGCAAAACCCAAGCCCGCTAGCGTGACGAGTAACGGCATGGCGGCGATATTGATCCACTTCAAAGTGTTTTGCAGAGAGTCGATCTCCTGTCTCAAATCCTTGCG
>Ga0209526_10002861_pt1 | contig 11695 bp, 10 predicted proteins | sample JacPinW_OM2H0_M1_FD_188566 | JGI IMG/M metagenome (GOLD analysis project Ga0209526, IMG submission 188566) | Forest soil microbial communities from Algoma, Ontario, Canada - Jack Pine, Ontario site 1_JW_OM2H0_M1 (SPAdes) (version 2) | ecosystem: Environmental > Terrestrial > Soil > Boreal...
TGCGCACCTCATAAGTCATTGAAATCGCGGTGCCCAGGGGCGGAATTGAACCACCGACACACGGATTTTCAGTCCGTTGCTCTACCAACTGAGCTACCTGGGCGCTCCGCGAGCCGGGCTTATAGAAGAAGTACCGTGATCCTGTCGAGTCGAGCGTTGCTGCGCCGATGGCTCGCCCGAGGCGTCCTTGCCGCCGGCGGGGTCACATTGCTTCCCGCCACGGCCGCTGACGCTCAAACCGACGAGATCCAGGTCTATGACGCCGAGATCAACAATCCGGGCGTGTTCAGCCTCCAATTGCACAACAACTACACCCCGATCGGCCGCGAGCACGCCGAATTCGCGGGCGGCATCGCGCCGAACCACACCTTGAACGGTGTCCCCGAATGGGCCTGGGGCATCACCGATTGGCTGGAACTCGGCGCCTATGCACCGGTCTACTCGTGGACCGGCGACGGGCGCTTTCTGATCGACGGCGCCAAGTTGCGCGCCGAATTCGTCGTGCCGCACGCGGCGGAACGAAGCTTCTTTTATGGGATCAATTTCGAGCTCGGCTTCAACGCCCGATATTGGGACCCGAGCCGCACCTCCGGTGAGATCCGGCCGATTATCGGCGGGCGCCTTGGGCCCGTCGATCTGATCGTCAATCCGATCCTCGATACTTCATTCCAAGGTCTGGGTTCGCTCACCTTCGCCCCGGCGTCGCGGGTCGCCTATAACTTTTCCGAAACTTGGGCAGCGGCGCTCGAACATTATGCCGATTACGGCCGCCTCAACAATTTTGGGCCTCTCGGCCGGCAGCAGCAGCTCCTCTTCGCCGTGGTCGACTACAAGAGTGCTCCGCTAAGCGTAGAATTTGGTATCGGCCACGGCTTCACGGCGGCTTCCGACCCTCTGATGCTCAAGCTGATCCTGTCGCGCGATTTTTGAGGCCGGCGCGATCTGCTCTCAATCGAAGACGATGACGCCGCGCGCGACCTCGCCGGCCAGCATCAGCGCAAAGCCTTCGTTGATCTCGTCGAACCGGTAGGTGCGGCTGATCAGATCGTCGAGGTTGATTTTCTTTTCCAGGTCGAGGTCGGCGAGGATCGGGAAGTCGATGTTGGGCCGCACCGAGCCGTAATAGGTGCCGCTGATAATCTTCTCCCCGTAGACGATCTGCGACGGGTTGATCGGCGCCCGGGTTGCGAAGGCCGGGATGCCGACCAGCACCGCCCGCCCGCCGGGAGCGACGGCATCGATCACCTGCAGCGCGGTCTGCTCGCTGCCGATCGCGTCGAAGGCGGTATCGACGCCGAGCCCTCCCGTCATTTCGCGCGCCCGTTCGACGACGTTCTCGACGGTGGCATTGATCGTGTGCGTCGCACCAAAATTCCTCGCATAGCCGAGCTTGTTGTCGCGCAGATCGCAGGCGATGATCGGGTTGGCTCCAGCGAGCCGGGCACCTTGGACGACGTTCAGCCCGACGCCGCCGCACCCGACCACCAGAACGCTGGAGCCGGCCGGGACCCGGGCATGACGGATCACCGCGCCGATCCCGGTCGCGACGCTGCAGCCGATGATCGCGGCGTGCGTGAACGGCAGGTCGTCGCGCATCTTGACGACCTGCTCGGCGGGACAGACGACCTCTTCCGAGAACGTCCCGATGCGCGCCATCTGGTTGACCGGCTCGCCGTTCAGCGTGACGCGGGCCGTCCCGTCATGCATGCGCCAGCGCGGCGTGTCGTTGTGTCCGATGCACAGCACGGTCTGGCCGGAAGAGCAGTAGCGGCAGCGGCCGCAATGCGGACGGAACGAGAAGATAACGTGGTCGCCGGGCCTGACATTATCGACATCCGGGCCGTTCTCGACGACGACGCCGGCGGCCTCGTGCCCGAGCACCATCGGCAGCGGCAACGGCCAATCCCCGTTCATGATGTGCCAGTCGCTCATGCAGACGCCGGCCGCCTTGACGCGGACGCGAACCTCTTTGGACCTTGGCGGCTCCTGCTCGAGATCGAGGATCTGCAAGGGTTTGTTGATTTCCGTCAGAACCGCGGCGCGCATGTCGTCCTCCCTCGGGCCGGACTGCTCCGATCGACCGGCCGGTGGCCCTAGTTCCGCATGCTCCTGGGTTCCCGTCAACAGAACCGATGGGGGCGGGAGGCGTCAGGCAGTCCCGCTCGGACTCCCAATAGGTCGGATTTTACTTGACTTAGTTCCTGATTCGTTCTAGTGTCCCAAACGTAAACGCGCATTCCATATTTACCTGTGAATAAGCTTTTTTGACTGCTTCGGTCCAGGCCATTTCGACCAGCGTGCCAAGCGTATCGGCAGATGTTGAGCCATTCGTATAAATCATTTCCATTCTGGAGTACTATTGGATGTCACACATTTCTAATGTGGACTTGACCGAGTGTGAGCAGATCGCGCCGCGCTCCGACGCAGTCGATGAATTTCCGGTGGCGATGAGCAGGCTTGCCGAGCAACATCGCCCGTCACGGATGCCCTTCTTCCGCAATCTCGCGACCCTCGACCACGCGGCCGCCGGCGATCCGGCATTTCTCGGTCAGATACACCTTGTCTATCAGGCGGCGATGCACGCCACACGTGCCGCCGTTTATTATCTGCCGCACCTCGACAGCCCAGCCCTGCGCAAGCGCAAGCTTCAGATATTTGTCGACGACGATGGCCTGCCGGGCGGAGACACGCACCATTATCAACTGACGCGAGCGTTTCGCAATATCGGCGCCCAATGCGTGCTCGATGACGAGGCATTCGCAGAGCCAGAGGAATTGTGCCGCCACCTCGGTGGCGAAGCCGCCCAATTCGTGCGCCTCGCCAAAACGCTCTATTCGCGCTCGCTTGGCCCATGGTGCGCGATCGAGGTGATGTCGGTCGATTGGATGCGCGCCCTTGCCGAGGCCTTGTCGGCCCATTTCCCGCAATTCGCCGATGAGCCGTATTTTGCGGAGTGCTTTTCCGAGATGGTCGAAGAGCGCCACGCCGAGGAGTCGCTGTCGGTGACCCAGATGGTCCTCAGCGCGCGGCCGGCGCTGCTCTCCGCAACGATCGAGGACGCCAAGATCATGGCCGAGGCGCTCGATGGGGTGTGGACCCATCTCGACCGAATTGTCGAGATCGCCCGACAAAAGGCGGCGCAAGGGCCCTCGGCCTCGGCCTGACCTGTCGGCACGCTCGCAGCGCAGATGCGCGCGAGGTCTCGCCCTCACATCGGCCGAGGAGTCGATTTCAATGCGAATTAAAGCACCGGCCAGATTGGCCGTGGCCTGGCTGACCATGTTCCTGGTCGGAACCGAGCTGTTCGTCTTTTCTCCTTTGCTGCCAGTGCTGGCGACCGATTACCACATAGCTCTGTCATTGGCGGGGCTGTCGGTGACGATGTTTTCGTTAGCCTATATGGTGAGCGCTCCGCTGTTCGGATATTTCTCGGATCGTATCGGGCGCCGGCGGGTTTTGATCTGTTCCCTCCTCGCTTTTGCCCTCGCCAATATCCTCACCGCCGGCGCTGCAAACCTGCCGTGCCTGCTTGCAGTCAGGCTTTTTGCCGGTGCCGCGGCGGCGGGTGTCTCGCCATCGATCTATGCGCTCGTCGGCAGCGCCGCCCCACCAGACCACCGGGCCACCTGGCTGGCGCTGGTGGTCTCCGGTCTCTTGGTCTCGCTGGCAATCGGCGCGTCGGCGGGCGGCCTGGTGGGTTCCCTCGTCGGCGGGCCGCCGGTATTCCTCGCGCTCGCCGGCCTCGGTTTGGTGCTGGTCTGGCTGAACCGATGGGTCTGGCCATGCGATCACGACCGCGCCGCAGGCGTTATCGGCGCCGCAGCTAGCGATCCGCTTGCCGTTGTTGTTCTGGTGCGCCGCTTGATCCCAATGGTACTTTGGAGTACGGGCCTCTACGGCGTCTATACCTACCTCGGCGCCGGCCTCACTGCCGTCGGCTTCTCGACCCGGCAGACCGCCGCAGCCATCCTCTTTTATGGTTGCGGCGCAATCGTCGGGGTTCTTGTGGGTGGCCGTGTGGCCGATCGGCTCGGTTTCCGATTCACCGCGAGCGCGAGCTTTGCTGGCCTGTGCGCTTGCCTGCTGCTGGTGCGGCTGGCGCTCGACGCGGGCAGGTTGATCGAACCCGCCCTCGGCGTCAGCTCGGCTGTAGCGCAGCTGTTCTTTCCGGCTCAGCAAGCCGGTTTGGCAAATGATTTCCCCCGCCAACGCGCTGCGGTGCTCGCCTGGAACAACAGCGCGCTGTTCTTGGGCATTTCGCTCGGCTCCATCGTCGGCGGCGAAGTGATCGCACTGGGAAGTTTCGGAGCTGACTTGATCACCTCTGCCGGCATCGCTCTGGCAGGATGCATCATCAATGCGATCCTGGTCCCGGGTCGGGTACGGGTGAGCCAGTGACGCACTGCACCGAGACGGCTTTTTGACGCCGCCCTGACACCGAATTGACGGATATACGATAAATTTGGATGGAACCGGTTGCGCGACAGCGGCGTGCCCGCTGCGCCCCGGCGGCGACGGAGCTCTCGCCGGGGGCATCAGTGGGCAATATGGATAACGAAATCAGTCACGAAGCGCAAAACTGCGGCGCCTCGATCTGCACCGTGGTGCAAACGGCGCTGCGCCAAAACCGGCTGCTCTTCGCATTTCAACCCGTGGTTTGCGCGGCGACGGGAGACACGGATTATTTCGAATGCCTGCTGCGCATGCGCGATCTCGGGGGAACCATCATCGCCGGCGGCGAATTCATCACGCCGATCGAACAACTGGGTCTGATCGGATTCATTGACGACTACGTTCTCGAACTCACTGTCCGGGAACTCGCGCGTCATCCCGGAGTAAGGCTCGGGCTCAACATATCCGGGCTGACGGCATGCATGGGGCCGTGGCTGCAGTCTTTGATTTCGGCCTTGCAGTATCGGCCCGATGTCGCCCGCCGGCTGGTCGTGGAGATCACGGAAACTGCGGCACTGTCCGACCTCGAAGACTCGGCGCGCTTTGTCGACGCGCTCCGCCACGCGGGATGCCGCGTGGCGCTCGACGATTTCGGCGCTGGTCACGCCTCATGGCGGCATCTCGAGACTTTGTCGGTCGACACCGTCAAGATCGACGGTTCGTTTGTGCGAAACCTGGCGGATAGCCACGAAAGGCGCGTTCTTTTGCGGGATCTGCTCCGTCGGATCAGCGCTCTCGGCTGCATTACCGTGGCCGAAGGGGTGGAGAACGCCGCCGACGAGGCGGTCGCGCGGGCAGAAGGGTTCGGCTATCTGCAGGGTTACCATCTGGGTGCACCGACCATCAAGCGCGCTTGGCTTGGTCAGACATCGACCGGTTAGTCGGATGACTGGCGGCGGTCCTGCCCAGATGGAAGGCGAGCGCCGATCGAAGCCTTGGTCCGACGTGCGGATTGGTTTGACCGGAAGGATCCTGATCCTGGTGAATTCGAAGCATTTGCCCAAGCCGACAGCTCGACCACCCGGTGATACCGGGGGACCGGACTTGGGCTTTCCCAGGTCGCCTGATATACCGGGATGCCAGGACCCGCGAAGAAGCTGCGCTGGCGGTTCAGTCATTGGGCCAGATCGCTGGCGGGCTCGCTCGACCTTACGAGGGGTTGGGGCTCGGCCTGACTATTGTAAGTAAGCTGAGCGAGCGCCGTGGCGGGCGCCTGACAATCGCCGGCGCGCTACACAAAGTGAGAAAGATCTCTCTCGATTTTCCGGTCCCAACGGCAAGGGCCGAAGCGAGATCCTGGCGAAGGACGTTTTTTTGACGGATGCCGGCGTAGCCCCGGCGTGAAATGTAGACAGGGCGACACCTTTCGCGCTCGAGACGGCGCCGAGCCCACGCCGCGGAAAAGATGGGCGAACCAGAGGTTTGCAATGAACAACTTCTACCTCGAAGTGATTTCGCTGGTCGAGCGCCTTCATCGTCAATTCCTGGAGGTCGTCAAGCTGGAGCTGGAGGGGCTCCGCGTTCACGACATCAACAACGTCCAGGCCATGATGCTGTTCAATATTGGGGACGCGGAGATGACGGTGGGCGAGCTCACCTTGCGCGGCTGTTATCTCGGGTCCAATGTCTCCTACAATGTCAAGAAGATGGTCGAGAACGGCTATCTGGCGCATGAGCGCTCAGTCCACGACCGGCGGTCGATCCATGTTCGATTGACCGAGAAAGGGGGCAAACTGCGTGACCGCTTGGGCGCCATGCATGAGCGCCACGGCCAGATGCTTTCGCAGGCGACGCTGACCGCGGACGATCTGCAGAATACCGGTGTTACGCTGCGCAGACTCGAACGCTTCTGGATCCGCGCTGCCGATTTGGTTCAACGAGCACCGCCACAGTTTGAAGCGGAAGCGAACTTGGCCGAGCCCCCGGCTTCCGGCACGAAACAGAACCGCGATGATTTCGGCCCGAGAATCTCTTCCGGCAACTGACTGACTATTCTTCAGCTGCAGCCTCTCCCGGGGCTGCCATCATCGCTTCGGCGACAAGGCCGGCATTGCCGCGTATCGCGTGCTCTATCGCCTCGCCGATCTCGGCATGCTCCTTTAAATGAGCCTTGGCGTTCTCACGTCCTTGGCCAATGCGCTGGCCGTCATAGGAAAACCAGGAGCCTGACTTCTCGACGACGCCGGCCTGAACGCCCAGATCGATCAGTTCGCCGCGCTTGGATATCCCCTCGCCGTACATGATATCGAAATCGACGACCTTGAAAGGCGGCGCCATCTTGTTCTTGACGACCTTGACGCGCGTCTGATTGCCGATGATCTGGTCCCGCTCTTTGATCGCCCCGATACGCCGGATGTCGAGACGAACCGAGGCGTAGAATTTGAGTGCGTTGCCGCCCGTCGTGGTCTCCGGATTGCCGAACATTACGCCGATCTTGTGGCGGATCTGATTGATGAAGATCACCATTGCGCGAGAACGGGCGATCGAGCCCGTCAGCTTGCGCAATGCCTGGCTCATCAGCCGGGCGTGCAGCCCCATATGGCTGTCGCCCATTTCGCCTTCGAGCTCGGCGCGCGGCACGAGGGCGGCCACCGAATCGATGACGAGGACGTCAATGGCTCCGGAGCGGACCAGCGTGTCCGCTATCTCGAGCGCCTGCTCGCCGGCATCGGGCTGGGAAATCAGCAAGTCATCGACATTGACGCCGAGCTTGCGGGCATAGGCCGGGTCGAGCGCGTGCTCGGCGTCAATGAAGGCGCAGGTTCCGCCGCCGCGCTGCGCTTCGGCAATGACGTGCAGGGCAAGCGTCGTCTTGCCGGAGCTTTCCGGCCCGTAAATCTCAATAATCCGCCCGCGCGGTAGCCCGCCAATGCCGAGCGCGATATCGAGACCCAAAGATCCGGTCGATATTACCTCGGTATCGGCGGCAGCCTCGCGCGATCCGAGCTTCATGATCGAACCCTTGCCGAAAGCGCGTTCTATTTGCCCGAGCGCCGCGTCCAAAGCCCTCTGCTTGTCCATTGCTTCCTTGTCCAAGAGGCGCAATGCGGTCTGCATTGGTCCGTCCTCCTTATTCCATACCCGATGATGCCATGCAACGCGGCCCGGAGCTGCCGTCCGTACACTTTTTGTTCGAACAATGCAATACTGAAGCACGCGCTCTAGGCGACCCTTGCGCCGAGGACGTCTCTCACCTTGGCCGCGAGCTCCTTCAAGCTGAACGGCTTGGGCAGAAACTCGATACCAACGTCGCTGTCGAGGCGCTGACGGAACGCGTCCTCGGTATACCCCGAAATGAAGATCACTTTCATTTCCGGGTTTATCTCCCGCACTTCGCGGACGAGCCCGGGCCCGTCCATATGCGGCATAACGACATCGGTGATCAGAAGATTGATTGTTTCTCCAGGATTGCGGATCAAATCAAGCGCCGCTTCGCCGCTTCTTGCCTCTATTACCTTGTACCCTTTATTGCGCAGAGCGCGGGCGCCGAAGATCCTGACCGGATCGTCATCCTCGACGAGCATGATGGTGCCGTGCCCGGTCAAATCCTTTACTGCGGCGACTTCACCCATCTCTGACCGGGTGGGCTGTGCCGCATCGGCCGGCTCGCAGCGCGGCAGGTAAATCTGAAAAACCGCGCCCTGGCCCGGTGTGCTGCTCGCGAAAACAAAACCCCCTGTTTGCTTGACAATGCCGTATACCGTCGACAAACCGAGGCCAGTCCCGGAACCGACCTGCTTGGTCGAAAAGAAAGGGTCGAAAATCCGAGCCAGGTTCTCTTTCGGGATACCAACCCCGGTGTCCGTCATCTCGACCAGCACGTAGTCGCCGGCCGGCATTGACTCGTGCCCGCGTCGCAATTGACGCTCCTGGTGAACATTTGCCGTGCGAATGGTGAGCGTGCCGCCGCCGGGCATCGCATCGCGCGCATTCACCGCGAGATTGATGACGACCTGTTCGAACTGCCCTTGGTCGACCTTCACAAGGCCGAGATCGCGCCCATGCACGACCTCGAGGTCGATGTGTTCGCCGATCAGCCGTTCGATCAAGTGCCGCAATTCGTAGAGAACATCGGTAATGTTGAGGACTCGCGGCTGCAGCGTTTGCTGTCGGGAGAAGGCCAGCAGCTGCCGCACGAGATTGGCGGCCCGGTTCGCATTCTGCTTGATCTGCATGATGTCCGCGAAGGACGGGTCGCTCGGTGGCGAGCGCAGCAGCAGCAGATCGCAAAACCCGATCATCGCCGTCAGCAGGTTATTGAAATCATGGGCGACGCCGCCGGCGAGCTGACCAATGGCCTGCATCTTTTGCGATTGCGCGAATTGGATTTCGAGATTCTTCTGCTCGGTGACGTCGATGAAATGGAGGGTGAGCCCCTCCCCCGGTTCACCCCCAGTGCTGGCATCGGGGCCAAGCGCACCGTCCCCGGGATCGTCGAGGTGGCCAAGGAACAGGACCAGAGTCTTATCGCCCGGCCGCATGGGCCGGACCTCGACCGGTTCGGGATCAGCCGGCCCATCGGCAGCCGCGGCAAGCTTGCTGGCAATGCGGTCCCGGTCCTTCACGCTCAACAAATCGATTAGCTGCCGTCCTTTCAGATATAGGGGAGTAGTGCCGAACAGCTCACCGACCGCGCGGTTCGCCTCCTCGAATCGCCCCGTGCGGTCGAGCAACGCAATACCCACCGGGGCGTTGGCGAAACATCGCCGAAAGCGTTCGAAAGATCTGAGGGCAGTCTTCCACTCGCGCTCGGGCGTCAAATCGCACACGACTGACCGAGTATGCAGTTCGGTACCCGATCCGACGACGTTCTGCGCGATCCAGGCCGGCACAATCCGGCCCTGACGGGTCTTGAGCACAACCTCGCCCCGTTGCGCCGCAAAACTCTGTGCACAAAACGGGCTCCAGGCTGGCGTCCCGGCAGCCGGCGGGCAGGCCAAAAAATCACTCAGCCGAGCGCCGGCGGTCAAGAGTTCCGAGGGAGTGCTGCCGAGCCACTGCGCCAGTGTCCGGTTTACAAAGCGAAAGTGTCCAGTATCATCGACCGAATAAAATCCGATCGGGGCATTGTCTAGAAGGTTGGCGAGAATATTCCGCTCCTCCCGGAGCGCCGCCTCGGACCGATAAGACGCACTGACATTCTGAAAGCTCCAGTAGCTAAATCCGGGATAATCAGCGATCGGGTCTATCCTGAGTTTCAGGTGGCCGGTGTCGGGAGTCGATGTCTCGCTCAAAGAGAGAGTTGCGGTGGCCGGCACGCCGGCGGCGGCACGGCCGCGGAGCCGGCGAAATTGCGCCTCCGACTCCGCGTCCGAGCATAAGGCTTGCCTGACGCGATCCAGGGGCGACGCGGCCGGGCCGGGAAAGAGTTCGCAGAAAGCGCGGTTGGCATAGTGGATTCGACCGTCCGCCGCCACGATCAGTCGTGCCTCCGGTCCCGAGTCGAGCGCCCAACTCAACATTTGGAGGCGAGAGGCTAGGGCCGCATTTGCCTTGTGGCTGGCTAGAGCTGCGAGCCCGGCAAGGCCGAGCATTGTAATTGCTCCCGTCTCGGCAGGCCAAGCCGCAATGAGTCGCCCTATCCGGGAAATTTCGAGGACGATCGCGACCGCGACCAGGACCAAGCTCGCCACCGCCAGACAGCGGATCCACGAAGCCGTTGAGCGCTCGTCCATCTGCCTCGCCGACCCACCGGCCCGCACCGCTTTGGCAACCATTGGCTGCATCCGATTGACGGGGCATCCGAGTGACAGGGATTGTCACGCAATCTGCTGCCGCAAATGGGGAAGCGGCGCACGATCTCAATCGATTTTGGCCGCAATGCTAGCGAATTGATGAACGGTACCTCGGCGTTTGCCTGCGATGCGCAGCGCGGAGTTGAACTCCCTCGAGCCGAACGGAAGGGAAAGGCTCGTCAGTCGTCGCGGTGAGTGCGTTCCATCCGCTCGTGCCGCTCCTGAGCTTCGATGCTGAGGGTGGCGATCGGCCGGGCTTCGAGACGGCGAATGCCGATCGGTTCGTCCGTCTCTTCGCAGTAACCGTAGGTGCCGTCGTCTATCCGATGAAGCGCCGCTTCGATTTTGGAGATCAGTTTGCGCTCGCGCGCCCGAGTGCGCAGCTCGATTGCGCGTTCTGTTTCGAGCGAAGCGCGGTCCGTGAGATCGGGTTTCAGCAAACTCTCTTCCTTCAGGTGCTGCAGCGTATCCGACGACTCGGCCAGCAACTGGGCTCGCCAGCGCAATAGCTTTTGCCGAAAATATTCGATCTGAAGAGGGTTCATAAATTCTTCAGCATCGGAGGGATGGTAACCTGGCGGTAGCGACGGACGCATCGGTCTCCCCGAAACTCCGTGAACGAAGCGGCGCGGAGTATATGAATCGGGTCTCTCTGCATCAAGCCGGAGAATCGGATCGAGATGCTTGATTTGGCTCAGCTTTCGGTACCGGCCGCTCGGCCCGGTTGAAGGTGGTCTGCACCCGCGTCCTGCGACTGCCGACCCGGATTTGGCTTTGCGGCGGCGGCTCCGGCTCACGAAATCGAATGCGCTATCAAGCTTTCTACTTAGGGCTTCCTTAAGGTGTCCAGCTCTACTATGCCGTCATGGACGACAACGTTGGGCTGTACGACTTTGCTTGATATTGAAATTTTGGCGCGCACCGGCGCCACCCCGATGGATTTGCCGCCTCCCGATACGAAGCGCTGGGTCGCCCGGCGCAAGGCGGTGGTAGTCAATGCGGTGCGTAGCGGCGCCATCAGTCTGGAGGAAGTTTGCCGCCGTTATGAGCTTTCCGTAGAAGAATTCCTTGCATGGCAGCGCGCTATCGATACCCACGGGGTCGCGGGCCTGCGGGTGACCCGACTGCAGATCTATCGCGATACGCCTCCGGCTCGGCTGGCCAAACCGCGTTATTGAGCTTTTCTCTGCGCCGCGTGCAGGTAAGCCGTCGCGCATGCGGCACCGATCGCGACAGGTCCTCGATCGGGTCCTAGCAACTGGGTCCCGCTGTACTTTATTACATCGGTAAGCGGGGACGACACTAACGATATCGTTAACTCAATTTTGTTGATATTCGTCGGATATGCCCCTGAGGGATATTGAATAATATTCTTTATTTCGGGTAATTCTTTCAATTCGGCAAACCAGACCTCGAAGCCGTCCATTTTCCCTCCGCCGTCTTGCGCCGGTTCGGAGGGCAGCCAAGTTTCGGCCGGACAGCAGTAGATGTGACGGTCTTTGCCCCAG
>Ga0209526_10002862_pt1 | contig 11693 bp, 10 predicted proteins | sample JacPinW_OM2H0_M1_FD_188566 | JGI IMG/M metagenome (GOLD analysis project Ga0209526, IMG submission 188566) | Forest soil microbial communities from Algoma, Ontario, Canada - Jack Pine, Ontario site 1_JW_OM2H0_M1 (SPAdes) (version 2) | ecosystem: Environmental > Terrestrial > Soil > Boreal...
CGTGAACTGGATGAGGCCGCTGTCGTTTTCGCTCACGTCGAAGGCCGCCGCGCGAGAAGAGTCGGAAAGGCCGCTGCCGGCGGAGGCCGCCAATTGCTTAAGTTTCGGCATGACTCTCGCACGCTCGCCCGGATCGGGGATGCGCAATTGCACGCCGCGCGGCTGGGCGCCGATGCCGCCGGTGATCGCAACCTTCTCCTCGCGCAGCACCCGCCGGACGCTGTCGCGCAGATTGTCGACAAGAGTCTTCACGACCGAATTGCTGTCCACCTCCAGAAGCACATGCGATCCCCCTTGCAGATCGAGGCCGAGCACGATGGCGCGGGCCGGCATCCATTTCGGGAGATGCGAAATCACCGCCTCGCGATGGTCCGGGCCGAGGAGGCTCGGCACGATGAGGAGAAGCGCGAACGCCGTCATCGCCAGAATGGATACGATCTTCCAGGCCGGAAAACGCAGCATGATGGTGCAAAATCTCGACGGTTATGGGCGCGGCTCCCGCCGCCTGCCCGGTGTTCCTGCTTGTTGCAGGCTTGGAATCAAGCCTGATCCTTGACCGGCTCGCCCTTGGCCCGCACGTCCGAAATCATCGCCCGGAGGATGCGCACCCGGACATTCGGCGCGATTTCGAGTTCGAGCTCCGCATCATCCACTACTTTCGTCACTTTGCCGATCAGGCCTCCGGTCGTGATCACGCTATCGCCCCGGCGCGTGTTCTTGATGAGATTTTCATGTTCCTTCGCCTTTTTGCGCTGCGGCCGGATGACAAAATAATACGCGATGGCAAAGATCAGCGCGAAGGGCACCAACTGCATGAGTATGTCCGCCGAGGTGGGGCCGGCGGCAGTGGCGGCTTGGGCGAAAGCAGGTGTAAACAAAATCCCTTCTCCTTGATTCCTAGTCCTTTAAAGACTTGCGTCCGCCAAGACTTCTGTCTGCATGGCGCGCGAATATAGCCACAGCGGGCGCGAAAGCAATGGCGCGAAGTGCCGCCATCAATCAGCCGGTTTGCGGGGTCTCCTGCCGAAGGGAGGCTACGCGCGCTTTACGAATGACCCTGTCCCGGCGGTCCGGATTCCGGAAGTTCGGAAAATGGTCTAAAGCCGCGCAGTTCCTACTTTGAAAGCTTACCGACATGCCGTCAGCTCACAAACCGCCACGCAAACGCACGCCGCACTTCATTGAGGCGTGGCGGCGCCATGCAGGCCTGACCCAGGTGCAGGTGGCGGAAAAAATGAAGGTGGAGCAGTCTACGGTAAGCAAACTAGAGCGTGGCTTATCGCCCTATGACCAGGATATGCTCGAGGAACTGGCCGCAGTTTTCGAATGCGCGCCCGCGGATCTGATTTCACAGCAGCCGGGGCCGTCCCCTGCGGCACCTCGCAGATCTGACGGCGAGAAGGAAAAGGTTGTCGGAACAAAAGACGGCCCAGAGTTTCCCGGCGATTACTCCTCCGCCAAGGCGCTGGAGCGGATTGCCGCCGCTCTTGAGAGGCTCGCCGGCGCGCAAGCCGGGCCCTGCGATTTCAACGCCGCCGAGGCGTTCGTCTTCGCCGCCGGGACCGCGACGCTTGTCCCTGTCCCGTGTGTCAATCGTGTCGATATCGGACTGTTGCACGTCATCGACCAGGCCAGGGACACGCTTCTCGCCAATACGGAGCGCTTCGCCCAAAACTTCGCGGCCAACAACGCGCTGCTTTGGGGCGCCCGCGGAATGGGCAAATCCGCGCTCATCAAGGCCGTGCATGCAACAATTAATGCGCGTCTCGCCGCTTCTCTAGGCATCAAGCCGCTCAAACTTGTCGAGATTCATCGCGAGGACATCGAGGGGCTGCCTCACCTTATGGCGCTCTTGCGCGGAAAACCCTGGCGCTTTCTTGTTTTTTGCGACGATCTTTCCTTTGAAGCGGCGGATACGAGCTATAAATCGCTGAAGACCGCCCTCGAAGGCGGGATCGAGGGACGCCCGGGAAATGTTTTATTTTATGCAACGTCGAACCGCCGCCATATCCTTTCCCCCGAAATGATCGAAAACGAACGCGGAACCGCGATCAATCCGGACGACGCGGTGCAGGAAAAGATCTCACTTTCGGACCGCTTCGGTCTTTGGATCGGCTTTCATTCCTGTTCGCAAGACGATTATCTCGCGATGGTTTTCGGCTACGTCGAGCATTTCGGTCTTGCTGGCTCGCGCGAAAAAATCGAGCGCGAGGCGCTCGAATGGGCGATCACGCGGGGCTCGCGTTCCGGCCGGACGGCCCCTCGCCGGGCGATTGGGCAGGCCGGTAGAATGACGTGGTCCGTTCAATTCACAGATCATGCTCCGGGGGAAACCAAGGCTTTTAGGCGTGCGCGGAAAGGCGGCCCATGCGTCCAATCCGGTAATCGTCCATCGCTTGGTCTATCTCGGCCCGCGTGTTCATCACAAAGGGCCCCTGGCCAACGATCGGTTCCTCGATCGGCTGCCCATTGAGGAACAAGAGCGTGCTGTCTTCCAGCGCCTCGATCGCAAACGTTTCATCCTCGCGTTCGAGGACGGCCAATTCGGCCGCGCTCGCGATTTCGCCAGACCCCAGCCGGACCCGGCCCTTGAGCACGAAGAGCGCCGTGGTCCAGCCGACCGGAATACGAAATTCCACGCGCCCGCCGGCGTTCAGGCGCACGTCCCAAACATTCATCGGACTAAAAGTATGCGCAGGGCCTTGCGTTGCTTGGTAATTGCCCGCGATAACGCGCACGGTCCCGGCGCCGGACGGCAGGTCGACCCGCGGTATTTGAGCATTGGTGATGTTTTGATAGCCAGGAGGGGCTTTCTTGTCTTTCGCGGACAAATTGACCCATAATTGGATCATCTCGAACGGCCCGCCGCGCTTGGCATATTCGGAACCGTGAAATTCCTCATGCACGAGCCCCGAGGCCGCCGTCATCCATTGGACGTCGCCGGGACGGACGATGCCGCCCCCGCCCGAGGAGTCGCGATGCTCGACCTCGCCGCTATAGACAATCGTGACCGTCTCGAACCCGCGGTGCGGGTGGGCGCCGACCCCGCGCCTTTGTTCCGAGGGAGGAAAATTCTCCGGCCCAGCATAATCCAGCAGCAGAAACGGCGATATTTCCTTGCCGAGGTCATTGTAGGAAAAAATGCTGCGCACGGGAAACCCATCGCCGACCCAATGGCGTTGGTTGTTGCGCCGAATAAAGGAAAGCTTTTTCATCGTTCGATCTCCTTGGCCAACATCCGCGTGGAACGCGTCGGGGATTTGCAAGACGGCGGCATTGCTTGCCAGACATCGGCACATCGGGGCAATTTTTCAAGAGCCCGCGCTCATGCCGCCGCGCCGATGCCGCACGGGCGATCCACATTCGCCAAGGCCGCGTGCAAAACTCTCGTATCGGCGCCCGGTTTCGCCGACTCCACCGCGAGATGGCGCCGCCACCTGCGGGCACCTGGGAAGCCATTGAAAAGCCCTAGGAGATGGCGTGTCATCGCGTGAAGCGGAACACCTTCGGCAAGGCGCGCCTCGACATAGGGAATGAAACCCTCGACTGCCGCCGCGCCGCTAGCGACCGGAGCCGGCTCGTTGAAGAAAACCGCATCGACATCGAGGAGCAGCGCCGGGTTCTGGTAGGCGGCGCGCCCGACCATCACGCCATCGACGTGATGGAGTTCGGCGCGCATCTCCGCGAGTGTCGCGAGGCCGCCGTTGAGCACCACGGCAACATTGGGAAAGCGCTGTTTAAGGGCATGGACGAGACCGTAATCGAGCGGTGGCACGTCGCGGTTGTCCTTCGGAGACAGGCCTTTCAGCCAGGCCTTTCGCGCATGGACAATGAGCGCGTCGCAACCGGCGGCGATGACGCGCCCTGCCAAGCCGCCTAGCGCCGCCTCCGGGTCTTGTTCGTCGACGCCCGTGCGGCATTTGACGGTCACCGGAATTTTGATCCGCGCCTTCATCGCGGCGACGCAATCGCCGACAAGCTCCGGCTCGCGCATCAGACAAGCGCCGAAAGCACCGCTTTGCACGCGCTCGGACGGACACCCAATATTGAGATTGATTTCATCAAAACCGTAATCGGCGCCAATTCGCGCCGCCGCCGCCAATTCCGCGGGATCGGAGCCGCCGAGTTGAAGGGCGACGGGATGCTCGGCCGCGTCGAACCGCAGCAGGCGGTCGCGCTCGCCATGCAGGACCGCGCGGGCCGCCAACATCTCGGTGTAAAGCCGCGCCCGCCGCGACAAGATGCGATGGAAAAACCGGCAATGCCGGTCCGTCCAATCCATCATCGGCGCCACACTAAATCTAAACTCTTGATTTATCACCATTTGTTCTTTAGTCTCAATTCACTAAGTCCGGTCGTGTGCACTCTTTTTTACGCCATCATTCGCGATCATGGAGAATCTTTTGCGGCGCGCCGCCGATCGCCTCGAGAGCGGCAATACGCGACCATAGCATCCAATATCTTCGGAGGTTTCGGCTTTTTCATGCAATCAAGTCTGCACAGGTTGGCCGCCTGCCAGAGACCGCACCGACGAGGTTTTCCAGCCGCGTGAGGGTGTGATGCTTCACGTTCCCCTCATTAAATGCGGAACATGAATTCGTTGACGTAGCGGTCAAGATGCTTTGGGCTCGCGTGGTGATAGACGCCAATCAACCCGCGCTTGAGAACGGCAAAAACACTTTCGATCTCGTTTGTGGTGACACCGTCACAAATGAATTCGCCTTCCCAATGGTTGACGGTATCGTTGAAATGTCGCCGATGCCCCAGTAGGCTCCGGCTTCGTCGGTATGCAAGGTCAAGCCGATTTCCACATGCCGATGAATTTCGGCCTGGACGGCTCCCGCATCCGTGTTTGTAGTTATCTTGGCGACCGTCCGTCCGCCTTTCTCGCGCAAACGCGGCGGCAGCGGCGTTCTATGCACCCTCGCCAACGCGCGCAACCATCTCACCTGTGCGGGACTTGCTTTCGCGACAAGCACGTAGCGTGAGTCTCTCATTCCGTCTTGTCGGCTGCACTGAATCCGGGCGGACCTCCATCCTTACTCCAGGCCCCCAGTCGAACCGGCGCAGCGATTGCCGAGCGTATCTTGATTCGGGGTCCCCTTAAAGCCCGACAGGCTCTCGAACATGCCGCGCCCATCGATCCCGCCAACCAGCGGGTCAATGAGATTTTCCGGATGCGGCATCAGGCCAAGAACATTGAACCTCTCCGAATATATCCCGGCGATGTCATTGACCGATCCGTTGGGATTGGCGCCGCGATCCCTTGCACCTCGCGCGTCGCAATAGCGGAAGGCGACGCGGCCCTCGCCCTCGATGCGCGCAATCGTTTCCGCATCGGCGGTATAATTTCCTTCGCCGTGCGCGATCGCCACTTTGATGATCTGGCCTTTGCCATAGCGGGAGGTAAAAGGCGTATCGTTGCGCTCGACGGTCAAATGCTGCATCCGGCAGATAAAGCGCAAATTGGCGTTGCGCATCAACACGCCAGGCAATAGCCCGGCTTCAACGAGGATCTGGAAGCCGTTGCAGATGCCGAGAACGAGACCGCCGCCCCCGGCATGAGCGCGCACGGCGTCCATGACCGGCGCCCGCGCGGCGATGGCGCCGCAGCGCAGATAATCGCCGTAAGAAAAGCCGCCTGGAAGCACCGCAAGATCGGTGCCGACGGGCAGACTATGGTCGCGATGCCAGACGATGGAAGGCTTAGCTTTGGCGATTTTTTCCACGGCGCGGAGCGCGTCTCGCTCGCGGTTGGAGCCGGGAAAGAGAATTATGGCGGCTTTCATGCGTCGGCGATATTGTCCTCGCTCATGGCTGCTTGCGCGAGCAAATCCGCCGCTTGCGAAAATTTAGAAGATTTCCACCTGGAAATTTTCAACGACTTGGTTGGCGAGCAATTTCTCGCAAGCATCGCGCAGCACTCCCTCCGCCGCGGTTCGATCGTTTGCCGCGAGTTCGATCTCGAATATTTTTCCTTGCCGCAGGCTGTCGATACCGGCGATGCCGAGCGATTTCAGCGCACCCTCGATGGCCTTGCCTTGCGGATCCAAAATCCCGGTTTTGAGAGTCACGACCACCCGGGCTTTCATCAGTGCAAATTCCAACTCTTGCAGATGATCACGAGCAGCCGCCCATCCGTATCGACCGCGATGGGACGGTTTCCCCCAGCGCGGAACCTAGCGTCTGCACGTCTCGCGGTATCTACGGCAATTTCCTTCGCGTTGCTCGCCTAATTCCTCCTTGTGCTGGCAGGCGCGCCGCAGTTTTTCGCACTGCCCAGACCCACCGCCTATGAGGATGCCTCCCGGTCCAATCTCAAAAGAAGGTTGAGAAGACGCCGAAATGGGTACAGAGAAAAGAGCCACTGCAGCAGCGATGGAGAGTGCATACGTGCGCATTAATAATCCTCCCTCGCGAGGAGCGGATCGATCTTCACTGGACGAGCTTCGGCCCATTGGCGCGGGGCTGCTCGTTTTCCTGCAAGATACCGAGCCGCCTCGCGACTTCGGTATACGCCTCGACCAGCCCGCCGAGATCGCGGCGGAAACGATCCTTGTCGAGCTTGTCGTTCGATCTGATGTCCCACAGGCGGCAGGAATCGGGGGAAATCTCATCGGCGACGACGATGCGCATTACATCGCCTTCCCACAGCCGGCCGCATTCCACCTTGAAATCGACAAGCCTTATGCCGACGCCAAGGAAAAGCCCGGATAGGAAATCGTTGACCCGAATCGCGAGCGACATGATGTCGTCGATTTCCTGCGGGCTCGCCCAGCCAAACGCCGTGATATGTTCCTCGGAAACCATCGGGTCGTTGAGCTCGTCGTTCTTGTAGTAGAATTCGATGATCGAGCGCGGCAATTGGGTGCCTTCCTCGATCCCAAGCCGGGTCGAGAGCGACCCGGCCGCGACATTGCGGACAACCACTTCGAGCGGCACGATTTCCACTTCCCGAATCAATTGCTCGCGCATATTGAGGCGGCGAATGAAATGCGTCGGAACGCCGATGTCGTTGAGATTTTGAAAAACGAACTCGGAGATCCGGTTGTTGAGCACCCCTTTTCCGTCGATTACCTCGTGCTTCTTGGCGTTAAACGCGGTGGCGTCGTCCTTGAAGTGCTGGATGAGCGTACCCGGTTCGGGACCCTCATAGAGGACCTTTGCCTTGCCTTCGTAAATGCGGCGGCGGCGATTCATTGGGATTAACCGTGGCTTGAGATGATCCATGGGTGGCCGTGGCTCCTTTGAACGACCTATGTCCCACATCCGGACGCGCCATCGCAATGGGCGTCAATGGCGGGCGGGGCCAGTAGGCTATGCGCTTATATGTTGCCGCGGAACGGGGGGGCGCAGCTTTTTCCGGTGCCGGAGCAAGCTAGCCAAACCCAACCTATCCGAAAGCGGATTTCCCTACAATGCCAAGCTAACACTATGCCGGGCTTGCAAATAGATTTTCGTAGGATCGATCCCTCCCTGTCGAAATGGATGATTGATCTTTAGCAGAGATTCGTAACGGGATATACGAAGAAATCGAGCTGCAACGTCGCTGTGTCAGGCATAGCGCTTTCGCAAGATATTGCTATTCTCGAAGTTGCCACCTAAATGCGAGATGCAACCGTGCCAAGGGGAGCATCATGACGACTTTCGACGAGCGGGAGCATGCTTTCGAAGCGAAACTCGCCCATGACGAAGAACTGAAATTCAGGGCGAGGGCGCGGCGCGACAAATGGCTAGGACTTTGGGCCGCCGGAAAACTCGGCAAGGCTGGCGCGGCGGCGGACGATTACGCAAGCCGCCTCGTCGCTACCGAAATCGAGATAGGCAGCGCGGGCCAGATTCTCAAGACTATACGCGCCGACTTCGACCGCGCCGGAGTCGATATACCGGACCACGAGATACGCAGGAAGATGGATGAACTTCTCGTCGCGGCGGTGGAAGAAATCATGAAAGTGGCCGCTCGGGAAAAGGCGCATCGCGGCGAGGCCTAAGCAGCGAGTCGTTGCCTGTCGCGCGGTCTCGTTCGGGAGCTGGATTTTGCCGTGGCCTCTTTTGTCAGGAGAGCGCCACCATGTGGTGGGGGGTTCGCACATCGGCGCGTCCGCCACGTTGCCCCGGCGGGGCCGCGATTTCGGAGCCGGCGTGGATGCGGCACCCGCGCGTTAACCCCCGCCGCAAAACGGCATGGTTTTTTCTCCGCCCTACTGGCCGGTTTTTACTCCGCCTTTGACATGAACGCGAAAAGGGGAGCACGGTTGGAAGCGAATTGACATCCCGCGCGGTTCGGAGTGGCCGTGATCGACCGTCCGGTTCACAAGCGATTCGTGATTCATCCCATGCTGGAATCATAATCGATTCTGTCATGCAAGTCTTATTTAGCGCCTATGGGGCTTGACCCGGAGCCGTTGTTTGTCGCCGCAAGGGCCCGTTTGGTGACGAAGAAGAACATATGGCGGCGGCCATTCTTGATCAACGCGGTGGAGTTTGACTCCCGCCTGATGTGTTTGCGTGCGGCGCATGAGTTCGTCGAGGCGGGCTTCGAGGCGCGCGGCAAGGCCTTGCCAAGGCTCGACCAAAATGGCAAACTCAGCCTCGATATCTGGTCATCGGGTGGGTCTCGGCTGAGGGTTCAAGCCCCATTAGTTCGAGGGATGTCCGGTTAGGAGGGTCAAATGGGCATGTTCGACGGAATTCTGGGCGGCGTCATTGGCGCCGGAACGACGGCGCTCCTCAACAGCTTCATCGAAAAGCAAGGCGGCTTGCAAAACGTCGTCAGCCAATTCGAGAAGAGTGGCTTCGGCGATACCATGAAGTCATGGATTTCGCATGGACAGAATTTGCCGATCACGACGGAACAGATTCATCAGGCACTCGGCTCCGACACGGTGAAGGAACTGGCCGCCAAGATGGGTCTTCCCGCCGACAAACTCGCCGAATTGCTGGCGCAACATCTGCCGCACGCCATCGACAGGGTGACTCCCGACGGCAAACTCCCATCTTAACGCCGTTACCATTGCCGGTCATTTGACCCGCGCGTGTTAGCGTGAGCACGCCGCCATCGGCAAGCGGGGGCCGATTACGCGTCGCACACCTTCACGCCACCCTCATTTACAAAGACCAACTGAGTCAGGGGTTAGTGTCGCTGGCATTACTTGTTATAAAAAACGGTTGCGCGGAGCGTTCACAATTGTTATGGTGAAGATGGCATTAATCCGAGGAACGGAATATTGACATTTATGTTAATACATAAATGGAAGTAAATATTCGGTTTCTCCTAATTATGCCTAACATATCTAGGGAGGGACCACTAAAATGAAACCATCTGTTTTCATCGCCGCGTCATTTGCGGCGCTCTCGGGGATGGCGTTCCTTGGGACTGGATTGGCACAGGCGACAACTATTCCAGCCACGATCTCATCCACGCTGACGATCTCAACGGATAGTCAACTAACTAGTAACGTGAGGTGCACGGTGACAGGCGCCCCCTGTATCCTGTTTGGAGCGCCCGGCATTACGCTGAAACTCAACGGCTTCACAATGACGGGTAACGGAGTCAGCCGGGCCTCTTGCACGCTCGCCTTTGGGGAAACTGGGATTGATACGAATGGCAAAAACAACGTGTCCATAGAGGGGCCGGGGGTGGTCACGAGATTCAACGACATCGGCATCGTGGTGAGCGGCAATAACTCAGAGGTAGAGGGCGTGGCCATAACAAGCAGTTGCAGAGAGGGCATTCGAGTGCTTGGCAGCTACAACGGAGTGGTAGGGAATAGCGTGAGCCGGGCCTCTCTGAGTGGCTCTTTCTTTACGGGGATATTTCTCTCAAACCCCGGAGGGAACAACAGGGTTCTACACAATGAATTTGTAGGAGCTGGCCCCTGGCCCACCACGTCGAGCCAAGGCGGGCACGGAATCTTTGTGGGTGAACCCGGTTTCCCCTCAAAGAATAATCTCATTCAAGGGAACAACGCTTCAGGGAACCCCGGAGCGGGAATATTCATCCGCGTGGGTTCTACTGGCAATACGATACGTCACAATCAAGCCCTGGGGAACGTCGTATTCGACGACATCTTTGACGACAATGCTCTGCCCGCAAACACGTATGATAACAATCTCTGCGAGGTGTCTCGAATTGGGCCGAGCGCGGTAAACATTTGCAAGGTTCCGAACATCGCAGGGCATCGCAATGGCAATCCGGATGGGGATTAAGAAACGAAACTCTTAGAGTTTAATTCTGCATCCCAACCAATCCGTGCCGGCCCTGTGGAGTATGGCAGATGGAACAAATCCCGAGCCGGGGAGGAACTCGTCATCGTTTATAGTAGGTGACCGCTTAGCAACGATGGGGGACATCGTATCGTTCCCGATGTTCCCCCATCGCCTTCCCACATATCGATATTATAAACTTGTTGGCTTAAACCCCTTCAAATCGGCTGCTGGGCGGTCTTCTCCAACAACAGTGCAACTATTTTCAGAGCCTCGTCAGCCCGGGGCCCACAAAGAGCTAGCGGGTTTGCCTGACGTATTTGCTCATGCGCCCTCAAAGACTGGGCATAATCTGGTCCTTTTCCAGCGCACCTTCCTCCTCCGGCTCGCCGCCTTCCTCCGGCAATTCCTCCGGCTCGATCTTGATGCTGAGCCTGCCTCCTTCCTCGATCGCCGCGCGGCGCAAGGTTTCCTCGGCTTGCCTCACCTCATGCTGGCGTTTCCACAGCGCCGCGTAGATCCCATTTCGCGCCAGCAGCACGGCATGCGCCCCGCGTTCCACGATCCTGCCCTTGTCGAGCACGATGATCTCGTCGGCATTGACAATTGTCGAGAGCCTATGCGCGATCACGAGGGTCGTCCGGCCCTTGGCGACGAGATCGAGCGCGTCCTGAATTTCGCCTTCAGTAAAGGAGTCGAGCGCCGACGTCGCCTCGTCGAGAACGAGTATCGGCGGCGCCTTCAAAATGGTTCGGGCGATCGCGACGCGCTGCTTTTCGCCGCCCGAGAGTTTTAGGCCGCGTTCGCCGACCTGCGCCTCGTAACCGCCGGGAATATGTTCGATGAAATGGTCGATTCGCGCCAGGCGGGCCGCCTCGCGGACCTCGGCGTCGCTCGCCTCAAACCGGCCGTAGCGGATGTTATAGGCAATGCTGTCGTTAAACAGCACGGTGTCTTGCGGAACCATCCCGATTGCCGCGCGCAACGAGGTTTGGGTCACCATCGCGATATCCTGACCATCGATGGTGATTCGCCCGGCGGAAGGCTCGTAGAAACGGAATATCAGCCGCGAAAGCGTGGATTTGCCGGCCCCCGAGGGACCGACAACCGCCACGGTCTTGCCGGCCGGCACGTCGAAACTCACGTCCTTTAGAATTGCCCGGCGCGGGTCGTAATAAAAAAACACATGCTCGAACGAGAGCCTGCCGTTCGTCACGGCAAGAGGCTTCGCGCCCGGGCGGTCCTCGACCTCGGGATGCTGCGCGAGAACGGAGAACATCATCTCGATGTCGATCGCCGCTTGTCTGATCTCGCGATAGACGACACCCATGAAGTTCAACGGCTGATAGAGCTGAATCATCATCGCATTGATGAGGACGAAATCGCCGACCGTATTGGCGCCGCTCTCGATGCCGGCAACGCTCATCGCCATCGCGGCGGTCAACCCACATGTAAAAATGACAGCCTGCCCCGCGTTGAGCCAGGCA
>Ga0209526_10002863_pt1 | contig 11692 bp, 9 predicted proteins | sample JacPinW_OM2H0_M1_FD_188566 | JGI IMG/M metagenome (GOLD analysis project Ga0209526, IMG submission 188566) | Forest soil microbial communities from Algoma, Ontario, Canada - Jack Pine, Ontario site 1_JW_OM2H0_M1 (SPAdes) (version 2) | ecosystem: Environmental > Terrestrial > Soil > Boreal...
AACCGTGCCGCATAGGCCGGACCGGCCACCGCGAGCAGAAGGGCTGCCGGGATCGCTATCGCATATCGCCAAGCCGCAGGCTTCGACCATCCGGTCGGACGCATCGGAATGCGTCGGTCGATTTTCTGTGCAAACGTCATCCCGATCGCGATCAGGATGATGATGACCAACGTGAAGAAGAACCAGCCATAGAGGACGTGGTCGGCTTCGACCGCCGCCGCACTGCCCTCGAGATGCGCCAACACGATGATCCCGAGCGCTCGCATTCCATTGGCGGCGATCGGCACGACGAGCGACAAGGCGATGAATACGGTTCTTCTGACGATGCTCTGGTACATCACCACAGCGAAGAAGCATCCGAAAACAATCGAGGCAATCAGAAAGCGCAGCCCGGCGCAAGCTTCGGCGATCTCAAAGGTGCCCTCCGGTATTTCAATCATAAACCCGTCGGAGAAGACTGGAATGTGAAGCAATTCCAGTCCGGCGATACTGATCTGGGCGGTGATCTTCTGGAGCGTAGGAACGAGAAAGGCGCCGCTCGGCACGAGGAAAAATAGAAAAAGCAGCGGTGCCAGCAATAACCAGAAGACGCGGGGGCCGAGCGCCAACAGCACTACGACCTCGAACATCCCGACCAGCAGAAATTGGCGGGCTTCTTGGATGTCGAGAATGGCGGCGATCAGCCACAGCCCGGTAAGGAAAGGCATCGCGACCAATGGCCACAGAGTCGGGCTCGGCGACACCGACGCTATGACCCAGCGCCGCTCCCACAATAGAAAGCCGACGAGCGGGACAACGAGAAAGCAGTGATTGTAAGCGGTCGACTCGACCCAAACTTGGACGGCTCCGCTGACCTCGCGCTGGAATACGATCCCGAAGGCCAGGGCCGCAATGCCGATAGAGAGCAGCGCCGATCGCCATCCCGGCGCGACCAGCAAACCGGCGATTGGTCGCCTATTCAGGATCGAGCGAAGCCCGGTCGCGCTGCGCCCAGGTCTTGCTGGCTTGCTTCCCACGGGGGAGCGCCTCAACAACAAGACACATCCTGCATGTCAGCCGATTCCTCTGACGATCAGTGGGCCCAGTCGGGTCGCCACCATTAGCGGCAAGTGTTTCCAAGCCGCGATAAAGACGGCCAGTTTCGGGTTGAGCGGGTTCAAATCCGGCATCGAGCGCCCGGGCGCCAAGCGGAATTGATAGATGAGAGGGCTCGGGTGAAATCCCCAGTTGCATTTGAACGCGTAAGATCCTGTGCCGATTTTGCTGCGGCCGAAATCGAAGATGCGATAGCCCCGTTCACACGCTCTGCGCATCACTTCCCAATACATGAAATCATTGGCGGCAAGCTGCCGCGCCGCGGCTATGCCGCCTCCGTAAAACGGCAAAACCTCGTCGCGAAAATAGAAATTCAGCACCGATGCGACCGCTTTGCCGCCGGATGATATGGTGACGATATCGGATGAGGTCGAAAATTCATCCTTAAGAATGCGAAAATAGGATTTGGCGAAGACGGGCGTGCCGAGGTTGCGAACGCTTTCGGCGTAAATGCGATAGAGGCGGTCGATGCCGTCGTCAATCTCCGAACGCAACTCGTGCCGCATGCCTTTGCGCACCATCGCCCGCTGCTTGCGCGGTATCGCTTTCAGATTGCGCTCGACGATCGGATCGAGCTCCCGCCGAAATGTGGCGTAGAGCCCCGGTTTGCTCGGCCAATCGCCCCGGCTCACCGAGAAATCGCGCAATTCGAGTATCGGGACGGCAAGGACCTCCATGAGCCGGACGGCCTCGCCTTCAAGCGCGCGCAGGCCCTCGTCATCTGTGGCGATCGGGCCGCCGCGCACTGCGAAGGCATTCGATATCAGAGAGGAACCGAACAGCAGGGACTTCACATGGGTGAGCGGTAAGACACCGGCAATGATCCCGCCGCGCTCGGCAATCAGGTAATGCGTCGGGTGGCGGAAGGCCCGCTCGATAACCCGCTTCCAACCGGCAAGATGAAAGAACGTTCCGCCCGGATGCGCGAGCACGAACTCGTCCCAGCGCTGCTCGTCGCCGGGTCGGAACGATCTTACGGCGAGGCTTGCTTGCGATCCGTCCAAGACGTGATGACCGGGAACGGCCCTCTCTCGTCGCTCAGAAAAAGCCGATCCATGCGCATCCAGGTGAAATTAAGCAGCAGACGCCGCAGCCGTGGTTCGGTGCGATCCAGGTTCAAGTAATGACGAAACCGCGATTTCCACGGTGCCGATTGCTGGCGGGGCTGCTCAGGATCGATCTCCCAAGGGTGCAGATAAAAGACCGCTGGCGAGCGGTTTACTCGCCGCGCATAGTGCAACAGCCCTCTGGTCAAAGGATAGGGCAGCAGGCGGAAATAGCCGCCGCCGGAGGCCGGCATGTCGACCCCCAGCATCCTGACCGAGGTGAGCGGGATTTCGAGCATGCCCGGCACCGGTGAAAAGGGCGTTCGCGGCGCCTCGGGCGTCCCGTAGAGATCGTGCTTCACCGGATACACGCTGGAGCTATAGGAGTAGCCCTCTTCCGCGAGGATTGCGTGCGCCCATTTGCTGCCGCCGCCGATCGAGAAGGTCGGAGCGCGGTACCCGCGCACCGGCACGCCGCCAAGATCTTCGAGGACCCGTTTGGCGCGGCGCACATCGTCGCGAAATTCTTCCGGCGATTGGCGATCTACCCGCAGATGCCCGGAGCCATGGCTCGCCAGCTCGTGCCCTTCCGCCACCACGCGTCGCACCAGCTGCGGATGCCGCTCTGCCACCCATCCCAGGATGAAAAAGGTCGCTTCGACCCGGCTCTCGGCCAGGATCTGGAGCAGGCGCTCGGTGTTGCGTTCTACCCGGCGCGGCAGACTTTCCCAATCGCTCCGGTCAATCGTCGAGGCGAAGGCTTCGACCTGGAAATAATCCTCGACGTCGATCGTCATTGCGTTGGCGAAACCGCGGCGCATCCGCTTGCCGCAGGCTTCTTCGACCGGCCAGTCGGCCTGGGCCTCCTCCACCCAGTCGCCAGGCAACTGCCGAAGCGCCTCGGTCGGCTGACTCACGACCGGTCGCTCTGGAAATAGCTGGTCGCGATTTCAATCGCGCGTTTGATGATGCGTCCATGCCGGTCGACCTGTTCTTCGAGCATGCTGAGGCGCTCGGCTATTTGCGAGGCCGGCTCCGATTTGCCGTTCGGCTCGCCGGCGGTCAAACCGCCGATCGGCTCGGTCGTGACGACCGCGATTTCCTCGCGCAGGTCTTTGGCAACTTTGTCGACTGCATTGGCCTGAAGCGTATGGAGCTGTTCCAAGAAGCCGAAGAGCAGCAACCTCGAACACAAGGTATTGATCTGCCGAGGTACGCCTCCGGTGTGCCGGTAAATCTGCGGAAAACAATCTTCGGTGAATTCCGGATCTCCCTTCCAATCTGCCCGGCGCAGCCGGTGCTCGACATACGCCTTGGTCTCGGCTTCGCTCAACGGCCCCAAATGGTAGGCCGCGGTCACTCGTTGCCGCAATTGCTCCAACCGTGGGCTGCCGAGAATGGCGCGGAACTGCGGCTGCCCAAGCAAAAAACTCTGCAACGCCATGGTCCTGTCGACCACGATGTTGGACAGCATCCGCAGCTCTTCGAGGGCCTCGAAGGACAGGTTCTGCGCCTCGTCGACGATCAGCAATACGCGTCTGCGGTTGCGCTGCTGCGCCAGGACGAAGTCGTTGATGCGCTGCAGCAGTGACCCCTTCGCCAGTCCCTCTTTGGCGATGCCGAAGCCGGCGGCGACCAGATGCAGCAGGTCGTCTCCGGCCAGCTGGGTCGTGACGATCTTCGCGACAATGAAGTTGCTCTGGTCGATTGTCGACAGCAGGTTGTCGACCAGGATGGTCTTGCCGGCGCCGACTTCTCCGGTGATGATGATGAAGCCTTCGGCGTGGTGCAGTCCGTAGACCAGATAAGCCATGGCCTGCCGGTGCACCGTGCTTTCGTAAAAGAAGCGCGCGTCCGGAGTGAGCTGAAACGGCGGTATCGTAAGCCCATAAAAGTTGGCGTACATCGTCGTCAAAACGTCTTGCTTAACAGAAACGCGAGTTGATTGGCGAATACGTCGCCGTTGCGGCCGCCGGCGAGCACGGTCCCGTTGGTCTGGTACGAGAAAGTGTAGATGATCGAACCTGTCAGGGTACGCCCGAGCACATAGTTGAGGCCGGCGGTGGCGTATACGGTGTTGAAATTGGTCCTTTGGCTAAAATTGACGGTCGTTGTCCCGGGCACTACGGTCGGAGAATTGACCGAGTTGGTAAATCCGATCGAAGCATACCCGCTGGCATCCGGCCTGATATCGCGCGAGTAGGTGAAATTTAGGTTGAGGCTCTTGGTGGGAACTCCGACGGTGGCCGACAGCGACTGCGCCTCCAGGTAGGATCCGTAAAGCGAATAGGAGTTGGGCGGCAGCGAGTCGGTTAACCCGGCGGTGAAAAGGTGCTGGCGGTAGACATTGTTCGATATCCCCAAACCCGGGCTGGATAAAGCGATTGGCAGACCGGTCGATTGATTGACGATGCCGCCGGATGGGCTGAGGGTCGAGTTTGCGAGGTTAGATGAGAAGAATTGCCCTTGCGAGGACACCCCCTGGACCGCGTTCGCTGAAAAGACCAAGGTCGGCGTGATGTTGACCTGAGAGGAGCCGGTCAACCCAAACGAACCTTGCTGCCTGCCATATTGCAGCGCGACATAGGCCGGCTGATCTGGCCCCACGGTCCCGATACGTCCGCCGGCAAGCCAGGTAGCCCCTGCGAATGTCGCCGCCGGAGAACCAGGATAGCGTAGGTTCTGATAACCGGCCCGTCCGAGCGCGGCAATCATCGGGGTAAAATTGTATTGGAAATCGTTATAGGCATTGACCTGAGTGCTTTGGTTCGCGAATGAGCCATTGAGTTCGGCGGCGTCCGCCGTGAACCGCACGACCGTCTTCTGAAAATCCTGACCCGTAACCGCGATGAAAGTTCCTTCGTTAATCGTCGTGGAGGCGAGATTGTTCAGCCCCGGAACCGGCGAAACTGTAACAGCAGTGTTGCCGCCGTAATTCGACGAACTGAAAGTGTACCGCAGCTCGGTGTCGGCTACACCGCCAAACGACTTTATCAGATACGGCGAGATGTTGGTGATGAACTGCTGAGTTTGCTGATTTCTCGGCAATGTCGACAGGTTCTGTAAGCCAAAGCCCGGTAGGGTCGTCGACTGAGTGATCGAGCTCTGGGCATCGACATACAGCAGGTCAGGATAAACCGTGCCATGCCCGTTTGCATAGAGGCCGCCATAAATCTGGTTCAAACTCGAGTTGGAGCCCGGCAAATAAATGGACCCGGTCCCCTGACCAGTCGCGACGGCTTGCAGTCTCGGGGTGTCCACCGAGGCAGATACGCCAGCCCCGAGCTGTGTGATGGCAGCGAATGTCCGGGGGGAATGGACGTAATTGACGTTGTCGGTGAAGATCTCGCCGAGCGATACACTGGGCCGGATCAGGACAGCCGGCGCGTTTGGATCGTAGGCCTGAAGCGGCACGACCCCACCATAAGGCTGCAGCTGGAGCGTCGCAGGAGAGGTCAGGGTCGGGAGTTGGTTATTGACCGAATAGGGCGGCGCCGCCGGGTTCGGAAAGCCGTACCCGCCGATCGACGGAGGCGGCAAGGTCTCGGGTACCGCGCCGGGCAGCGCCGGCGTTGTTACAGCACCACCGCCGGTAACGGCCGGGCCGGCCTCGGGACCCGCGCCCGGCGAGCTTGGTGCTCCGCCCTCGCTCGTCTGCGCTGCCGCAGGGATCGCTGCTGTGGTGCCGCGGAACAGCAGCAGCCACAGATCAAAGTGCCACTGCCAAAGTGCGCCTGCCGCGAGGCCCCTATGCGATTTCGGCCGAGCGCGGCTCATCGCTCCCGCTATCGGCGGAGTGATAATTATACCCATAGGAGCCAAAATGCTCGGTTGCCAGGCTGTCGCTCTTGTTCAGCAGAAGGCTGATTCGGGGACAGGTGCTGAGCGTGCTGAGTGCGGCTTCAATCTCTCCCTGCTGGGTGTTGTTCGCTTCGACGACGAACACGATTTGTCCGACCAACGGCGCCAACGCTGCGGCGTCGCTGCTCGCCATGCAGGGCGGCGTGTCGATGATGAGGTAGTGATCGGGAAGCCGTTGGGTCATCTCATCCAGCAGGGCGCCCATTTCCGGGCTCGACAGCAGTTCGGGTACATGCGGCCCACCCCGCCCCGCCGGCAGGATCATCAGATTGGGAATGTTGGTCTGGATCAGCACTTCCGGCAGTTCGAGGTTCCCCGCGAGCACGTCGACGATGCCCTTGTTTCTTTCGATCCCGAGGATCTCTGGCGTTGTGGAATGCTGCGTGTCGACATCGACAAGCAGTGCCTTGACGCTGCGTTCGGATGCGAACGCCAGAGCCAGGTTGAGCGCGGTGAACGTCTTGCCCTCGCCCGGCCGTGCACTCGTCACCATGATCAGCCGACTTGCGCGACGGTCGGCCATCAAATCCTTCTGCGACCACGCGCCAACCAGATTTCGCTTGATGAGGCGGAATTCCTCCACTGTCCGCGAACGGGCAGCGGACGGGATGGCGATCCCGAAACCAGCGAGCCTGCCACGATCAAGCACCAGCTCTGGACCGCCGGCCGTTAACGCCGGTCCGCCGATGGCCTTGCGAGGCAAGATGGATGCGGCGGGCTCGGCAGCTTCCTGCTGGCGCAGCAGTGCCGCCGCCCTTTCGATCAGTCCAACCGTTTCGGCCATTTAAGAGATGCCCATCGTACGGAGCCCCATGCTCAAAGCGATCAAAGTTCCATATACCGCGATCAGGAGGAACGCGCTCGCGCATACACCCGCTAATTGGATCACCGCACGCCGCCGCGCCGCCCCGAGCGACAGCCGGGATACGCTTCCGAGTATCGGCAGCCCCAGGTTGCGCAACTGGCCGATCGTAGCGAACGAGCGGTCGATCTGGGTCAATGCCAAAGGCACGGCTAGGCCGCCGCCGATCCCGAAAAGCAGCACCATGGAAACCAGCATCGGACGGTTGGGAGCGGCCGGAAGGATCGGCACCTGCGGAGGATCGACAATGCGGAACTGGATTTTCTCGGTCTTTGTATCGGCGGCATTGGCGATCGCAGTGGCTTCGCGCCGCGCCACCAGTTCCTGATAGTTGCGCTTCAGGATCGAATAGTCGCGGTCGAGATCTTGTGCTTGCGCCAGCACGCCCGGTGCCGAAGCGGCGACTTTTTGGATCCGCTCCTCATCGGATTGAGCCTCGTCGAGCCGCCGCTGCACGGCCGCCACCGCCGCCTCGGCGTCGACCAGTCTGAGTTTGATCTGCTCATAGACCGAGTTGGCGACTTCGCCTTTCGACGCGCCGCCGCCGGATTTTCCGGCGCCGCCCGACGCTCTCGCTGCCTCGGCCTCGATCTGTGCCATCTGCTTTCGAGTGGCCTTCACATCCGGATGGTCTTCGGTGTATTTCAGCAGCATGGTGTCGAGGTTGCGGCGGAGTTCCTGCAGTCGCTCGTCGATTGGGGAAAGTCGGCCGCCGGTGACAATTACCTGCGGTGCTCTGTCGACGCTCAGCATCGCCGGGACCGCAGCCAGCGCCTTCTGCATCGCGTCCCGCTTCGTCACCGCATCCGCGAGATCGAGCTTGAGACGCGCAACGACCGCGCGTGTCTGGTCGAGCCTGCTGAGGCTACCGTCCCCGTCCGCTGCCGAGTCCGGGGCCCGGTTGGAGACGATGTCCGGGTATTTTTGCGCCAACTCTGATCGACGTTTCTCGGCGGCCCGCAACTGGTCTCGATATGAGTTGATCTCGCTGTCCAGGAAACGCTGTGCGTTGTCCATGTCGGCTCGGCTGCTTCCCGCCGTCTTCTCGGCGAAGATCGTCAGCAGCGCCTGAACGACGTTCTTCGCCGTGTTGGGATCCTGGTCGCGATAAGACAGGGTCAGCAGGTTCAGCGTTACCGGTGCGACAGCGACATCGCTCGCCAACCGCTTATACAGCGCCTCTTTTTGCTCAGCGTTTGTAACTCCGATGTCCAGATCGGTCAGCCGGACAAGCTGCTCCAGGTTGGGCCGGCTCAGCAGGGTCCGCTGCATAAAATCGAGCTGGCGGGTCGGATCGGTATCCGCGGCCAGGCCCTTCAGCAACGGCGTCAGCAGGGGATCGGCATTGAGATAGACCCGCGCCGACGATTCGTATTTCGTCGGCACGAGCGCCACACCGATCCATCCGGCGGTGCAGACGAGCCACGCCGTCGCGACGCCCAACCATTTATGGCGCCACACTGCATGCAGGAGCGGTATGGCTTGCGGCGGTAGAAACCTCATGAACGGCTCCAACCCTGTAGAACGAGGTCAATCATCCGTTCCGGATGATTGTCCTGTGATCCCCCCGGCGACGACAGGCCGCTCCGGCCAAAAAACGGCATAGGTTAAAACAGGCGTTGCGGAATGATCAGAATGTCGCCTGGCTGGAGCGCGACATTGCTCGTTATGTCGCCATCCCGGATCAAGTCTCTGAGGTGCACGGCGTAAGTGGTCTGTACGCCATTGACGGTGCGGACGATGAGGCTGTCGTTCCCCGCGGCATATCTGGTGAGCCCGCCGACCGCGATCACCGCGTCGAGCACCGTCATATCTGCGCGATAGGGAAGCGAGCGCGGTTGCGATGCTTCGCCGATGATGCGTACCTGGTCGGGGATCGGACCGACGAAGCCCGATACGATCACCGTGACGAGCGGCTCCCGGATGTATTTGCCGAGCCGCTGTTCGTATTCGCGGGCGAGGGAAGTCGGTGTCTTGCCGATCGCGACGACATCCTCGACGAGGGGTATCGAAACGCGGCCGTCGGGCCGCACCGGCACCGTGACCGTCAGCTCGGGATTGCGCCAGACGAAGATATTCAAACTGTCCCCGGGACCGATGCGGTACTCGGCCGATGGCAACGAGGAAGCCGGCGGCGCCGGCGGCAGCTCGGGTGCGCCGCCGCACCCTGCCGTCGAGAGCACGGCAGCGGCCAACAAAGCTCCGAAAAAAACGCGATGCACTTCCTACCCCCGCCGCGCGTTCCCAACTCGGATTAATATTCTCCGACGCAAATGTTTACCGCCAAAACTATGATCGTCGATCATTCATTCGCAGCCGGCTATTGCCCCAAAGAAGTGCTATAACACCCAGGCATCAGATTGGCAATGTAGATGTCGCCCGCCGGCCGGGTAGTTAACTAATAACTTGATGAAACTGAGGCCCATCGAAATTCGCTTGGGCTCTACCTAGCCAGGCACACGTTAAAAGAGTGCAGTAAACAAAGAAATCGAGGTCATGTTGCAGTTCTGCGCTCGGGGGCCCGCGCCAAAATCGCCGGCGCGCGAGCCCGAACGACCGGCTGGCTTTCCGCTCGGCATCTCGCAGTCCGCGCTTCAGATCGGCCTGAGACGGCAATTGCTTCCTGATCTCCGCTTGCTATGTGGCCGCGAACCCGAAACACTCTGGTGATTGCCTGATCTTGAAGCGCTTACATTGCAAAAGGATGAACGAGCCGTCGGATTTCCCGATTCCTTTGTCGGTTGGGGGCGGCTTTGGTGAAGCCGCGAGTGAACGCGAAGGAGGAGCCTGATGAAACGAGTCCTGATTACCGGCGCAGCCGGCGGCATCGGCCGCTCACTGCGGGAGACCTTGCGAGGCGTCTATCCGGCCTTGCGCCTCTCCGATCGGGTCGCACTGGCGCCGGCCCGCGAAGGGGAGGAAGTCGATCGCACCGAACTCTCCGACATGCCGGCCGTCGAGCGGATGGTCGCCGACGTCGACGGCATCGTCCATCTCGGCGGCATCTCGGGCGAGAACGACTGGCCGGTGATCCTCGAGGGCAACATCATCGGCATTTATAATGTCTTCGAAGCTGCACGACGCGCCGGCGTGCAACGCATCATCTTCGCCACCAGCAACCACGCGGTCGGCTTCTATCCGCGCGAGCAGAAGATCGACCACCGCGTCGTGCCGCGGCCCGACAGCCGCTATGGCGTCAGCAAGGCCTTCGGTGAGGCGCTCGCCAGCCTCTATTCCGACAAGCACGGAATTGGCGTGCTGTGCACGCGTATCGGGAATTTCGGAGAGAAGCCGATCGACAAGCGCCGGCTGTCGATCTGGATCAGCCCGCGCGACTATACCCAACTCGTGCGCATCGGGCTCGAGCATCCCGATATCCGCTACGAAATCGTCTATGGCGTCTCGAACAACCGGCGTTCCTGGTACGACAATTCGAATGCCGCACGGCTCGGCTACCGGCCGCAGGATGATTCCGAGCCCTATGCCGAGGCGGTGCTCGCCGCCGAAGCGGGCCAGCCGGCCGACCCCATCGCCGAGCACTACCAGGGCGGCACGTTCTGCGCCTCCGAATACATGGCGAAAACGCCGCAGCCGTGAGGCGCCGGTTAGAGCACCGAAAGCACAGCCTCGGGCGGCCGCCCTAGTGCGGCCTTGCCGCCGGAGACGACGATCGGCCGCTCGACGAGTATCGGGTTCTCGACCATCGCCGCGATCAGCTCGTCCTCCGGCAAGCTCTTCGGATCGATGCCCGCCGCCGCAGCCTCCTTTTTGCGGACGAGCGCACTCGCCGGCATCTTCAGCTCACGGAGAAGATGCTTCAGCTGGGCCGCCGTATAGGGCGTCTTCAGATATTCGACGATGTCGGGCTCGACGCCCTTTTCCCGCAGCAATGCCAAAGTCCTGCGCGAGGTGTTGCAGCGCGGGTTGTGGTATATCGTGACGGACATGGCCTTATTTCCTTGCCGGTGGAGAGGGTTGGACCGAGGGGCTAGCCCGCGAAGGCGGCGATCCCGGTCTGGGCACGTCCCAATATCAGGGCGTGAATGTCATGGGTGCCTTCATAGGTATTGACCGCCTCCAAATTCATCACGTGGCGGATCACCTGGTACTCGTCGGCGATGCCGTTGCCGCCGTGCATGTCGCGGGCGGTGCGGGCGATGTCGAGCGCCTTGCCGCAATTGTTGCGCTTCAGGATCGAGACCATCTCGGGCGTGTCGCGCCCTTCGTCTTTGAGCCGTCCGAGGCGCAGGCAAGCGTGCAAGCCGAGAGTTATTTCGGTCTGCATGTCGACGAGCTTTTTCTGGATCAGCTGGTTGGCGGCGAGCGGGCGCCCGAACTGGCGGCGGTCGAGCGTATAGTTGCGCGCCGCATGCCAGCAGAACTCGGCAGCGCCGAGCGAGCCCCAGGCAATCCCATACCGTGCACTGTTGAGACAGGAGAACGGGCCGCGCAGCCCGCTGACGCCCGGCAGCAGGTTCTCTTCGGGGACGAATACGTCCTCCATCACGATCTCGCCGGTGGTGGACGCGCGCAGGCTGAACTTGCCCTCGATCTTCGGGGCGCTGAGCCCCTTCATGCCTCTTTCAAGAATAAAGCCGCGGATCACCTCGTCCTCGGTTTTGGCCCACACGACAAAGACATCGGCGATCGGTGAATTGGTGATCCACATCTTGGCGCCGCGCAGCCGGTAGCCGCCCTGTGCGGCGGTCGCGCGGGTGGTCATGCCGGCGGGATCGGACCCGTGATCCGGCTCGGTCAGTCCGAAACAGCCGACCCGGTCCCCCGAGGCGAGCTTGGGCAGATATTTCTGCCGCTGCGCCTCGGTACC
>Ga0209526_10002864_pt1 | contig 11692 bp, 9 predicted proteins | sample JacPinW_OM2H0_M1_FD_188566 | JGI IMG/M metagenome (GOLD analysis project Ga0209526, IMG submission 188566) | Forest soil microbial communities from Algoma, Ontario, Canada - Jack Pine, Ontario site 1_JW_OM2H0_M1 (SPAdes) (version 2) | ecosystem: Environmental > Terrestrial > Soil > Boreal...
CGGAGTCAATCGCGGCAACCCCGACTTTTATCGCGAGTCGCGATTTGAAATCGTCGACAATGTGACGCGCAGCTTCGATCGCCACACCGTCAGCTTCGGGGGCAATTTCAATTTTGTCGACACTACGGAGTCTTTTCCGCTTTTTTATCCGTTTGAAGCTGATTTCCCCAACCTTGGCGCGTTTCTCGGGAACGACGGCGCCAACGGCACGAATTGCGTTTCGGCCGCGGGCGATCCGGGGGGGCCCGGACCTGCAGGTTGCCAGCATCCCAACGTGATCTTCTTCGAGCGATTCCAAGCTCCGAATTTCAACGAGCCGAGCCTTCCCACATCGGTTTACTCGGGGAGGAGCTTTACATCCGCCATCCGCAATTCCGCGCAAGGCCAGATGAACCATACCTATAACGGCCTCTACATTCAGGATAAATGGCGCGTCACTAGCCGGCTCACTCTCAATGGCGGGATTCGCTGGGAATGGGAAACCTGGCCGTCGAACGTGCTGAACACACAATGGAAAAACGTCGATCCGCGCCTGGGACTGGCTTACAATGTCGGAACAAAGCGCAACGTTGTCGTGCGCGCGGGACTCGGCCTGTTCCACGGCATTATCCCTGCGCCTTTACTCGCCTGCCAGCAGCCCTCCTGCGGCGGAACGATCGGCAAATATCCCGGTAGGCCATTTGAAAATGGACTAAACGCCAAGACAGAGCTCTTCGCATTCGCGAGCGGGCCGTTCATTACCGCTACCGCGTTGGATCAGCTTCTTGCAAAGGGCACCTATCCGGACGCGGTTCCGTTTGCGTGCCCTGGGGGGACGTTGGCAGGGTGCGGATTCTTCGGTCCCTCCGTGGTCGTGCGCTTCGATCAGAACCACAAAAATCCGTACGGCGTGCAGGCGAGTCTGGCGCTCGAATTCGATCCACTGCCGGATACCACGGTTAGCATCAGCGGCTTGCATGTTCGCGGTGTTCACCTGGGCAGCTTTTTCAACGTAAATCAGCCTGATCCAACGCAGGTTGTAACTCTGCACGATTCTCATGGCCGCACAGGCCCCAAAAATGAGTATTGCGGAGTCGGACCTGTGCCGTGCCCGTTCAACCCTGGTGTGCGCACGTTTCCGATCGCCATCTACTTTGAAGCAACCTCGCGTTGGGATTCGCAGTTTGACGGTTTGCTCATCAATGTGAACAGGCGCCTGTCACACAATTTCTCCTACGGAATCAGCTACACCTGGTCGAAATCCATTGACGACGGGCCGAATCCCAGCTTCGTGCTGATACCGCAAGACAGCCAGAATTTCCGCGCGGAGCGCGCCCTCTCGTCCGACGACGTGCGGAACCGCATAGTCGTGAACGGGACGGTTACCACACCGAAGAGCTGGAATCCGTTTGCGCGCGATTTTCTGTTCAGCGTGATCGCGACGATTCAGTCGCCCATGCGCTTCACCAAATTCGCCGGCTTCGACGCGAATGGGGACATCTTCGGCAATAACGATCGCGTTGGCATCGAACCGCGCAACACGTTTACCGGCGACAACTTCCGGTCGGTCGACTTCCGCATCGCGCGAACTATTCCATTCAAGGAGAAAAAGAGTTTCGAGGTGATTGCCGAAGCTTTCAATCTCTTCAACACGACTAACATCCGGTTTTTCAACACCGTCTATGGCGCGTCGGATTTTTGCCCAGCAGATCCGACGGCGTTCGGGTGCGCCGGTACAACCAATAACCTGGAGGGCTCGCCGAACCCGCTCTACGGGACGCCGCGCGCGGTGTTCAATCCGCGACAGATTCAGTTGGCGCTGAAATTTAACTTCTAGAGAGGTTGAATAACCGGTCTAGGGGGTACCCCCCTCCCCTGGTTTTCTGTAAGTGCGTATTCTAAAGAGGTTATTGCCTGCCGATCCCGTAAGTGCGGAGTCCAAAGGACTTACGCGCCCACGATTTCGGCCAAAAACGGGCAAAACGCGGCATTTCCTTGTAAGTGCGTATTCTAAAGGAGTTAAAGGGCTGCGAGCTTATCTATGTGGGAATACCAGGGATAAGTATAACAGATGGTAATAAGATGTCAAGAGGAAAAAGCACCTAATCGGGGGCCATTTACGTGTCTACATCCCAAACGTTGACGAGTGCTTCCGTCGCCAGGGAATCCGAACAAGCCGGGCTTCCGGCGATGCGTGCGCGGCGCCTGTATCTTCTCGGCGGCATCGGGTTGATTCTCACCGGGATGTTCTTCGGCGACATCTTCGCCGTGTTTACGTTGCACCAAAACGCCGCGCAGGTCGGCGCGAACCTGGCAGCGGCGGCGAATGCCGCGCTCTCCGGGAATCGCCACGCGGTGCTCGCCAATTTTCAAAACGTCGGCGCGTTCCTGGAAAATCGCGGCACGAAGGTGGACACGCACGTCCACATGATTGACTTCGGATATTTGGCGCTTTTGTTGGCGATTCTTCAGCCTTGGGTGGCTTTCAGGGAGGATTCCAAGAAGCGAATTGCGTGGATTTTTCTGCTTGGCGCTTGGCTGCTTCCGGTTGGCGTCTATCTCATCCATTACATAGGGCTGGCGCACAGCCCCCTAAAGGCGATCGGCTGGGCCAGCATCGCCGCGGACTTTGGCGGTTTACTAGTTCTTCTTGCGACGTTGGCGTGCCTGCTTGGGCTATGGATGCAATTTCGTGGAGGGCGCGCCAGCTCCGCAGACAACCTGCTAACCGATCGCAGTACGGAAGGACGCATGCTATTCGCGGGAGGAATTGCTCTCGTGCTTCTGGGTTTTTTTCATGGCGCCTACTATGCCGCAGCGGATCTATACAAGCACGAGGCGCAAGATTACTCACTGTTGGCGCAAATGAGCGCGGCTGCTGCGGCAGGCGCTCGCGTTGTCGTCAACGATGCGCTCACCGGGTATGGCCAACTACAAGGCGCTAAGGCCGTGAATATCGCCGCACACGCGCACAGCGTCGAATTCGGTCTGCTGGCCATCATGCTGGCATTTTTTCAACCGTACGTGAGCTTGCGCGCAACATGGAAGCGCCGCTGGGCGGGGGTGCTTCTGCTTGGGTCGTTGTTGCTTCCCGTATGCGTGTTGCTGGAAGTCAAGTACGGCCTGGTCGCCGGGGGCATAGCAGACTTCGCCGGCCTGCTGATTATTTTCGCACTGTTAGCCATGTGGATCGGAATTTTGAGATACACCGGAGAGTTGGATGCATCGGCGAGGTTTATGTCAGAGTCAGGAGTTCCGCAATGAGCGGTTCGCGCCGTCTCCTGATTGTCGGAGGCATCGCGCTTGCCGTGTGGGGCATGAGCTATGGCCTCTGGTACGCCGCGTTCGCCGAGCACCAGGCTCTCGATACTATCGGAACGTCTCTCGCGGGTAGTTTCGCAGCCGCTGCGGATCGAAATCCCGCACTCATGGAGACTTCGCTTCAGGAATACCGTGAAGCGAAATATATCTACGATCGCCAAGTCGACGTGCACGGTCATTGGATCGGGTTGGCGATGCTGCTTATCGTTCTGGGCATCGGGTTCGATCGCGTGAATTTCTCGGAGCGCCTTAAGCTGTTTCTCGCGCTGGGACTTCTCGTGGGGTCGGTCGTCTTTCCGCTGGGTGTACTCCTGCAGACAATCAGTCATGGCCCTTTGCCGCGGGCGATCGCCATTGCCGGATCGGGGTTCGTGATCGTGGCCCTGTTAGGATCTGCGCTTGGAGTTGCCTCCGGCGGCTTTCCGCGTGCAGCGGCCCGCTAATCTGTCGTCACCCCCGCGCGATGAACTTGCAGAGGCATGCCTCATATGATTTCACGGTGTTAAAATCCTCGAAAATCGAACTGGTTCTCACGTTCAGGACGCGGATGCGTTCCGGGACTCGATAAATGACTTCGCGCGCAGTTTGAGCCGTGAAAAACTCTGGGCGTACAGCCGCCGAGACAATCACCGGGTGCCCATAGGCTGCCTTGTGCCGCGGCATCAGGATTTCCTGCGGCGCCGATCGAGCACGGAACGCGCGCACCAACCGTTCCACCGTATTTCGCGTTATCAAAGCATGGTCCACGGGGTAAATCAGAAACGCCGCGTCGGGCTCGACGCTGTTCAGGGCGGTTTGCAACGAACTTAGCTGTCCCTCGCGCCACCTCCGATTGAGGACAACTTGCGATGCTTTGGGCACGCTGGGCAAGATGCGTTTCGCGTCCGAGCCCAACACGACCAGGCTCCGACCCAGAAAAGAGCAATTCTCAGCCGCGATCTGCAGGGCGGTTTTCCGCCCGAAAGGAGCCAACGCTTTGAGAAATGGCAGTGCCTGGGAACTTCCGGCAGCCAGAATGATAGGAATGATTTTCTCGCGTTTGCGCATCCTGAGGCGGGGGCAGAATAAACGAAGGCGGCAACAAACTCCAGCGGCCAGCGTTACGCTCTGTGCACGCTTTCAGCACTCCGTGACGTGCGTTTCACCTTGCCACTGCGCGGCAATGGCAATAAAATGCGCGCGACGACACAACACTCTTCGTTCGCTACCGCGGACCAGCCACTCTAAAGGCGAGCCGACCAACAGTGTACGCACATCCCTTCTCCTACCATCGCGTGCAATCGCTCGGACAGGCTACGAAACTTCTGCAGCAGTTGGGAGAAGAATCGCGCGTGCTTGCCGGCGGGCAAAGCTTGATTCCCTTGATGAAGATGCGTTTGGCGCGTGCAACGGCGCTGATCGACATCAATTTCATTCCCGGCCTGGCCGAAATCAAGAATCACAATGGAGAGCTTAGGTTTGGAGCGCTGGCGCGGCACACGGATATTGAAATGTCCGAGCACGTTGTCGCAATTCCCATCTTGCACGATTGCGCGGCGGGCATTGCGGATGTGCAGATACGTAATCAAGGAACGATTGGCGGTTCGCTCGCGGAAGCGGACCCGAGCGGGGACTGGGGCGCGACGCTTCTTACGTTGGAAACTTCGGTGCAGTGCATCGGGCCGCAGGGCGAGCGATCCATCAAACTGGAAGACTTCATTAAGGACGCGTACACAACCGTTCTCGGACACGATGAGTTGGTGCGCGAAGTGATCGTGAAAAAAGCGCCGAGGAACAGTGGCGGGGCGTACCTGGCATTCAAACGCAGCGCGCCGGTATATGCCACCGCGAGCGCCGCGGTGCAGCTCACGCTCGACGGCAAGGACATTTGCAAAGAGATTCGTGTTGTTTTGGGTTGCGTCGGATTGACAGCGGTTCGCGCCAGGCGAGCGGAGGATGAGCTGCGAGGGAAAAAGATCGACGGCAAGGCGATTCAGCGGGCGGCTGAGGCGGCGCGGGAAACGGCTGAACCGCAGAGCGATATGCGCGGTTCTGCGGACTACAAGCGCGCGTTGGTCGCGGCTTTGGTTAAGCGTGCGATTGGGATCGCCGTACGGCGTGCTCGCGGAGAACGCGTGGAGGCTGGTCACGAATATGTCGGCCGCTGAAAAGATTACGGTGCGCATTCGAGTGAACGGCGAGCCGCGAGAGGCGGTCGTCGAGCCACGCACCCTGCTGGTCGACTTCTTACGGGAGAATTTGAATCTGACGGGAACGCACATCGGTTGCGACACTACCTATTGTGGCGCCTGCACGGTGCTCCTGAACGGCCGGACGGTAAAGTCTTGCACGCTGTTTGCGCCCATGGCGGATGGCGGCGAAATCACTACGGTGGAAGGTCTCACCACGAACGGCGAGCTTCATCCGGTGCAGAATGCGTTTGCGGAGTGCCACGGCCTGCAGTGCGGCTACTGCACACCGGGGCTTCTTCTCTCTACGGTTCACCTGCTGAAGAGAAACGCGCAGCCGACAGATAAGCAGATCCGCAAAGCAATCGCGGGGAACACTTGCCGCTGTACCGGATATCAAAACATCCTCAAGGCGATTCGCATGGCTGCGAGCGAAATGGAGAAGCGGTAGTCCATGGAGATCAAATTCAACGGCGATTTCACGGTCAAGAAAACGCCGCAGGAGGTCTACGATTTTCTTGTGGACCCGAACCGCTTCTGCCCGCTGCTGCCCGATTATCAGAGCATGGAGATTATCGACGCCAAGAATTTCCTCGTGAAACTTAGCGTGGGGATTTCGCACATTCGGGGCACCGCAGCCGTAAAGATGTCCCTGGTGGAAGCGGAACGCGCTACTCGCGCGGTGTATGAAGGGAAGGGTGACGTGCCCGGTGGCTCGGCCAGCTTACGCGCTGGCTTTGACCTGCAACCCTCGCCGGGCGGTGAGACTAAAGTTGTTTGGCTCGGACAATCGAATGTCGTCGGCCGAATCGCTTCTCTTGCCGGCGGAATGCTCGAGCCGCTCGCCAAGAAGAACGTGCAGAAATTGATTGATGGTTTGCAGAAAGCGCTGGGATAGCGCTACCGATTATGGCAACGAGGCTGCGCACGAAAACAAAAAAGGCGAAGGCTGCGACCGCGAGTAGCCCGGCAAAATGGGTGGGGCAGCCCATTCGCCGCAAGGAAGAAGACCGCCTGGTGCGCGGCAAGGGGATTTTCGTCGACGACCAGAAGTTGATGGGCATGTTGCACATTCGCTTCGTGCGCTCGTCCTATGGCCACGCAAAGATCACCCGCCTCGATGTCTCGAAAGCCGCGGCACTGCCGGGTGTCGTCTGCACACTCACAGGCGCCGAAGTGAAGGGAATGGTGAAGCCGTTCATCGAAATCGGCCCGGATGCCGGACAGAAGATCGCCGACTATCCGATGGCCGTGGACAAAGTGGTGTTCCAGGGAGAACCTGTTGCCGCCGTCGTCGCCGAAACGCGCCTGATTGCCGAAGACGCGGCCGAGCTGGTGGAGGTGGAATACGAGCCGCTCCCGCCCGTTCTGAGCGCCGAGGAAGCCCTGAAGGATGCGAGCCTTGTGCATCCCGAGATGGGCACGAATCGCAATTGGCACGGCGTCTTTGAGTATGGCGACATTGCCAAAGCCTTTGAGCAGGCCGCGCATGTTGTGCACATCGGCCGGCTGCATTTCCATCGCTTCTCGAGTACGCCTTTGGAAAACAATGCAGTGATCGCGGTATGGGACTCGCGGTCGGAGCGCATCGAATATTGGTCCAACAATTCCTTTCCTGCGTTTGCCGCGCAGTTTCTTTCGCCTGCGTTGGGAGTGGGCATCGACCAGATTTTGATGAAGAGTTTCGACATCGGCGGCGGGTTCGGGATCAAGATCACGAACTATCCGTACATGGCCGTTTGCGCTTTGGCGTCCCGCAAGACGGGTGGCCGCCCGATCAAGTGGGCGGAAACGCGCACCGAGCACATGCAGGCCAGCGCGCACGGCAACGAGCGCACGTTTTTCGATACGCGCGTGGCGCTGGACAAAAACGGTGTGGTCACCGCGATCGACTCGCGCCACGTCGATGATTGCGGCGCCTACCCGCGGTACGAGCCGCTCGGATGCGTCATTTGGGCGCAGGTACTGCCCGGCGCGTATCGAGTGAAGAACGTTCGCATTGACATGAATCAAGTGGTGACGAACAAATGCCCCGTCGGGCCGAATCGGGGTTATTCGCGCATGCAGCAGCTCTGGTTCATGGAGCGCATCCTTGATATCTGTGGCCACACCCTGGGAATCTCGAACGACGAGATGCGCCTCCGCAACTATATCCGCAAAGAGGAAATGCCCTACACGACGCCGAACGGTTGCGTCTACGATTCCGGCGACTACGCCGGCATGCTCGCGCTCGCGAAAAAACTGATCGGCTGGGACGAGTGGAAGAAGAAGCAATCGGCGGCCAGGAAGGAAGGGCGCTGGGTCGGAATCGGCATTGGTTCCACACTCGATTCCGGCACGAACAACTTTGGGCAGGCGCAAATCATCAATAATTTCGCTGCTTTTTCTGGCCAATCCAAAGCTGCCAACGTCAAGCTTGATATTTACGGCGAGGTCGTCGTTAGCCTGGGATCGGTTCCGCAAGGTCAGGGACACGAGACGACGGCCGCGCAAGTCGTAGCCGATGTGCTCGTAATTTCTCCTGACCTCGTTAAAGTGAAGCCGGGCTTCGACACTGAGCAAAACGTGTACACGGGCCACACGGGGACGTACGCGAGTCAGTTCGCGGTCACGGGTCTATCTGCGATTCACGGCGCGGCTGTCAAACTTCGCGACGAAATGTCTCGTCTGGCCGCTTGGGCGTTGAAAGCCAAGGAAAAGGATCTGGAATTTGGAATCGGCGTGCAAGGCCCGGAAGTTCGCGATATGCGCACGAAAAAGTCGATAAATTATTGGTCGCTCGCAAATTTGGTGAATGTGAACAATGCCGGCATGCCGGAAAATCTTTGGGACGTCACGCTGAACTGCCGACACGTCTATCACGCGCCATTCCAAGTGCCCGATGTAAAGCGGAAGTACGGCAATTTAACGCTGACGTACGCAGTGCAAATTCATGTAGCTGTAATCGAAGTCGACCGTGAAACGTTCCAGCCCAAGATCCTGTCCTACGCCTGCGTCGATGATTGCGGCCGAACGATTAATCCGCGCATCGTCGAGGGCCAGGTCCACGGCTGTACCGCGCATGGCATCGGTGCTGCGCTGATGGAAAACTGCGCCTATGACTCAGACGGAAATTTGCTCGCCTCCACGTTCAGCGACTACACGCCGATTACCGCCGTAAATATGCCGGACCTTCTTTATGGCCACATGGAATCGCCTTCTCCGTTTTCGTACAACGGCGCAAAGGGAATGGGCGAAGGCGGCGCCGCTCCTGTGCACACCGTCTGTGCCGCGCTCCAGGACGCGCTTTATGCGAGCGGCGTGATTATCGACGACTCGCATAATACCGGCGATTCCATCTTTCGCGCGCTGCAGCGGGCGAACGCAGGTGGATTTGCCTCCATGGTTCGCGTCGAGAATCCGCGCGCCGGCAAATAGCAATTGGGATCTTTCGAGGCAAATGCACCGGCAACTTTGCCAATGCTGCGAGCCGAAACAATTTGATAAAGCGAATCTGCATCATCGGTTGCGGTTCGATCGGAAGCCTGTACGCCGCGCATTTGGCGAAAGTGGCCGAGGTATGGGCTTTTGTCCGACGGCCCGAGCACGCCGAGGCCCTGAACACGACCGGCCTGCGTGTTTCGGGAACTCACGAATTTCATGCCAAGCTTGCCGCATCCCACGATCCATCGAAATTGCCGCAATTCGACCTTGGCATCGTCTCCAGCAAAGCTACGCAAACGGCGGAGGCCGTGCGTCCTGTTGCTCAGCTCTTTAAGAATGGCGCTATCCTGTCTTCCCAGAACGGCCTGGGCGGCGAGGAAATCATCGCCGAGCTCAGCAAGACATCTGTGATTCGCGGCACGACTTTCATGAGCGGCACGCGCCACAGCGACACACACGTTCAATACGAACTCGACACGGCCACGTGGATGGGCCCGTTCGAACCGACGCACACGCCGTTCGCCACCGTGCAAGAAGCGGCCGATTTGATCTGTGCTTCCGGACTGAAAGCCGTTGCCTTGCAAGACGCGCGGCCAGCGCAGTGGTCCAAGCTGATTTTCAATGCCTCGGTTAATGCCGTCTCCGCTCTCACCGAACTGCCCCATAGCTACCACTTCGCGCTTGAAAACGAATTCACCGATTTAGGCCATCTCCTTCACGCGCTCATCGACGAAGGCAAGCAAGTCGCGGCTGGGCTGGGCATCAAGCTCCACGAGGATCCCTGGGAGATGAACAAAATCGGCGCGCAAACGGATCATCCGCCGTCCATGCTGTATGACGTTCGCCATAATTTAAGGACGGAAGTCGACTTCCTCGGCGGTGCCATCGCTCGCGAAGCGCAGCGCGCGGGTATCCCTGCGCCGCTCCATACCGCTCTGTATCGATTGATCAAAGGCAAGGAAACCTCGTGGAGCTACCAAGGTAAGGAACACGCAGCGGCGAAGTGATCGGCAAAATGGCATACCCACTTGACCAGGAAAAATGGCGCCGCGTCCGCGACATGATGGAGCGCAACGACCTCGACGCCATCGTTGTACGCGCACCTGACAATGTCCTTTACCTGACGAATTACTGGACCATGAAGGGCTACGACCTCGCGATTTTTCCTCGCGAGAGCGAGCCCACGCTCCTCGTCATCGAGCCGCAGTTTCGCGAAGCGCAGCGCACGGCCTGGAACAAAGATGTTCGCTTCTTCCCGTTCTATCATCCCCAGGATCCCCGCCCGCCGATGATCCGCGCGGTGGAAATGGCCGTCGACGTCTTGCGCGAGCGGAAGCTTACGCGGCGCGTCGGGATCGAGCTGTCGCAAAGTTCGCAAATTTGCGATCGCATGGTCGGCGAGCCCACCGTGTACTGGCAAGGCTTTTACGATTCTTTTCGCGCAGCAAGTAAAGAAACCATCGACGCGGCTCCTCTTCTGGCTCAGGTCCGCATGATCAAGACTTCGCAAGAAATCGAGCGCATGCGCCTGGCCAACGAGCTGGCGGCCATCGGCATGGAGTATGCCCGCGATAACATCAAGGCCGGCATGAAAGAAAGCGAAGTTGCGGCAATGATCGAAGGCCACATCCACCACGTCGGCGTCGGCTACAAAGGCAAGGTTGAAATGGCACGCGCGTTCACGCTCGTCTGGTCCGGTCCCGGCATTGCCACTTTTACCGCGACCAGCTATCGCCCGGTGATCGAAAATGAGCCCACGCTCGTCGAAATCTGGGTCTGCGCCGACGGGTATTGGACCGACCTCACAAAAAATCTCTGTCCCGGCTGGCTGACCGCGAAATACAACGCGTTACTCGATCAATTGCTGAAGATTTTCAACGATGCCGTTGCTTGCGTCCGCGACGGCGCTCCCATGGGTGACATCGACCGCATCATCCGTAAGGGAATCGCCGCCGCTGGCTATCCTGGTCAGCCGTCGCATCCGGTCGGCCACGGTGTCGGAGCGCGCGCGCATGAGCTGCCGTACTCGCACCAAGCCGCGCCTGGAACGATGCAGTCCGGCATGGTTTTGGCCATCGAACCCGGCATTTACTGGGAGGGCGGCGGAGGGCTGCGCCTGGAAGACAATTTCTTGGTGACGGCCAACGGGTGTGAGAAGCTTTGCTCTTATCCCGACGATTTTCGTCGCTGAACGCAAACGAATATGACGCCACATGCAGCGGAGGCCCACGATTCGATGAGAGAGGACCTCGCCAAGACGATTCTCGCGCAAATTCGCGAGGACGAAATTGTCGCCATGTGCTGCGACGTCGTAAACATCCCCAGCGCCACCGGCGAAGAGCTGGAGATGGGCCGCTATATGCGCAAGGCCTTCGACGAAATGGGGCTCGCTGTTTCCTGGCAAGAAGTGGAAGACGCGCGTGCGAATGTTGTGGGTCTATGGGAAGGCACCGCAAACGGAAAGAGCTTGATGTTCAACGGCCACATGGATACTTCCAACACCGGCCGCGAAGTTTTTCTTACCGGGCTCGGCTACAAACCGAAAGCGGTCATTCGCGACAAAATGATTTACGGGCTCGGCATCTACAACATGAAAGGCGCGCTGGTGTGCTACACGCAAGCGGTAAAAGCGCTTATGCGCGCCGGAGTAAAGCTCGAAGGTGATCTAACGATTGCCGCAGTCGTTGGTGAAATCGAGAAAACGCAGTGGAGCGATGAATTCGTCGGCAAAGAATTTCGCGGCTACGGCGTAGGCACTCATCATCTAGTGAATCACGGCGTTTTGCCGGACATGTGTCTCC
>Ga0209526_10002865_pt1 | contig 11689 bp, 13 predicted proteins | sample JacPinW_OM2H0_M1_FD_188566 | JGI IMG/M metagenome (GOLD analysis project Ga0209526, IMG submission 188566) | Forest soil microbial communities from Algoma, Ontario, Canada - Jack Pine, Ontario site 1_JW_OM2H0_M1 (SPAdes) (version 2) | ecosystem: Environmental > Terrestrial > Soil > Boreal...
TGCAACAGCGGCTACTTGATGCTCTGCGCCCATTGGCGGTGTCTGGGCTTCGACATCGACGGCGGCGATGCCGACTTCTTCGTCGTGCCCGCACGCAACTGCCTGCCGCTTCCCGACGAGGTGTCCTTCGTGGGGGGTGCGCTGATGACAGACATGGTGGGTAGCCAGTACCACACCCAGAAGGTGCTCGGGGTCCGCGGCGGCGAGACGGTGGCAGTGGTCGGCCTGGGCCCGATGGGGGCGGCGGCTGTCGTCGTCGCAAAGGCGCGCGGCGCCCGGGTGATCGCCATCGACCTACTGCAGTCAAGGCTAGACCTTGCAACCACTCTCGGCGCCGACAGCGGCATCAACAGCGCAGAAGGCGACGCACTCGCGCAGATACGGGAACTGACCGGCGGGCGGGGCGTGCACGGCGCCATCGACTGCTCAGGCTCGCCGGCCGGCCAAAACCTCTGTCTGGACGCGGCGGCCAAATTGGGCGCGGTGGCCTTCGTCGGAGAGTCGCGGGCCACCGAAATCAACCCGAGCGACCAAATCATCCGCAAGCTGCTCACCGTGGTCGGCGGCTGGTACTTCCCGCTCGGCGAATGGGGCGAGATCGTCCGCCTCGTCACCGAGCAGGGACTGCCGGTAGAGCAACTGGTGACGCATCGTTTCGCTCTCAGCGAGGCAGCAGAGGCCTTCCGCGCGTTCGATCAACGCGAAACGGAGAAGGCCGTCTTCACCTGGGGTGGTTAACCACCGACCAGGCACATGATCCGGCACCAGTGCACCGCACCTCGACACATCAAAGGAGTCAACATGTTTCGCTACACCGCAGAAATCCTGCCATACCACGATTACCCACTGGAGGACTCGATCCGGGAACTGGCCGAGATCGGCTTCACCGAAGTCAACCTCTGGTCATCGGCGAGTCCGCTGGCCTCTCACGTCAATCCGGGAGACGACCCAGGGAAGATCCTGTCGATCCTCGACCGCTACAACGTCAAACCCTGCGGGCTTACGATGTACGGCAAGAACCAGGAGCAGATGCTGGAGCGCATCGAATTCGCGCGCGAACTCGGGATCGACACCGTGATCTTCGACTGCGAAGCGAACTACGCCGATTTCGTGTCCACCTTCCTACCTCCCCTGGTACAGGCCGCCGAACGCAATAACGTCCGAATCGCCGTCGAAAACCACCTCACCGTACCGTTCAGCGCCGACTTCGAGGCCGGGGGCAACGAGGACAAGCGCTGGGACGAAGGGGTGGACAGCCTCGCCCAAATCAAACGGCTCATCGCCGACGTCGATCACCCCAATCTCGGGGTGTGCGTGGCCCCACCGCACCTATGGGTAATGGGTGAGACGATCAGCGACGCGATCACTTTCCTTGCCGAGCGCAAACGCCTCTTCTACTACTACATCTGGGACATCGATCTGGCCTACCGGCACGGTGTCGATGGCCTGAATTTCGGCCCAGGCGAAAAACAGCTACCGCGTGTGAACGGCCGCCTCGACCACGCCGTGCCGCTTGCGACACTCAAGCAAGTCGGCTTCGACGGCCCGGCCAGCCTGAAATGCCATGGCACGCATGGCTGGTCGATGGACAAGGTCACCAACGAACTGAGCGCCGCCGATGCCTACGTGCGGTCCTGCTTGGCGCGTATCTAACCAGCGAGGCCACGATGAATTCTCACATAATCAGCCGCAGGCGATTCCTCAACTACGCCGGTGTCGCCGGCGCGGTAGCCGGTGCTGCCGCCGTTTCCGGATGCACGCTCGGAGTTGCGGGTGACACCCACCTCACCGATTCCGGGAGGCCCTCCGGTCTGCGAGCGTTATATGCCACCGTCGAAGCCAACGCTGCCGCAGTCCAAGCCCTGCTTCCCGCCTTCCGCGAGGCATTCGGGTTCGACCTGACGCTGGACACTCAGCCCTACAACGCCCTGCAGCAGAAGGTCTTCTCCGAACTGGCCACCCGCAGTCCCTATTACGACATCATCATCGTCGACACACCCTGGGCCCCGACGCTCACGCACGTCCTGGAACCGATGAGCCAATATCTGCGGAATCCGAAACTGAACCAGCTGGCCGATCCGGCTATCAACGACTTCGTGCCGAAAGCCTTCTACGACGCGGGAGTCTTCAAGATCGACGATCCCACATCGCACTACCCGGAACCCGAAGCCGTCCCCAACATCGACCAAATCACCTCCAAGGGTTTCGAGGTGCTGGGCCTGCCCATCCAAACAAATGTGCTGATGATGGGTTACCGCAAGGACATCTTCGACAACCCCAACGAGCAAGCAGCGTTTCGGCAACAGCACGGCCGCCCACTGGCCGTGCCCGAAACGCTCGATGACCTCGTCACGGTCGGTCGGTTCTTCACCCGCCCCGAGCAGCGCCTCTACGGAACGACGTTGACGGGCGGCGTCGGCGACTGGTCCACCTGCGATTTCAAGAGTTACCTCGCGGCGTTCGGCGGTGACGGCCACATGCTCACCGACGACCTACACATGGCGTTCGACTCGCCCGCCGGAGTGCAGGCACTGCAATTCATGCGCGACCTCGTAGACAAGTACAACATCGTTCCACCCGGCAGCGAATCGGCATCATGGGACGACACCGCCTCCATGTTCGACGGCGGGCTAACCGTCATGAGCAGCAACTACCACACGTTCGAACTAAGTGACACCGTAAAGGGGGGCGAGATCGCCTACGCCGTCGTACCAAAAGGATCTTCCAGAGGGCCTCATTTCGGCTCCTACATGCTGAGCATCAACAAGTATTCGCGGTTCAAAGAGTGGGCCTACCAGGCGATCACATGGATCACCGCCGCTAATCAACAGATGACGATGGTCGAACAAGAGCTCCACCCGACGCGGACATCCGTGTACAACAAGGCCGCCAACGACGCCCACCTCACAAACAAGTACGGCAACTTCTACGGCGCGCTGGGCAAGTCACTCAACGTCGGTGTCGGACGACCCCGTCTCACCAACTACACCGAAGTCAGCCACGACATCGCGGTGCAGGTGAACAACGCGGTCGCCGGACGCGTCAGTCCGCAAGCTGCGCTCACAGCGGCGGCCACCGACGTGAGAGACACCCTGCGAAAAGCCGACTACACCGTTCCATCGACCTGAGAGCACGTGTGATCATGACTTCCCAAACACGTACCGAACCGCCCAGCACTAACCATCCACTCGTGGGTGATGACCGCCCCGAATCATCACGGCCCAAAGGCACACTCGCACGACGCGGACGATCGATCGGATGGGCACTTTTGTCACCGGCGATGATTCTATTGCTGGCGATGACGGTAGGTCCGGCCATCTTCCTGATCTATTCCAGCCTGCACAACATTCAGATGTTCGGTGGCGAGAGCCGCTTTGTCGGCTTGCGCAACTTCCAGGAATTGCTGACCGACGCTGGGTTCCACCACAGCTTGCTGGTGACGTTGGCCTTCGTTGCGATCGCCGTCGCTATCGAATTGGTCATCGGAGTGGCGCTCGCAATGGCACTGGCGCCCAAGACCCGAGCCAACGGCGTGGCCGCCACGCTACTGTTGCTGCCGTTCGCCGTGACGCCGGTCGTGTCGGCAATGGTGTTCAAACAATTGATCGATCCGAACTACGGATGGGTCAACTATTACCTGTCCAAAGTTGGGCTGCTTCCTCAAAATTTGGACTGGCTGGCCAATCCGAGCACCGCCTGGATCGCATTGGTCGCCCTGGACGTCTGGCAATGGACGCCGTTCGTGGCACTCATCATCCTGGCCGGCCGGCAAACTCTGCCACAGGAGTGCTACGAAGCTGCATCCGTCGACGGATCCGGGCCCTGGCAGACATTCCGGTACATCACGCTTCCCATGCTGACGCCGTTCCTCGCGATCGCCGTTGTACTGCGTTCGATCCAGGCGTTCAAAACCTTCGACTCTTTCCAGGTGCTCACCGGCGGCGGCCCAGGCGATTCGACCGAGATCATCAACCTAGGCATCTACCGCACGGCACTACAGAGCTTCCAGATCGGCGCGGCCTCGGCGGTCGGACTTGTATTCCTCCTCATCTTGTCAGCACTCGTACCACTGTTGCTTCGCGTCGTCGGACGCAACGCCGAACCGGAAAAGGGATGACCCATGACCACGCACAGTAACTTCAGTGGCCTCCCCCGCTACGCCGGACGGTCCCTGCTCTGGCTGGCGCTGCTACTCGCCATGGTGCCGATCGTGTTCCTGGTCATCACTTCCCTCAAGCCGGAAGGCGTGACGAGAACCGTCCCACCGACATGGCTGTTCGATCCCACTATCGAGAACTACAGCTCGGTTCTGTCCACCGGCGCAGGCAGTTCGGTGACGTTCGGGCGGCTGCTGTTCAACAGCGCAGCGGTGAGCATCGGCGCGGTCATTCTGACGATTGCAGTCGCCGTACCCGCAGCATATGCGCTGACACTCAAGGAGTTTCGACGCAGCAAGGGCGTGTCATCATGGATCCTGTCCACCTACATGTTCCCACCGATTGTCGCCGTCATCCCGCTGTTCATCATCGCCGGCAACATTGGGGCGATCGACACATATCCGGTGCTGATCATTCCCTATGCCGCGTTTAACCTGCCCATCGCCATATGGATCCTGCGCAGCTCATTGGAAAGCATCCCGATCGAGGTACAGGAAGCAGCCCTGGTCGACGGCGCCAACCGCCGCCAAATCGTCTGGCACATCCTGACTCCGCTGTTGATGCCCGCCGTGGCGACAGCCGGCATCATTTCGTTGATCCTGTCGTGGAACGAGTTCCTGCTGGCACTGTCGCTGACTCGGGCCGCCGCCAAGACGAGCCCAGTCGGCGTGCAGGAATTCACCGGTCTGTACGGAACGCAGTGGGGCAACTTGACCGCGGCCTCATGCATGATCGCCGCCCCGATCGTCGTCTGCGTGCTAGTTCTGCGACGCCGGGTGGTCTCCGGCCTGGCGTTCGGCGCCGTCAAATAGCCCCCGACACGCGAACTCCGCGTACACCGCTTGCTCAGTCAAACCCCCACGAAAGGACATGCTATGGCCGCTGTACAGTACGTCAACGCTTCACGGATCTTCGAGGGAAACCAGATCCCGGCCGTGAACCAATTGGACCTCGATATTGCCGACGGCGAGTTCATGGTGCTGGTCGGCCCCTCCGGATCCGGAAAGTCGACCGCACTGCGGATGATGGCCGGGCTCGAAGACGTCGATGAAGGCGAAATTCGCATCGGCGGACAAGACGTCTCCCAGAAACCGCCCAAGGACCGCGATATCGCGATGGTGTTCCAGAACTATGCGCTGTACCCACACATGACCGTCGCCGAGAACATGGGCTTCGCGCTCAAACTTCAACGCGTGTCCAAAGATGAACGCAATGCCAAAGTTCGTAGAGCGGCCGAACTGCTCGACCTCGAGGCCTACTTGGACCGTAAGCCCAAGGCACTCTCCGGCGGTCAACGCCAACGCGTCGCAATGGGACGAGCGATCGTCCGCGAACCGAGTGTTTTCCTGATGGACGAGCCGCTATCCAACCTCGACGCCAAACTGCGCGTGGAGACGCGCGCCAATATCGCGGCACTGCAGGCACGGCTGGGCACCACCACCGTCTATGTGACCCACGATCAGGTCGAAGCCATGACGATGGGCGACCGCGTCGCTGTACTGAAGGCCGGAGTGCTGCAGCAGGTCGACGCGCCACGCAACCTCTACGCCCGCCCCGTCAACGCATTCGTCGCAGGGTTCATCGGGTCGCCGGCGATGAACCTGCGCTCGGCCGCCCTAACTGAATCAGGCGCACGGCTGGGCAACACGGTTATTCCTCTATCACGCACGATCATTGACGCGGCACGCACGGCCAACCTCAGCAGCATCACACTCGGCATACGCCCAGAAGCGTTCTCGCTGGCTTCGGATGAGGAGGGAGTTCGACTCACAGTCGACCTGGTCGAGGAGCTCGGTGCCGACGAATACATCTACGGTAGGCTCGGCAGCGACGATCCCGTTGCCGAGAAGAAATTCGTTGTCCGCGCCGACGGGGACGTGTTGCCTCGTATCGGCGATACCATCAACGTCGCTGTACGCCCCGAGCAGACACACGCATTTCACCCTGATACCGGACTGCGGCTCGACTAACAACACAACCGACATCCCTGCGGGCGAATACCGGCTCGTCAGATGAGCCACAACCCGGGGCCATGCCACGATCGGAAGGATGCTTCCCGCCGACAACCACGTGCACTCCCAGTTCTCCTGGGACAGAGGAGTGGATGCCTCGATGGAGGATACCTGCCGCCGTGCCGTCGAGGTCGGCCTGCCCGTCGTCGCATTCACCGAGCACGTCGACTTCACCGAGTGGGGTGCCCACGACAACCCGCCCACCGGCGAGCGGGTAGTCGAGGATCTGCCCGAGCGCATCCCCGCAGCGATCGCCTCGCGCGAGCGCGTGCTCCCGCTGGACGTCGACGGTTACCTGGCCAGCATCGAGAACTGTCGCGCCCGGTTCCCCGAACTTCGAATACTGTCGGGCATCGAGGCCGGCGAACCGCACCATTTCGAGGGCAGTGTCGCCGCCGTGCTCAAGCGGGGACAGTTCGACTGCGAGCTCGGCTCGCTGCACTCGATCGTGCACGACGAGCGGCTTGTCTACACCGACCGGGTGTTCGGGTACTTGGGGTCCCCTTAGCAACGGAGCAGATCTGGTCCCTGGCTGCTCACGCTCGGCGAGCAGCCCGCACTGGCTCCGGCGCGCCAGCCCTCTGCACGGCCCGGTAGACGGTAGAGCGGGCAACGGAGAACAGCTCGGCGAGCTCGGCGCTGGTGTGCTTTCCCGCATGCCACAGCTCGACGAGCCTGAGCGGGTTTGAGCTTGGGTTGCTTGCCGCGCAGTCGGCCCTTGGCCTTGGCGACCTTCATGCCCTCCCTCGTCCGCTCACTTAAGTCGGCTTCAAACTCAGCGATCATCGCAAGGACGTTGACCAGTAGCCGCCCGACCGGGTCGGTCGGGTCGTGCACCGAGCCGCCGATGTTGAGCTTGATTCCGGCGGTAGTGAGTTCCTCGACGATGTTGCGGGCATCGGTCAGGGGGCGGGCCAGCCGGTCGAGCTTGGTGGCCACCAGGGTGTCGCCGGCACGGCAGGCGGCCAGCGCCTCGCGCAGTCCGGGACGAGCCCGGTTGGTGCCAGTCAGACCGTGGTCGACATAGATCCGATTCGGCTTCACACCGAGCGTGGTCAGCGCATCGTGCTGGGCGGTGAGATCCTGGGCATCAGTCGAGCAGCGGGCATACCCGATGAGCATTCCGGCCACCGGAATGCGTTACCGGTTAGGCCACCGTCACCGGGCTTTATTGCGGGCGGGTGTTATGGGATTTTCCGCCGTGAGTTCAGCAGGGTGTTCAGGCATCTGGGTTGCGCCGCCGCACGTCCCGGAGGAGGTTCGGCTTGTGCGAATCGCTGCCCACTTCCAGTGGTGTGGCGCAAGGCTGCAGACTGGCCTGGTGAGCGAGAATGAGAGCCCAGCGATCTGCTCGGCCAAGGCATGCCGGGCCTTCGCGACCTGGGCGGTTGTGTGGAACAACCCCAGGCTGCACACTCCCGACCGGGAGAAGGTCTGGGTGGCCTGCGGGGAGCACAAGCAACCGCTCGCCGACTACCTCGCCGTTCGTTCGTTCCTCAAGCGTGTCGAACCATTGGGGCCGGTCTAGTCAAGGGCTCCTCAGCACCGAGTCCGCCGGCGAACGGGGATGCCAACTGAGCGCGATGCCCGACGCGGCCCAGCTGGCCGCTTCCATCCAAGCCTGTCGCCCAAGGAACGACTACCCGGGATGCGGCGCGGCCGTTGAGGTCGGCGAGCCGTTTGAGATGAGCGTGAGTGATCGCCGCGATCGGGCCGGAGCTCGGATACGTTGCCGCCGACCTCAACGGCCACACCCAGCCGGGACGCCCAGCGTGGCTATTCTTCGGGGCGTGCTTGATCGTCTCTGGACCGCCGCTACCCGGCATCCGTTTCTTGATGCGGTGCGTGAGGGCACGATTACCGACTCGGCATTTGACCGGTGGTTGGGACAGGACGCCCTGTTCGTCGGTGACTTGCTCACCTTCCAGGCCCGGCTGCTGGCACGCGCGCCGCGGCCAGCTCAGGCAGTCCTCGCCGGGGGATGCGTCGCGCTGGTTGCGGAGCTGGACTGGTTCGAGGTCCAGGCCGCGCGGCGGGGGATCGACCTGGGGCAGCCAGCGCTCCCGGCGACGCTGGCCTACAACGAACTGCTGGGGCGGCTGGATGCCGCGCCCTACGATGCGGCGGTGACGGCGCTCTGGGTCCTCGAACGGGTGTACCTGCTCGCGTGGGCCTCCGCCGCGCCGAGCACCTCCCCGTTCGGGGAGTTCGTGGAGCACTGGACTGCCCCAGGCTTTGCAGGCTACGTTGACGCGCTCGGCGAGCTGGCGATCCTGGACGGGCACGACGAGCTGGTGGGCGACGTGCTGTCACACGAGGTGGCGTTCTGGGACATGGCCGTGGTATGACGCTGTCGACTCAGTTGTGGTCGGAAAACAGCGACTTGGCGGCCGAGGCGCTCGCGCATCCGTTCGTGTGTCGCCTCGGTGACGGTTCCTTGGGCCGTGAGATCTTCGCGGGCTACGTCGCACAGGACGCCTTCTTCCTCGAGTCCTTCGCCCGCGCCTACGCCCTGGCCCTTGCTCACAGCCCCGACACACCCACGCTGCTCGCGTTGGCCGATCTGCTCGCCGGGGTACGGGAGGAGCTCGGATTGCACGCCTCCTACGCCGCCCGGTGGGGCATCGACATGGCCGGCGTCGAGCCTGCATCGGCGACCCTGGCCTACACCGAGTTCCTGCTCGCGACCGCCGCTACGGGCGGGTTGGGCATGGTGTTCGCGGCGATGACTCCATGCATGCGGCTCTACGCATGGCTTGGCGCGGCGCTGGACGCGAGTGCGGCGGGACCCTACGCGCAGTGGGTGCAGACCTACGCCGACCCGAGCTTCGAGGCATTGGCATCGCGGCTGGAACGACTGCTCGACGAACACGCCGATGACAGGCCAGCTGTGCGCGCGGCCTACCGGCGGGCGATGCACCTGGAGCTGGCGTTTTTCGACGCAGCGCTCCTACCCTCAGGCTGAGCACCACCTCGGCTGCCGCGGACGCCAAGACGACCTACTGCTCGACGTCCCGAAGCAAACCGGCCAGCGCCGCATGACGATCCTCAATCGAAGGTTTTTGGGAAAGACAGTCAGCTTTGGACGGGGAGTCAGCATTGCGACGTCGCCAGTCGGTGTAACGAAGCCGCCGATTACAACTGGGACCCCGCGTCAACCGTCTGCTCGGCCCTGCCGTCCGAAGGCGATCTGCTGGCAGCGCTCATACCCTTCAGACCACCTTCCGGGAGCAGCCACCAGACGAGTAGCGGTACGCGGTCGTCGGTCCAAGGCCGACGCCTTGGCCAGTTCTCGTACTGGCTCTCCGGTGGCAGCCGGTCGTCGCAGTTGCGCTTGGGTGTTGCGGTGTCACACCGCGAGCAGTCGGTCGAAGAAGTCCCGGTAGCGTTTGAGGGCCATCCGAAGGTCCTCGGTGGAGGCTTGTTCGCCGCGCCCCCATTGTTGTTCGAGGCGTGAACGTGCTTCGGTGAAGCCGGTCGTGAGCTGTTTGACGACGTCGGAGACCAGGCTGTCTGCCTTGTGGACGCAATCTTTGGGATCGTCGACGAATGATGCCTGAACGTTGTCCCAACGCGCACGGAGTCCTGCTAGCTCATCGTCGGCGAAAAGCGATCTCTCAGAGTCTGATTCGGCCTCAGAAGGTGCTGGTGCGGCATCGATCGTCCTGGCCGCTGATTGGGTGTCTGCGATCTCCGATTCGGTGTGCGCAGTGGGTGAGTAGGCGCCGTCAGGTGGGGCTTGGCTCGGTACGGAACTGTCGACATCGGCGTGCCGGCGGCCGGCGTTCGTCTCGGCGGCTGACCAATGGCCTCCCGGGACGGTCGATTCGGTTGGCGGGGTCGAAGGACCAGTGGGTGCTGTCGACTGTGCTGGCGGGTTCCGAGGGTCGGCTCCTGGTGTCGCGGTATCGGGCTGCTCCTCGAGGGTGGGGGTGGCCTCAGTGGGGTGCTCGTGGGTAGTCATGCGCTTGCCTCCTGCGCTGTGCTTGTGCCGTGTGATGTATCGGTCCTGTTACCGGTGTCGAGCAGCTTGTCGAACAGTGCTCGGTAGTGAACGAACGCTTGCCGCTGTTTCTCGGTGCCGACCTCACCCTGTTGGTGCGCCAGGTTGATGGCGTGAGCGGCGCGGTAGTTCTCGACCACCGTCGGGTGATCGACTGAGATGTCGGCTGCGCGCTGGTCGAAGTCGTCGACCGGGTACCCGCGTTCGCGCATGACCTCGGTAACGAGACGGTCCGCGTCCCCGACAGCGCTCGACGGATGGTCGACGAATGCGGTCTGCACGGTGCGCCAGCGGTGGGCGTACCCCTCGCGCGCCCCTGCCGTCAACGGGTGAATGTCGAGTTTGTCTCGCTTGTGCTCCCGCGCCACGAGTTCCTTCTCCGCGGCTTGTTGTTCGCCGGCCTCGGACACGGTCCGCTCATACTCGGGACCAAATTTCTGTTTGAGCCGCTCGGTCCTCTTGCGGCGGCTCGCCGGCATTGCCATGACGAGCACGCCAGCGATGACGACGACGATGACCATCGCTGCGATCAAAATCCATCCCCAGACAGGCATTTTTCTGCTCCTTTTCCACTCACCTAGTCGTCTACCCACCGGGTTGTCGATGCAACCGTCAATTTGTGGGAGAAACAATTCTCGATTTCAGCCGCGGATCTCGGTCCCTATCCGGGCACGGCACCGGTGCCGGTTAGTAGTAGTGGCGGCGGCCGCCGACCGCGCGGCCCGTGGCTCCCAGAATCGCCAGAATCACCCCGACGACCAGCAGGATGACCCCGATCACCAGGAGAATGTGGGCGAAGGCGAAGGTCGGGATGAGGCTGGGCAAGATGAGCCCGAGGACGATGAGGACGATGCCGAAAATGATCATGGTTGTGCCTTTCTAGGGGGGCGCTGACGGCGCCGTGGAAGACTCGATCGGCCCGGACCGGTTGCCCGACCCTGACACGATCGAACACCCTTAAGGGGGGAGTCCAGTACACCCTTAGGGCGGTAATCTTCGGGACGTGTCCTCACCCTCGGGCGGTCCCATCACGGTGGCGCTGGTCGACGACTATGACGTGGTGCTGCTGGGCGTGGCCAACATGTTCGACCAGTACCGCGATCGTGTGGTCATCGTTGAGCTCGACGCGACGATGCCGGTCGACGACCCTGTTGACATCGTCTTATACGACTCGTTCGCCCAACCGGAATCCGATCACGACGAAATCGCCGAGCTCGTTGCCAACCCGTGGGCACGTCGAGTCGTGGTCTACACCTGGAACTTTCACCCTGACCTCGTCGCCAGTGCCCGGCAGCACGGAGCGCACGGCTATCTGTCGAAGACGTTGGCGGCACGAGAATTGGTCGCTGCACTAGAAGCAGTGCATGCCGGCGAGATGGTCGTCAGCGAGGCTCCGCCGCGGGCGCGCAGCGCGGTCGGGCTCGATTGGCCAGGTCGCGGTGAAGGACTCAGCGACCGGGAATCGGAGATCCTGGCCCTCATCACCCAGGGCAAGAGCAACGCCGACGTCGCCAGGC
>Ga0209526_10002866_pt1 | contig 11689 bp, 14 predicted proteins | sample JacPinW_OM2H0_M1_FD_188566 | JGI IMG/M metagenome (GOLD analysis project Ga0209526, IMG submission 188566) | Forest soil microbial communities from Algoma, Ontario, Canada - Jack Pine, Ontario site 1_JW_OM2H0_M1 (SPAdes) (version 2) | ecosystem: Environmental > Terrestrial > Soil > Boreal...
GGCCACCTCGGCCTGACAGAAAGGTCGCAAAGGAACATCGCGGCCCAGGCAGCATTGGATAAGGACACATCTCCGGGGGCGGCGCTTCGAAGGGACCATGCGCAAGGTCGTCGAACTTCTCGAGCGCAAGCAGACATGGAGGTCAGAATGACGAGGCCCCCGACCGGCCGGTTTTTATCGCAACAGATCCTGCGGGCGAGAAAACGCTTCTTCAGACCGGTCGGCTTGAGATCCCGCGCAAGCTTTTTCCTTACGAGTCGGATCGCGAAGGCCGCAGCGATGATCTTTGGCGCGGTTGTAATCACACTGTGGCCGCTACGTGCCGGACGATTGTCAGCGCGTCGAGTGGCGCAGCGGGCCGGAGCAAACGCCGCTTTCATGCACGAACTCATACGCGCGATTACGCGGAGTGGCTGTACGGTGCGGACCTTTTCGCGAGCGATGGTTGACCGTAATAAGACAGGGACCCCAAAGCGGACGCGCACGGGCGCCGCTGCTGCGCGGCGAAGCAGTGCGGTGACAGCGTCTCGGCACTTATAAGCGCGACCAGCCTGCGCGCGACGAAAGCCAACTTTCTAGCTGAGCATTTGACGCCAACCCCAGTGATCTTCCATGTCTCCGCTCTGTAGAATGCCTCCCGCTGACTCAGGCGATGGATTCGTTCAATCGCGCGGGCGACAATATGGTCGGCAAGTGGCAGGGACACTGTCTTGAACCGGCTCGCCGCAGACGCATATCAATCGGATGTGTAAGAACGAACTTGCTTTGGTCGCTAGCTATCTAGCCGCTGCCGCTGGGCTGGTTTGGATGTTGCACATTATCGGCACCTACTACGTCTGACCCACAAGCGAGGCGGCCTTGGTTACTTTTGGCCCGGCCTCGCCATGAGGGAAGAAACCGGCCAGGTGAGACTCCAAGCCAGGCCTAAACCTGCTAGGCCTACGAGGTAGCTGTTAGGCGTCCAATGGTAGAGGATGTTCGATGCGCCGACCGCGAAGAGGATCAAGCCTTGAAATAAAAACCACATCGGTCCACCCAATCAATTTTGAAACGCTCAACCCAACCAACTAGTCACCGAGAGACTATGTAGCGCCAGAAGTCCTTGAACCGATCGGGACGATCCTGCGCGCGCGCGCATCGCCGCCAAGAACTCACCCCAAAAGAGCCCGAGTCGAGGCTAATTAACTATTCATTAAATGAGTCGAGGCCATCCTACTGCGAGACGGTCCAGCAATTGAGGCGCACCATGCGTAACAATTGGATATTGACACGGTTGGAGACGGCGATCTTCTTCGCGGGAGTGGCGCTCCTGACTGGTGGCGCTATGTGGGCAACAGCCATCGGGTGATCGGCGCGCCAGATATCCGGGGCGCATAGTGGGCAAGGGACTCCAACCTTGGAGCAACCGTCATGCACATGCACAGCCTCCACAAGCATCAAACCGATTGGATCAATTGGCTGGGCGAAAGACCCCTAGCGTTCTGGATCATCGGGTTATCCCCTTGGCTTGCGCTTATTATAGTTTTGTGGGGAACTGGTTTGGCCTTATAGGGCCTGCAGACCGCTGTGATTGCCATGTTCACTGCAACGCCCGCCAGATCGTCGGCTCGCTGACGCCATAGACATCAGCCAGTTCCGCCATCGTCTGACCCTTGGCATAGCGCTCGGCAGCGACGCGAACCATCTCGGCATCAAGCTTGCGGCGGCGTCCTAGCTTAATCGAGTCAGTCAGAAAGTCGCTCGAAAAGAGGCTTCCTTGGGTAGGTCTCACCCATCAGTGGATAAATTCAACGGACGCGAACGGCGGGTCAGTAGCGCTGGGTAGTTGGGCGTGCGGACTTCTCCGAAGAGCATTCATGATACCTTGAGTTGAACAGTGAATTGTGAACCTACTGGGCTCGGCGCGATTTGGCTAGCCCATTGACTTTTCGTTGTTATTCGGCGGGCTGCTGCCCGGCCAGGTTATCGAATTCATGTGGTCATGCCATCTATTTCGGCTTCGATTCACGTCGATCGCCGGCGGCGGGTGGCTGAATGTTCATCTGATCAGACGTAAAACTTAAAGGGCTGCTTCTCCGCACCCTTCGCGCTTCCCATGGAAAGAACATCCCCTACCTTGTCAGCGAAACGGACGGTAACCGGCAGGCCATCGTTGAAATTGCAGGCGTTGTAGTTGATTTTGGTCAATCCCATAATGTCTTTGAGTACGTCTTCAAGCGGTGGCATGTCATTGCTGGTTCGAAGGACGGATATGAACAGCGGGTTCGGGGTTTCCGGCCCGATGTACGTGTCGAGTTGCGGCAAATAGCCTGTTGTCCAAAAATATGCGTTTTGCGCATCAAGAATAATGGCAGTTCCGCGCAATACCGGATAATCACCATTCCGGAATAACTTCGTCTCGCCAAACGTTGTCTTGATCCGCACCCCCACAAGAGTGGTCTCCTTGGGCACAGCGCTTTTGAACGCGTTCCACTCTTCATCATTGAATGTGGTGCGACCGTGAATGAAAAGCTCTTTGGGCGGTCCGTATGTGTCGAGTACTTGGCCGATAAGTTGTTTGGCTGCGGGCGGCTTGAGATGGAATTCATTTCGACCGGTCTTCCACGGTCCATTCGCGCCGCGGAATACGACACCGTCGCCCTCTGCCAGGAACATTTGCGCCGCACAACACGCAAATTCGTTCGGGTCGTTCGGCAGGAGTTTATACACCAAGCCGATATAGGCGACGCCGGGTCGCGCTGAAGCTAGTTTCCAGGGAGGCTCCGCTTGCGTTTTGTAATAGAGACCAGTGGCAAGATTCCATCCGACTGTAGCGGGATCTTGTAGCCGTCGCGTTGGATAGCCTGCCTTGTTCAAGAAGGCTTCCGGAGCGAGCGTGGTCTCGCGTATGAGCTGCGAGGTGTAGTTCAACTTGAGGAAGGCAGCTTTGGCTTGCCGATGAAAGTCTGGAATGTCGTCAAATATCTCCTCGGATGTTTGGTCGATAACGGCGCCCAGAAGCGGCAAATCAACGCGCTCTTTTTGCTTCTTTCCAAAATCACCTTTGACGAGCGGCAAACCTGTTCGCTTCGCTTGTGGCTTGCATCGCTCAAACACAAGCTCGGGCAGAATCAAGAGCCAGACATCTATTTTGCGCTCTTCATTTTTAATGTGCTGCTTGACCTTCGCGATGTAGACGTCGACCGCCTTTCGTACCGCTTCATGCAGGTTGACGGTACGGGTGGACTCATCAAGCTCTTTCGGGTCGATGCTATAGGCGACGATTTGCTGAGGATCGAAGGAAATCCCGAACGCTTCCGCGATGCCTGGAAAATTCGAAAGATGAAGGCGATTTATCTTTTCTCCACGTTTTGGCGGAGGAACTTCGATGCGGCCCCTGAGCTTGCCGGCCCAATCTTTGAAATGCCCGACGCCCAGAGCGCTGCCGATCACACCGATGGAGATGTGCGGCGTATTTTGAGGCTTCAAGCGCGGCCCATAGAGAAAGAGGCCATCCTTCGGGTAAGGGCATTTCTGTCCGTACGAGAACTCCAATGGCGGTTCGGGTATATGAAGAACAGGAAGTGACGTTTCGCTTAGCCTCATTCGTTTTCCTCTTCGTCGGGAGGCGGGCCGATGATCGTTGAATCATCGTCTTCTTCGCTCGCGTCGTCGATTTGATGCGGTAGATCGGTGGAGACGGGTGACCTAAAGAAAATCGGAACACTTTCAAGCTTGATTTGGGCCGCCGATCCGACGGCCAGATCGATGTACGGTGCGTCGCCTACAAGCATTTCGAGAAAGGCTCTTAGCCGCCCGTGCCTTGCGGGTTTCGCCACCCTCTGCAGACGGAGCGTCGAAGGCGGTGTTGAACCGATTTGTCGCCGACCACGGGACCCGCTTCTTCGCCAGATACTTCCCAGAACAACACGCGCGACTTTAGTTTGAAGTGATAGTAAGGCCAAAAGGATGCCGTCGCGGTCACGCCGAACGACCACACATGCTTCTTTGCGATGTTACGCAGCATGGAGGAGCGTTTCTCGCCTTGGGTCCCCCAACCAAACCGCTGGCCGATCCGGGCCTGCTCGCGGGACACGTGAAATGCCAGGTCCTTCGAATAAGCGAAGCTAAGCAATCCACGCCTTTTGGCATAAGATTCCCACGCCTTTCGAAATATCGACTGCACCCAATTGGAAGCGTCACGGCCTTTGATTTCCCGACCGGGAAAACCATCTTTGACAAAGGACAGGGTGTCGATTTCGTGAAGAACTTGAAACTTGCCGACATCTGCAAGTTTCTGATTCACATCCTCAAGCGACGCGAACGAGAAGAACCCGCGCTCATGCGCTTGCGCATGATACTCGAATTCGCTGGCGGCCTTATGCAGGGCGGCGTGGTCCACGGCGCCGGTCGGGGAGAAGTAGCGGATGGTGTCCGGGATTTCGACGACGCGCAGCCAGTTCGACGTTAGCGGTTCCGGCTCGTTCTTGATCGGAATGGCATTTCGTTGGCGGTATTGTTCCCAATTGGGGCTAATACGGATCGACGACGTATCGCGCGGAACGTTCTGTTTCTGCAACGCATCAAGAAGATGGTTTAGGCCGTCGGCCCAGCTCTTGGAAAAATCGACGTATTGAATCTCTCCGATGCCAAATACCTTTTTGTAGGGTTCGATTCGAAGCGGAATGATAAATTGTGGGTCCTTCAACTCCTTCACTAAGTCTTCTGCGATTCCAATTTTCTCTTGGACGCCGTTGCGAGACAAGCTCGTATCCCGACAGCACAGCAGCATCTTGATCGCTTTGGATTGAAGCGTCATCGTGAGTTCTTGACGCCAGCGCATGCCGGGATCGAGCCGCAGAATATCGGCATAGACAGTGTAGCCCGCCGCCTCTAGGCGCGGTGCTAGCCACAAAACGAACTCGTCGTCTCCGGGAGTTGCTTTGCTGATGAAAACAACATTCTGACTTCCGGGTGAATTGTCGGACATCAAGATACGCTTTGAGAGAATCACACCTTATGGATGTATTGGATCACCTAAATTGGCTCCTTGCCCATCAATTTAACTTAGGGCGGGGTTGGTCGTCCTACGCGTTTAGTCCCATCAGGAAACTTAGTATATTTCAACGGCTTACGTTTGTTTGAACGGGCGTTGAAGGCGCGCCCGTTGAACCATGCCGCTTGATTAGGTTCATAATCATCCTGAATTCTTCCCGCGGGCCGGACGTGAAAACCGGACGCAATCAAGTTACGCCGCGCGGGCAAACTCCAGCGCGAACCGCCGCGCTGATTTCGTGCCGGCCTGGATCACAGCATGCGGGTATTTTTTCCCGACTATGGCCCTGATCTCCTCGCGGTCCGCGTCACTCATGCGGCAACCGAGATAGACCGCCGTCAGCTCCTTCAGCCTGAAGGGGATGTCCTCGGTTGTCTTTTCGTCCTCCCAGCCTCCGAGGACACGCTATTCTCTCTCATATGCCCAAGCGTCTGCCTTGACCTACACGGAATCCTGAAACTGCTCGGCCGTCGCAACGGTCCCTTGCCCTAACAATGTGCGAACCAACCCCTCTTCGTCCGCGAGTCTTGGCATGTCGGCGCCATATCTCACCGGCTTCGCTGCTCCCCACGTGCTCGCGTACGTTCCCTCCTCAAGGTACGATAACTCGATTACCGCGCCGGTGTGGTTCTCCGCATAATGCGCCCACATGAGCAGATTGTCTGGCATCTCTGACAGGCACAGAATCTTTCGTGGGGCGAGCGTGGCGCGTAGCTCGTCGTGCAGCTTTGGTAGGCCTTCCTCAATCGCTCGGATAGCCGCGTAAATCGCAGAGCGGTTTTCCTTTCGGACCGTTTCCTCCCTCAGATCCGGCATCATGACGCGAAGTAACTTGGCGTTATCGTCGAACCTGCTGCCAGAAGCCGGCTGTGCTCGTCCCGTGTAGACATCCACAAAGCGCTGCAATAGTCGGTTCGCGACCCGATCAGAATTGAATTCGAGGTGCAGATCGAATTGCAAGTCGAACGGGTCATTGAATAACGTCGGCGATGACCATCGAAGACTATTGTTCTCCAGCACGATCTTTGCGGTGCTCGCCTTCATGTACTTGTAGAATCTCCCGGGCGACGAAGACATGATCCCTCCAGGTCAGCAAATGGCCCTTTAGTCGACTAGAGGCCACTTTCCAACAGCAGCTTACGTAGGAGTTGCGGACGAGGTGAGGGGTTTATCGCGATGAGGGGCCAAAACTAAACACGCAAAATCTTTCCTAGAACCCCGCTGCCCTTGGCCGGCTATGTGCTTGATTAGATGGTGCATCGTTAGCATTGGATCCCCGAACCCCGCACCCGACCTTTCCGGCTATTGCTGTCCCCACAATACCTCGGATTTGCGCGTGAGCATCGCGGCCCTCGCCAACGCGGTCGCCTCGGAATCACCTTCCAGGACCCGGCCGACCAGATCAGGCGACAACCAGGCAAGATGGATCAGGTTGCTGACATAGTTGTCGGTGATGTTTTCATGTACCGCAATTTCCGCCATCGACTGCCATTTGCCTGTCGTGAGCTGTTCGAACCAGAGCGTTGCGCGGGCAATCGCCTTTACGACTACAGCGTCAGGTGTTTTGCCATTTGGATCCTCAAAAACGAGTTTGCCGGATCCGCCGCCGTGCGCGGTAGGAACAGCCGCCTCGAGCGAGATGATGTTGTCTTGCAGCTCGTCTTGGGATGGCTCCACAGTTGTGTCGGTCAACACCGCCAGTAACCGGTCTCGCTTGATGGAGATTTTTAGGCGTGTGGGGCTGACGGTCACGCGCGCAAGAAGATCGGCAACATTTTGCACGATGGGTGCGGCGGATGTCAGTGAATCGGCGAGCTTGCTTGCGATACCAAGGCCGCTGCCAATCTCCGCCGGCCGACATCGCGTTTCGCGAAGCAAGGCCGAGATCCGGGCTTTATCCCTCAGAAAGCCCTCCAGTTTCGTCAGCACTAGCTCGTCGATCGTGGCGGCAGGAAGCCAGAGCTTTGGTACGCCGGCCGCTGCGACGGAACGCCCAGTCCCCACTGATGTGACGTAATATCGGTAACGCTTGCCGTTCTTGGTCGTATGGCTGGAGATGAGCCGATTGCCAGCGTCGTCATAGATCAGACCCGCGAGCAGACTTTTACTCTTCACGTTGGTCCGGGCCCGATTTTCGTGATGATTGGTGGCAAGCTGGGCCTGAACGGCGTCCCATGTCACGGCGTCGATCAAAGGTGGATGCTGGCCAGGATACCGAACGCCCCTGTGCTCGATCTCCCCTATATAAAGAGGGTTCGACAGAATTTTGTAGATGTGGCCGCGCGCAAAGGACAAGCCGCCGACCGCCCGGCCTCGCGGGGTCGCGTAAGGCTTGGTCGTGAGATTGAGGCGCACGAGTTCGGTCTGGACCCGCTGGACGTTTTTGAGTTTCAGAAACAGGTCAAAGACCGTTCGGACGGTCACGGCCTCGGTTTCATTGATGGTGAGGGTCCGGTCCTTTCGGTCGTAGCCGATGGGTACCCAGCCTCCCATCCACATTCCCTTCTGCTTGGACGCGGCAATCTTGTCGCGGATCCGTTCACCCGTGACTTCGCGCTCGAACTGCGCAAAGGACAGAAGGACATTGAGGGTCAGGCGCCCCATCGACGTCGTGGTGTTGAATTGCTGGGTGACCGAGACGAACGAGACACCTGCCGCGTCGAAGATTTCGACGATTTTCGCGAAGTCAGCCAATGACCGGGTGAGCCGGTCTACCTTGTAGACCACGACCACGTCGATCAAATGGGATTGGATATCGGCAAGCAACCTTTTGAGAGCCGGCCGTTCCGTCGATCCCCCGGAATAGCCGCCGTCGTCATAAAGCGTGGGAAGGGGAGTCCAGCCCTCGTGCCGCTGACTCTTTATATAGGCGTCACAGGACTCGCGTTGTGCATGCAGGGAATTGAAATCCTGTTCCAGTCCCTCCTCGGAGGATTTCCGGGTGTAGATGGCGCAGCGAAGCACCTTGCTCTGGGGTGCCACCGGCTTACGCATTTCGCCGGCTCCTCGTAGCTTTCACTTCTGAAACAGGCGCGGCGCTAACGTCGAGATTTGCACGCGAGCTGGTTCGCCGCGGCCCCGACGCGTTCTTGTTGCCAGATGGCGCCCGTTTGATGCCAAAGAAAACAAACCCGTTCCAGTTGGCACCGGTGATGGCATTGGCAACAGCGGAGAGTGACTTGTAAGTCCGACCGTTCCACTCGAATCCTTCCGCCAGTGCCGTGACGGTATGGGTGGTGTCCTGCCATTGCCGGATCATCTGTGTGCCGGTCTTAATGCGGCTGCTGCCAAGCATGGCGTTCGCATCACCATTTCGCGCAGCGTTCGCGATTTCCCGGAGCTGGCGCTTTGTTGCGGGCGATAGCCCACCATAGGCCTCGACCTGCATTTGATACGCGACGGCCCGCGCCAGGAAATTGCGGCGCAATGATTTGGGCGCGGGATGGCCGAACAGCGTCTTCCAGCGATGCCGGAGTTCGAGAAGGCTGAGATCGGGCAAGCGCCCGATCTCAGCCTGGAGCGCGGCATCGTCGACCGCCTTACGCGACATTTGGTCAAGCTTTCCGTGCCGCCGAAGTCTTTTTGCCCTTGGCGGCTTTGCCGGTGCCGATCCGGTAGTTTCTGACACCGTCGATCTTCTCGGAGAGAAGAGGAAGTTTCAGCTTCTTGCGTACGGTGCCGGCGAGAAAGCCTCGCACCGAGTGCTTCTGCCAGTGGGTCTCCTTGACCAGGGCGTCCAATGTCGCGCCTTTTGGCTTTTGCAGGAGGGTCAAGATTTTGTCCTGTTTGGAGCCTGACTTGATTCGATCGGACGATGCCTTGGGTGCCTTCGCCGAAACGGCAGCGGTTTTCTTTGTGCCCGACCGCTTGGCGCGGTTCGGCCGCCCGATCGACTCGGCTTCAGTGGCCACATCGGCGATTGCGACTTCATCGGGATGGGCCGCAGCATTCTTGTCCGACGCTTCGGCGGCATCCTCGACCTCGATCGCTCGAAGGCCGGCCTTGGTAATCCGCAATGAATAAGGCCTGTTATCGTCGCCGCGCCGCCATACTGGCATGTCGTCCTTGGCGCGAAGTTCTTGCAGGAGCTTTTCGTTCAAGAGCGTGTCGACCACCTTTTTTGCGGCGCTGCCTTTGAGGTTTGCGGGCAGAAGCGCTGTATGGTCGGTTCGTTGCGAAGCCGAACATAGAATCAGTATTTGAGTGTCGGAGAGCTTCATAAAATCCTCCTTCAAGGTCGTGCGGCATCATCGCCGCCCCGACCGCAACCCCGCATGACGCGTAAGCGCCGGCGGGGAGGAGGCTTAAAAAATGACCACTCAGCTTTGTTGACGGATCCGGTTGATCAGGCTCGCTGCATTCAGCAGCGTTGTTGCCTCATGAAGAAGTTGCTCCATGTCGAGTGCGACTTCGAGGCCCTTCTCGTGAAACCCGGCCCCAGCGCAAGCATCTGCTGCGCGTCCAATTCCCGCGGCTTTATCGAGCCGGCTGCGAATTTCGGCTAGGTAAGTCTTGATCGTTGTTTCGATTAATTGCGCGTCCATGGACCCAACTCCTTTGTTGCCACTACACACGCTTCCCGCGGCGGCAAAGTCGAGCGAAACAAGAGCAATCTTGTTGCTCATTTCAGGGTATACCGAGCATCTCTGGATCCGAATTAAGATTGTCTTCGTTAAAGCTAGGAAGACCTCAAAGAAGAGCTTGGCATCGAATCGTTGCGCAGCAAATTTCCCGTGCTACAACGATCCCTTCCAAGATCAGGAGTAGAAATTGGCTAAGAAGTCGAAAAAGAAAATCTCTCGTCGTGAATATTCAAAGGCCGATGTTCGGGAGCTTCGAGCTCATTCCAAAGCGAGAACGCCTGTCAAAAAGATTGCAAAGTTGACCAAGAGAACCGTGGGCTCTTTACGCCAGAAGGCGCTTAAACTTGGCATTCGTCTCGGTCATCAGCGCTGACTTAAGGGGCGATCTGGCAAGTCCGAACACCAGGGTAAGCCTCAACCATGGGACACGGAGCGCAAATAACGACAGAATATAAGCGTGACCGCAATTCAGGTGATCACCAACGGCGCCATCATTGCACTGGTTCTCCTACGGACCGACAGTCGTTGAAATCAAGACGCGGCAGTGTGGAAGACAGTGAGGCTAAGTTACAAAATTAGCACACTAAGAACAGCCAAACTTTCGACCGCTTGGCTTGAGTTTGTGACCGCAACTTCGCGTAACGGTCAATGGCACGTTTAAGGGGCTGCTCCCTTACACGGTCAGATATTGACGAGCGCTGTTGATCGTGGTGCGTTAGACTTTATTTGTTCGCCAAGAGGGGGAGGGGCAGGCGATGACAAGAATCAGAAAGACAATCACACGCGTCGATTTGTGCGACGCCGTCTACCGGAAGGTGGGACTGTCGCGCGCGGAATCATCAGCCTTCGTCGAACTGGTCCTGAAGGAAATCACCGACTGCCTCGAAAAGGGCGAGACGGTGAAACTTTCATCGTTCGGCTCCTTCGTCGTACGCAAGAAGGGGCTGCGCATTGGCCGAAATCCCAAGACCGGCACCGAGGTGCCGATTTCCCCGCGTCGCGTGTTGGTATTCAAGCCGTCGGCCCTTCTGAAGCAGCAGATCAATCGCTCCGATAATGGCGCGCTCGCACTCGCGGAGCCTCGCCCTTGGAGCGCGGGAATAGCGCTCCATCCAGACCGCTGATTGGCAGGGAGAGCTCGGTCCCAAATCGCGGCGATGACGTCTGCCTGATGCTTGCTCGGGTTACGGCGCGGTACCCAGCTCCGCCCGAACGCCGGATCGGATATGCCGAAGCGGCACGGCAATTTAGGCACTAAAATCGCTCTCCCTCGCAATAACGATGCTGCAGTAGAACGGCGATCGCGGAGGAAAAACCCGCCGGCGAACCGGCGGGGCCCCCTCTCTTGTCTCGCTAGGATCCCGCTCCGAGGCGATCCGCCGCCTGGTCGAGATCGGGCTGAAGGCGAAGAAGTAGCCACAATTTTTCCGCACGAGTGCCAAAGTTAACTTTTACACAATATCCATTGGGACGATTCCGCGACTTCCGCGTGTTGTGTTTGGCGGTATTGGGGGATTTTCATGCTCGACAGACAGTATCTCGTGCGTCAAGCGACAACCCTTCTCAAGTTTGCCAAATCAGTTAGAGACCCGAACGTCTCGGCCGCGCTGGTCGAGAAAGCCGCTGATCTCAAAGACCGGGTAGAGACTATACCGCCATCAGATCAGAGTCCCCTGGCGCCTGACATCTAGGCTCGCGCCGTAGCGCCGCTCAAGCGTTATTTCCCCTCGGGCTGCCCGAAAACCGGCCGCCGCTAAAACGCATGATGGGTTGCCCCGCTTCAGCGATCCTCATCCGGCAGACGTAAGGCGCCATCTCTCGCGTCGCGGTCAGCCCGCTTGATCGCCGCAACCACTTCGCTAGTCGTAAACATCGACGCTCGTAACCCTGCTGAAGAGGCTTCGACGATCGCGGCATAGGCCGCGGCGCCGAAAACCATGTAGGCGGCCAGCAGCGCGAACGGCATCGCCATGACGTTCGTTGCCGGTCGCTCCTGCCGCGCCTTGCGCCGTTCGGCCAGGATGATGATTTCGGCCATTGCTACGCCTGTCCTTCGTGTTGCTTACACAAA
>Ga0209526_10002868_pt1 | contig 11686 bp, 10 predicted proteins | sample JacPinW_OM2H0_M1_FD_188566 | JGI IMG/M metagenome (GOLD analysis project Ga0209526, IMG submission 188566) | Forest soil microbial communities from Algoma, Ontario, Canada - Jack Pine, Ontario site 1_JW_OM2H0_M1 (SPAdes) (version 2) | ecosystem: Environmental > Terrestrial > Soil > Boreal...
CGCGTCGTGCGTCTGCTGCGCGGCGGCGGCCGCATCGTCGGTGCGCGTTGTGTCCGCCGCAACGGCGACGGCGACGAGCCCCTGACGATCAGCGCCGATCACGTCTTCGTCTGCGGCGGGGCGGTGCAGACCCCGGCGCTGTTGCTGCGCAGTGGCATCCGGCGCCACGTCGGCACCGGCCTCAAGCTGCACCCCATGATCAAGATCGCAGCCCGTTTTCCTTTCGAGCTCGACCATGGTGACGTCCCGATGCACCGCATCACCGAGTTCGCTCCTCAAATCGAGATCGGTGGGTCGGCAAGCCGGCACGGGTACGTCGCGATGGCGCTGGCCGACTCGGGAGCCGACTGCCGTGACGCGCTCGCCGATTGGTCGCACGTCGCGGTCTACTACGCGGCGATTCGCGAAGGGATCGGTCGGGTCATAGCCGTACCGGGCCTGCGCGCGCCGATCGTCACGTACCGCCTCACCGACGCCGACCTCAGCCGGCTGGCGCGCGGGCTCGTCCGTCTCGGAGAGGCGCTGCTCGCCGCGGGCGCCACCGAGCTGTACCCCTCCGTCGGCGGCGCGACCGTCGTGCGACGCCCGGAGGATCTCGTCTCGTGGTGGGACTCCGTCACGCGAACCCGCACGAACCTGATGACGGTCCATCTCGCGGCCACGGTCCGCATGGGCGAGAACAGGAATCTCACCGCCGCGGACAGCTTCGGGCGGGTGTGGGGCATCGACAACCTGCGGGTCAACGACGCCTCGCTGCTGCCCGACGCCCCGGGGGTCAACCCGCAGTCGGCGATCATGATGATCGCGGCCCGCAACTGCGACGAGTTCCTCTCGAGCACCTGACGCTCCCGGCGAAGTGACCTTCCGACCGGCGATGGTTGAGAGATCAATCAACAGGTACGATCTGAACCATGCCTGAAGGCAAGTGGCTCGACGCGAACGAACGGCAGCAGTGGTTGGCGTTCATCTTCGCGACCAACCTGCTCCACGAGCAGCTCGAACGGGACCTCCAGCGCGACGCCAAGATGCCGTTCGCCTACTACCAGCTCCTCGTCGTGCTGTCGGAGTCACCCGGACGCACCCAGCGCATGAGCGACCTGGCCGACATGTTGCTCGTGTCACGCAGCCGCTTGTCGCACGCGGTCGCCCGGCTCGAGGATGCGGGCTGGGTGCAGCGCTCCCGCTGCCCCAACGACCGTCGAGGCGCGTTCGCGACGCTCACCGACGACGGCTTCGCCGTGCTCGAGGCGGCCGCCCCCGACCACGTGAACAGCGTCCGGACGCACCTCTTCGACCAGCTCACACCGGAGCAGCTCGAACAACTGCGCGCGATCAGCGAGAAGCTGCTCGACCACCTGCTCCCCTCCCTCGGCTTGGAGTCGCCGGGGATGCTCGGACTCGACCGCCCGGGCACGGAGACGGAGACCGCCGCCGCGGGATGACCGCCCGCGTTCGTCGCGCGGCGACCGCGTCCGCAGACCCGGACCGAGGTGGTTTGGTGCACTACGCAGGCGCGCCGCCCGCGGCCGACCATCGGAGCGGTTGCAGCTCCGACACGGCGTGGAGATGGTTCGCGGCACGCCTCGCGGTGAGCAGGAGGCGCCGGCAGAGGCGCGCTCGCAGATCGTCGACCGCGTCGCGCATCGTCCGCGCCGCAGAACCGGCGCAGATGACGGAACCGCCCTCGAGCATGATCACGGCCTCCGCGATCGCCGCCGACCCCGCGTCGGTACCACCGTCTGCGAACAGGCGGATACGAGCCCGCCGTACCTCGCACGGCGAGTCCTGCGACACCTGGTCGAACATGGCCCACGCGTAGGCGCGGTCGTCCGCCGAGACGGGTCCGTCGACGAACCGGGAGACGGTCGGCGGCGGCTGGAGCTCGTTCATGGTCGGGCCTCCTCAGGCGCGTTCGGACGATGAAGAGCGTCGCCCATCGACCTGAAGCCGAGCCGTGAGAACGCCGAGAAGCAGCGAAGAAAACTCTCAACCCCGCGTTCCCGCGATCCGGACCCTCGGACCGATGCGCGCCTTTCGCGCCTTCTCTCATGGATCTCTCAGCCCACGTTCAGCTCGTCGGCGCGACTCTGGACCCCGGAGGTGCGTTCGATGCGGGTCTTGGTGGTCGAGGACGAGGCACGGGTCGCATCGGCGGTGAAGCGGGGCCTGGAGGCGGAGGGGTTCGCGGTCGACGTCGCCGGTGACGGCACCGACGGCCTCTGGCTCGCGCAGGAGCACGAGTACGACGCGATCGTGCTCGACATCATGCTGCCGGGCCTCAACGGCTATCGGATCTGCGCGACGCTGCGCGAGGCGGGCGACTGGACGCCGATCCTCATGCTGACGGCCAAGAACGGTGAGTACGACGAAGCCGAGGCCCTCGACGAAGGCGCCGACGACTACCTCACGAAGCCGTTCTCGTACGTGGTGCTCGTCGCGCGGTTGCGCGCACTGTTACGCCGCTCCGGTCGAGGACAACGGGTCACGTACGAGGCCGGCGAGCTGCGCCTGGATCCCGCGTCGCACCGCGTCTGGCAAGCCGAGAAGGAGATCGAGCTCACTGCGCGCGAGTTCTCCGTGCTCGAATTCCTGATGAGCCGCGCCGGTGAGGTCGTCCCCAAGCGCGACATCCTGGAACACGTGTGGGACTTCGACTTCGAAGGTGATCCCAACATCATCGAGGTGTACATCCGCCGCCTGCGGCGCAAGATCGACGAGCCGTTCGACCGGCACGCCATCGAGACGATCCGCGGCGCCGGATACCGCCTGCGCACCGATGGCGGGTAGCCGCTGGCGTCGCTCGCGCGGCGTGCGGGTCCGCACGACGGCGGCGGCCACCGTGGTCGTCGCGGTCGCGCTCGTGATCGGTGCCGCGCTGCTCGTGGTCCAGGAACGCCGTGCGCTGACCCGTGACGTGACCACGACGGCCCGCCTGCGCGCGCAGGACGTCGGCGGGCTGTTGAGCTCCACGATTCCCTCGACGCTCAACGTCCCGAGCAACGACCAATCGCTCGTGCAGGTCGTCGACCTGAGCAACGGGGCCGTCGTGAGCGCGACCAGCAACATCGAAGGGGAACCGCGCCTCTGGACGGCCGTTCCCCCAACCGGTGGATTCATCGCGCGAAGCGTCGCCCGGATCCCAGTGGGCGAGTCGTCGTACCGGATCGTCGCCCATACCGTGCAGGCTCCGAAGGGCCGATTCGTGATCTACGCCGCGGCCAGCCTCACGCCGGTGCAACAGAGCACCCGGGCCTTGATCCGGCTCCTCGCGATCGGCCTGCCCGTCCTCCTCGCGCTGGTTGCCGTGGTGACGTCGGTCGTCACCGGCTGGGCCCTGCGACCGGTGGAACGCATCCGACGCGAGGTCGCGGGGATCGGTGACCGCGAACTTCACCGCCGGGTCCCGGAGCCTGGCACCGGCGACGAGATCGACCGCCTCTCGAACACCATGAATGCCATGCTCGCCCGGATCGAGAACGCCAGGGAGCGCCAACGCCGGTTCGTCGCCGACGCGTCGCACGAGCTGCGCAGTCCCCTCACTGCGATCCGTTCCCAGCTCGAGGTCGACCTCGCCCACCCTGAGCACGCCGAGTGGCGTCAGCGCGAGCAGGACGTGCTCGACGAGACCGCGCGGTTGCAACGTCTCGTCGACGACCTGCTGTTCCTTGCGCAGAGCGACACCAACTCACTCCCGACCCGGCGGAGCCCGGTGGACCTCGACGATCTCGTGCTCGACGAGACCCGCCCGCTTCGCGCCCGCGGGCGCGTCACCGTCGACCTGACCCACGTGTCGGGTGGCCAGGTGCTCGGCGACGCCGACCAGCTCCGGCGGGTCCTGCGCAATCTCCTCGACAACGCGGAGAGCCACGCGGCGACGCTCGTGCGTGTGTCCGTGCACGAGAACGACACATCGGTGGAGCTCGCGATCACCGACGACGGCCCGGGCGTCCCGCCCGACCAGCGCAGCGCGGTATTCGAACGGTTCACACGACTCGACAACGCGCGCGCTCGTCGCGACGGTGGAACCGGACTGGGCCTTCCCATCGCGCGCGACATCGTCGAGCACCATGGCGGCACGCTCACACTGCCCGAGACGGCGAGCGGCACCACCTTCGTGATGACGCTTCCCGCCGCCAACGGGCCCCCGGACGACGTCGACGGTCACGCCTGACTCAGTCGCGGAAGGCGGCCTCGCGGCGGCCGCCGGGCGCGCGTCCACGTGGCGATCCACCGACGCCCGTTGATGCTGGTGTCATCTTGCGAGAAGAAATTCGGTCGTTGGTGGTTGTGTTGCAACTGCGCGTGGTGCAGAATCACGCCTTCCTTGGGCAGCGGGCGCAACTCCGGGAGTGGCTGTGCGTGGCTCGAGGCGCGGTGTGGCGGCGGGCGCGGCGATCGTCGCGTTGGCCGGTTGGTGGGTGGCTCCTGCGGGGGCGGCGGTGGCACCGCATCCGGCTCCTCGCCTGGCACGCGGGACCATACCGCTGCGCAGCTTTCGGGACCGCCAGGACGCGCGCACCGCGAGCCGTGTCGGCCAGGCCGTCGTGGCGTCGCCGTACGTGGTCACCACCGAGACGTGTACCAACGTCGACTTGGTCCCGGCGCCGGGCCCGACGTCGCTCCTGGTCTACGGAGCCGACGGAGGCGACGTCGGCAGCGTGAAGGGCGGCGGCGGCTCGGCGGGCGTCGCGTCAGTCGACTGGCCTGCGGGTCTTCATCTCATCACGCTTGCCGGCTGCGCGGGTTCGAGCACGGGCGCCCCACAATCCAACCCGTGGCCCGGTGGCGCGGGGGGCGCCGGCAGCGTGAACGGTGCCGGCGGTGGTTCGTGCAGCGCGATGGCGATCCCCGGACTGGGTGACGTGCTCATCGCGGGTGGTGGCGGCGGGGCCGGAGCAGGGGGCGCCGGGAACGCCGGCGGCGACGGTGACGCCGCCGGCGCCGGTGGCGTCTCGGCCGGGCAGGCCGGCGGTGGGAGCGGACCGACCGGGGGCACCCCCGGCGGCGGGAACGGAGCCGTGAAGCTGGGCGGCGCGGGGGGTCAGGACCAGGCGAATCCGAGCACGACCTTCGGCGGTGGGGGCGGCGGATGTGGCCTCCACGGCGGCGGCGGCGGCGGGTTCGGCACGACGCCGTCCACACCCGGCGGTGGGGGCGGCGGTGGCGAGAGCGCGCTTGCGATCGAGGACGGGTGGTTCGCCATCGGTGCCGGTTCGGGCCACGGCACGAAGAGCAACGGTCGGGCCGACATCGTGCAGGTCAAGCCGGTGACGAGCGGACCCTATTGGAACGGTTGGGACATCGTGCGCGGCGTGGCGTCGTACTGGCAGGGGTCGGGCGGCTACATCGTCGACGGTTGGGGCGGCCTGCACGCATTCCGCCAGGGCTCGGATCTTGCGCCCCCGGCTGCGATCGCGGCGCCGTACTGGCCCGGCTGGGACATCGTGCGCGGTGTCGCGCTGATGCCCGACGGCACGGGCGGCTTCGTCCTCGACGGGTGGGGCGGGCTCCACTGGTTCTCGTTCAACACCGCGACGCCGGCACCGACGCTGTCACAAGGCCCGTACTGGGCCGGCTGGGACATCGCGCGCGGCGTGACGATCACGCCCGACAGCAAGGGTGGCTACGTGCTCGACGGCTTCGGCGGCATCCACCCCTTCACGATCAACGGCAACCCGATGCCACCCGCCGCAACCGGAGGTCCGTACTCCGACGGCGTCGACATCGCGCGCGGCGTCAGCGCGCCGCTCCAGACCGGACCCGAGCGGGGTGGCTGGGTCGCCGACTCGTTCGGCGCGCTCTACCCGTGGGGACAGGTGCTCGGCGGTCCGGTGTCGCCCACGAAGTCCGGCCCGTACTGGCCGAACTTCGAGATCGCGCGCGGTATCACCAGCTTCCCGAACGGTCTGGCCGGCCTGGAGGTCGACGGCTACGGCGGGCTGCATCCGTTCGCGTCGCCGGGTTTGCCATAGCCCCCGCGTCGCGGGGCTGTCTCGTCGCGGGGCCGTCAGGGCGTGCTTCGAGGATGCAGCCAGCGCGAGAGGTTGCGGACGTAGTCCTTGAACGTCTCCAGGCGTTGCGGGTCGCGCGCGATCTCGGTGCCGGGCGGCTCGGTGACGAACGACGGTGCACCACACTCGACGTCCCAGTTGTAATCGGCGAAGTGGTGGAACGTCGATGCGGCAAGGGCTCGGCCCATCGGCTTCCCGTCGGGTGTCTCCTCGCCGTCGAGCGCGACCCCGAGGTTGAAGTTGCGCCCCGTGACGGTGCTTCGCCCCTGGGCGATGGAGCGGGCGAACGTGTACTCGGGCGGTGCCGACACCGCCCCCTCGTGCGGGTGAGCGGGGAACCATTCGATCCGGCCGCTCGAGTTGCGATCGGTGAGGAGGAGCTCGTGGGCCGGCTCGACCGGGAGCACCGGCTGGTAGTCGCCGTTGGCACCGGAGTGATAGTTGGGCCAGGAGATGCTCGGGTTGTCCTGATCGTCGCGGGCGGCATCGGGCTCGGGGTTCCTGTCGTGAAAGTGGTTCACCCGTCCGAGCGAGCCGAGGCACACGAGACACGCACCGAGGTCCTCGTGGTCGCGCGCGGTCAGCACCCCACCGCCGTTCTCCCGGAACCGCGTAATTCCACGTGAGTCACCCGGCGCGAGGCCGTCTCCCGGGTCGACGGCGAGGAGCCACAGCTGGTCGTAGTCGACACGATCGAGGCCGCGAAGGACCGAGTCGTCGCCGCTCGTGTCGTCGCGATCCCTCGCGGTGACGTCGTGGCCGGCGGCCGCAAGCTCGCCGGCCAACAGGGAGAAGCGCCCGACGTTCCAGTCGTCGGGAACACCCATGATCGTCGTCTGGAGCAGGATCCTCGACATCCACTCTCTCTTCTCGTCGTGCGTCGCGCCGCGCGAGTGCCTCGGCGAGTGTGACCCACCGACGATGCGCCCGGCATCCCGTGATCGCGTAGACGGCTCCGCGCGCCGGGCCGAGTTCCCTGCCCGACCTGCTGGAGCGGGAGACCGGCGTCTGCGCGCGACCAGTCGCACCGTGGCAGGCTTCACGCGTGGTCGTAACCGATCTGCCCCCCGGCGCGCTGCGACATCCCTGGAACAGGTCGTTCACCTGGTCGCTGCCCTCGGCGCCACCGAGCAGACTCTCGGTCGAGCAGAAGGACGCGTTCGATCGCGATGGTTTCGTCGTCCTCCCCGGTCTGATCGATGCGGACACGATCTCGGCGCTCACCACGGAGCTCGACGAGCTGGAGGAACATGTCGAGCACTTCCTCGCGGACCAGGAAGGCGGCCGTTTCCACATCGCCGAGTCGGGAGCGATCACGTTCACCGTTCACGCGGTGCTGCGCTCCCCCGCCGCGCGTCGCTTCGCCACTCATGCTGCACTTCTGGGCTTGTGCCGCGACCTGCTCGGACCCGACGTCAACCTCTACTGGGACCAGGCCGTCTACAAGAAGCCCGAGAAGCCGCGCCGGTTCCCCTGGCACCAGGACACCGGGTACACCTTCGCCGATCCCCAGGACTACCTCACCTGCTGGGTGGCACTCACCGATGCGACGGTCACCAATGGCTGCCCGTGGGTGCTCCCGCGGGTGCACCGCAACGGCACATTGCTCCATCACTGGATCGACCCGATCGGTTGGGAGTGCCTGCCCGAGGAACCTGACGGCGCAGTCGCGGCGGAGGTGCCCGCCGGCGGGGTGGTCGCGTTCTCCTCGCTGACGCCCCACCTCACCCGGCCGAACACGACGACCGAGGTGCGGAAGTCGTACATCGTGCAGTACGCGCGCAGCGGTGCCCGCACGATGCAGGGCGACTGGCAGCGTGACGAGGCGCCCGCAGGCTCCGCACCGTGCGACGATCCCGACCGGCAGTTCCCGGTGCTTCGCGCCGGCGAATCGGTGTGATGTTCGACGACGTCCGCACGACGGAGCCTGCGCTCGTGGAGGCGTTCCAGCGTGACGGGCATGTGTGCGTTCGTGGCCTCGCCGGTGGCGACGAGCTCGCGGCGGTGCGACCCGCGGTCGAACGTGCGGCCGAGACGCGCACTACAGGTGTGGCCCCGCTCGAAGCCCGCGACACGTACGGCAAGGCGTTCCTGCAGGCCGCCAACCTCTGGCGTCTCGACGAGATCGTGCGCACATTCGTGTTCGGCCCTCGGTTCGCCGCGGTTGCCGCGCAGCTGCTCGGTGTCGACGGCGTCCGGCTGTACCACGATCAAGCCCTCATCAAAGAGGCCGGGGGCGGGCACACTCCCTGGCACCAGGATCAGCGTTACTGGCCTCTCGACACCGACATGACGATCACGATGTGGATGCCGTTGGTCGACGTTCCGCTCGAGATCGGCACGATGACCTTTGCCTCGGGTTCGCACCGACTCGGCGACCTCGCGGGCCCGATCATCTCCGACGAGTCCGACGTCGCGTTCGATGCCGCCGTTCGGGACCGCGCCCTGCCGCTCGCGACGCACGGCGCGTTGGCCGCGGGCGACGCGACCTTCCACGCGGGCTGGACGCTGCACCGCGCGCCGCGCAACCCGACCCGCGGCACACGGCCGGTCATGACCGTCATCTATTTCGCCGACGGTGCACGCGTGACCGAACCGGCCGACGACTTCCAACGCTTCGACCTCGCCATGTGGCTGAAGGACAGCGGACCCGGCGATCTCGCGGCCGGCGCGCGAAACCCGCTGCTGTACCACGCTCGTCGCGGTGGCGACCCGCTGGTCACACCTTCGCCGCGACTCGGGACGCGCCCGGCATGAACGGTGGGTCGGGCAGAACGACGTGTACGCGGCTCCGGCATGGGGCACGATGATGCCCACGCATGGGGGTCCGGGGAGAGCGTCGTCAGGTGCACCGTCGCGGGAGATGGCTCGCGTGCGCGCTGCTCGTGACGCTGCTCGCGGTGGCCTGCACACCTGAGTGGACCACCTACCACCGTGAGCCGGGTCGCTCGGGTGCCGACCTGTCGGCACCGTCCATCGTGCCCGTTGCCCGCGCGTGGACCTCTCCGTTCGTCGACGGGTTCGTCTTTGCGCAACCGCTCGTGTATCGCAACCGCGTGTACGTCGCGACGGAGCACAACACCATCTACGCACTCGATCTCGCGTCGGGTGCGGTCGCGTGGAGCAGGCATATCGCGGAGCCCGTTCGCGCGTCATCGGTGCCCTGCCCTCTCAACATCGATCCGCTCGGCATCACCGGCACACCGGTGATCGACCCCGCCGGCAACACGATCTTCGCCGTTGTCGAGACCGGGCCGCCGGCGCAACACGCGCTCGTCGGCCTCGATGTCGACACCGGTTCGCCCCGGGTCCTCGCATCGGGCGATCCGCCGGGCGTCGACCCGGCCATGGATCATCAGCGACCCGCGCTCGCGCTCGGCAACGGGCGGGTGTACTGGGCGTACGGCGGGAGCAACTGCGGCACGTATCACGGCAAGGTCGTCAGCGTTCGCACCGACGGCACGTCACCGCTGGTGTACGTCGCGCCCACCCAGAACGGCGGTTCCATCTGGGGTCCTTCGGGACCGGCGATCGACGCAGCAGGAAACGTGTGGGTGACGACGGCCGACGGTGGCTCGACAACGACGTTCGACCGCTCGAACACCGTGATCAAGCTCTCGCCCACTTTGCAGGAGCTCGGGTACTTCGCGCCGAGCAACTGGGCTGCGCTCAACCAGGCGCACCACGACCTCGGGTCGACGGGGCCGCTGCTGCTCCCAGGCGGCTACCTGTTCCAGGTCGGCAAGAGCGGCGAGGCCTACGTCGTCCGTCAGTCGGCGCCGGGCGGAATCGGTGGACAGGTCGCGTCGCTGTCGACCGGCTGCAACGTGTCGGGTGGCAACGCCTGGAGTCCGGGCATGGTCTACATGGCCTGCCTCAGCGGCACACGCGCGCTGAAGCTCGGTGATCCGCCCAGCCTGCAGCCGGCGTGGCAAGGGCCGCCGGATGCCAACGGCTCACCCGCCTTCGGTGGGAACGCGGTCTGGACCGTCGCGGTCGACGGAGGCGGAGTGCTCTACGCGCTCAAGCCGAGCGACGGCTCGGTGCTCCAGTCGCTCACCATCGGCCACATGCGCCACTTCACCTCGCCCGTCATCGCCGGAGACACGGTGATCGTCGCGACGGACCACACGGTGCAGGCGTTCCGCCACGCCTGATTCCACCGGCAGGCCGAACGAACGCTCCAGCTGACTGGTCAACCCGTCGATGATGTGGCAAGAGCGCGCCGAACCGGTGCGCTGAAGCGAAGACCCCCAAGGAGCGTGTCGGACCGCTTGCTTTTCGCCCGAGGGCCCTGAGACGAAAGGCCCCAATGCGAACGCGCGTCATCCGACTCACGAACTGCGTCGTCGCCGCCCTCGCCCTTACGGCCTACGCCGCGGCTGCCGGGCTGCCGGCGCGAGTCGCGTTGCCCGCCGATACGCCCCCCGGCATCTTCGCGCGCTGCCGCGAGCACGGCGCCGAGGTGCTCGCCTCGCCGGGCACCCTGGTCGACGCGGCGCGTCTCCTCGCGGCCGGCGGCGACGGCTTCTGGAACCTCTCGACCCTGCGCGAACCCTACCGCGTCGAGGGCAAGAAGACGATGGGATTCGAGCTCGCCGAGCAGTTCGGGTGGAACCTTCCGGAGTGGATCGTCTATCCCCTGGGCGGCGGCACCGGCATCGTCGCCATGCACAAGGCTTTCGACGAGCTGCGGCGGCTCGGGCTGTTGGGGGCGAGCCGGCCGCGCTTCGTCGCCGTGCAGATGGCGGGATGTGCGCCCATCGTGCGCGCCTTCCTCCACGGCGAGGAGACCGCCGCCCCCTGGGAGGAGCCGCGTACACGGGTCTGGGGCCTGCGGGTGCCGCGCGCGATCGGCGATTTCCTCATCCTCCGGGTGTTGCGCGAGACCGGCGGCCGGGCGGTGGCGATCGACGAGGAGCGCCTGCCGGAGGTGACGGCGCGCGCCGCGCGCGACCACGGGCTGCGCCTCGGTCCGGAAGGCGCTGCCGCCCTCGCAGCGGTGGATGACCTGGCGGCGGAGGGCGCTTTCCGGCCCGGCGAGCGGGTGGTGGTCTTCCAGACCGGCGACCCGGCGAACTATCTCTGATGACATCAGCTCAGGCCGATGCTCGGCGCGCCGCCGCCCTCGACCGGCTGCTCTCCGACCTGGTGGGCTCGGGCACCGCCTCGGCGGCGGTCGGACTGGTGGGGCGGGTCGGGCCGGACGGGGTCGCCAGCTTGGAGTGGGAAGGCGCGGTGGGCTGGGCGCGCCCGGGAGTGGCGGCCGGCGCCGGCACCCTCTTCGACCTCGGCTCGCTGACCAAGCCTTTCGTGGCGACCCTTGCGCTCCTCCTCGACGCCACGGGTGAGCTACCCCTGGCGGAGCCGAGCGGAGCGCTGCTCGGCGAGCTGGCAGCCGGCGGCCAGGTGATGGAACGGATGAAGCTGCAGTCGCTGGTCATCACTCGCGGACGGGACGGCATGGTCGCTTTCAATCATGGCCATAAACCGGTGGACATCCCCATTTTTGGTTCCGACGAGGTTGCCGACGTGACGGGTGCGGGAGATACCGTGATCGCCGCGTTCACGGCGGCGCTGGCCGCGGGAGCGAGCACGGAAGAGGCGGCGCAACTGGCGAACTACGCCGGCGGAATTGTGGTCATGAAGCGTGGCACCGCGACAGTTTCGCGGCA
>Ga0209526_10002869_pt1 | contig 11685 bp, 11 predicted proteins | sample JacPinW_OM2H0_M1_FD_188566 | JGI IMG/M metagenome (GOLD analysis project Ga0209526, IMG submission 188566) | Forest soil microbial communities from Algoma, Ontario, Canada - Jack Pine, Ontario site 1_JW_OM2H0_M1 (SPAdes) (version 2) | ecosystem: Environmental > Terrestrial > Soil > Boreal...
TAAAGCTGGTTCCCCCGGCTACCAAAAGGCGCCTGGCCGCCATACTCGCCAAATATATCTAGGAGAAAACTGTGTCCCTATTGGTCGTCGGTTCGGTGGCATTCGATTGTCTGGAAAGCCCCTACGGAAAAGTGGAACGAGCACTTGGCGGTGCGGCTACGTATTTCGCCGTGGCGGCTAGTCACTTCACGCAGGTAAATCTGGTGGGCATCGTGGGCGATGACTTCACGTCGAAGGATGCCGAAATTTTTCGTGGACGGACGATTGATATCGAAGGGTTGGAGCGAGCCGCGGGGAAAACTTTCTTCTGGTCTGGACGCTACTCCGAGAATTTGAATGAGCGCATTACGCTGGTTACGGATTTAAACGTGTTTGCGGACTTCAAGCCGAAACTGCCGGAAAAATACCGAAAGTCCAAGCATGTGTTCCTGGCGAATATTGCTCCTGATCTGCAGCGTGATGTGCTTCAGCAGGTCACGAACAGGCCAAAAATTGTAGCGCTGGACACCATGAATTACTGGATTGAGCGGACCAACGCGGAGCTGCGCGAAACGTTGAAGCATGTGGATATTTTGATGATCAACGATTTTGAGACACGGCAGCTTTCCAGCGAACACAATTTGCTGCGCGCGGCCAAGCATATTTTTAAGATGGGGCCGAGCACGCTGGTGGTCAAACGCGGTGAATACGGCGCTATGATGGTCGACAAGAGGGGCGTATTTTGCGTCCCCGCTTTTCCGCTGGAAGAACCTCATGATCCGACGGGAGCTGGGGATAGTTTTGCGGGCGGATTTATGGGATATCTTGCCGGCGCAGGGAAAAAGAATGACGCGGCTTTGCGGCGCGCGATGGTGTACGGCTCGGTATTAGGAAGCTTCGCGGTTGAAAAATTTGGGCTGGACCGGTTGCGTTCGCTGAAACGCAGCGAGATACACGCAAGGGCACGGCATTTCGCGAAATTAACGCAATTCTCGCTATAAACTGTAAACTTCCCAGAGTTCGCTCGCGATGCCAGCGAAAAGCATGATGTCTCTCAACGACATGATCGTGCGCTTGTTGTGGGCTGCTCTGCTGGGCGCAGTGATTGGTGCGGAGCGTGCCTTCCATCGTCGCCCGGCCGGGTTACGCACTGGCCTGTGTGTGTCCGTGGGCGCGTCCTTTTTCACGATTCTGTCCATAGAAATCGCCCGCCGCACAGGCGATGCCAGCACCACGCGCATTGCTTCGAACATCGTCCAGGGGATTGGTTTTCTTGGCGCCGGCGTTATTTTGCGCGATCGCGGCGGAGTAACTGGGTTGACCACCGCAGCTACAATTTTTGTGGTGGCAGCGCTGGGAATGGGATCTGGCGCGGGATTGTTTCGGGCCTCGGGATTTGCATGCTTGCTGGTGCTTTTCGCGCTGGTATTCCTGGTATACGTGGAAAACTGGTTCGGCTTGAAGCCCCGATACATGTTGTTTCGTATCTCCACCGATCCTGATGTGGATCTAGTCTCCGAAGTCCACAAATTGTTTTCGAACGTTGGAATTACGCTGGATAATTTTCAAGTGTCCATGGCCGGGCAGAAAAATCTGATTCAGTTTGATGCGGACGTCACTCAGCGAAAGCAGGAAAAGATATTAGCGGCGCTAACGCGGCCGGGCGTGACCATCGAGATGCTTCCCGTCGAGAGACAGCAACCGGCATGACAAGTCGTATTGGAGTGCCCATGACGCGCCAGTCAGCTTCGCAAAGTGAACGCGCCAACGTGCGTAAGCCACGAGCGTTAACTAGCGATAGCGTCGTGATGCCATTTGCTCCGGCCTCGCCAGCCGAAACATCCAGAATCGCCGCAGGCGTGGCGGAATTAACGCGTCTCGGATGGAAAGTTGCGGAACGCGCTTCTACCGAGAATGACGCCTACTTTGCAGGGCCGACGACCAGTCGTCGCGACGAGCTTGTCAGTGCGCTACAGCGCCACGACATCGCTGCTCTGGTAGGGACCCGCGGTGGTTATGGCTCGAACTATCTGCTTGATGACTTGCATATTCCAACGCCTGCGAGTCCAAAAATTATTTTAGGTTTCAGCGACCTGACTTCGCTGCAGATTTACTTGTGGCAGCGATTTCAATGGGTCACATCTTACGGGCCCATGCTCGCTGCGGGAATAGACGCAGGCTCTGGCGCGCCAAAGGGATATGACCACAAATCGTTGCTGGCGGCGCTACAAAACACGGAAAGCGGCTGGACCCTCGATCTTCGGGGAGAGGCGCTGCATCCAGGTGAAGCAGCCGGGCGGGTACTTGGTGGGTGCTTGACTCTTGTGGAAACGGCCATCGGAACGCAATGGGATTTAGAAACCGATGATGCGATTCTTGTTCTGGAAGATTGCGGAATGAAGCCCTGGCAAGTGGATCGCGCTTTGATGCATCTGAAACAAGCGGGGAAATTCGCGAGCGTTCGTGGAATTGTACTGGGTGATTTTCCAGAGTGTGAGGCGCCCATGGCAGGCAGTCCGACGGTCCGGGATGTGTGCCGAAGAATACTCACGCCCCTGGGGGTACCCATTGTTTACGGAGCACCCATTGGTCACACGATTCGTCCAATGTTAACGGTACCGCTGGGCGTGAAAGCCCGTTTGATAAGCAAAGGAGCAGGCGTGCTGGAAATTCTTGAACCGGCGGTGGTGTCATGACGGACTCGAAGCACATACACGTAATCGGAATCGGTGGCTCGGCGATGGCGCCGCTTGCGGGTATGTTGCGCGAGCGCGGCTTTCGCGTCACAGGTTCGGATTCGGGTGTGTATCCGCCGGCTTCCACGTTGCTCGAAAGCCTGGGCATTTCTTTCTTCCATTCGTTTGACGCTGCGAATTTGACCCCTGCTCCAGACCTGGTGATAGTTGGCAATATCATTGCGCGGGGCAATCCGGAACTCGAGGAAGTTCTCGATCGTAAAATTTCTTACCGCTCCATGCCGGAAATTCTTGAAGAAGTATTTTTACCCGGGCGACATTCGATCGTGGTCAGTGGCACGCACGGGAAGACAACCACCACGGCCATGCTGGCATGGATTTTCGAGACGGCAGGTAAGAAGCCGAACTTTCTCGTGGGTGGTGTGGCGGAGAATTTTGGCAAAAGCTACGGCCTCGGCAGCGGCGAAGAATTTATCCTGGAAGGTGATGAATACGAGACCGCTTTCTGGGATCGTGGGCCGAAGTTTTTTCACTACCACCCGGACGACTTGATCATCACTTCGCTGGAATACGATCACGCGGATATTTATCCGGACTTCGAGACTTACGAATTGGCATTTCGGCGACTGGTGAACCTCGTCCCGCGGCGGGGCAGGGCGGTGATCTGGGGCGATGCTGCGGACTCTGGACCGGCTTTGCGGCGTGCAGCGCAGAAAGCTCTATGCCAGGTGGCGACTTATGGCTTCTCCGAAGGCAACGATTGGATTGCGAGCAATGTTGCAATTGAGAAAGAAGGCGTCCGCTTCGTCGTGACAAATCACGGCCAACGCTTTGGCGAATTTGTGTTGGCGGCTACAGGACGTCACAACGTGTTGAATGCGCTTGCAGCCACTGTGGTGGCGCAGGGCCGAGGAATTTCCGCCGAAGCCATCAGCAAAGCGCTAAAGAGTTTTCGCAGCGTGAAGCGGCGCATGGATGTGAAGGGAGAATTTGGCGGTATTTTGGTCGTCGACGATTTCGCCCATCATCCCACGGCGGTAAAGGCCACCATCGAGGCGGCGCGTGCGCGCTGGCCGGGACGCAGGGTATGGGGCATTCTCGAGCCGCGCTCAAATTCCATGAGGCGCAAAATTTTTCAGGAGACGCTGCCGCAGGCGCTGGCGTTGGCGGATCGCGTGGTTCTTGGCGGGGTGTTTCGTTCGCATCAGCTGGGCGATGACAACCGTCTCGATCCCGAGACGGTGGCGCAAAGCATCCGTTCGCTTGGAAAAGAAGCTCGCGTTTTTAGCAGCAGCGACGAAATTGCCGGCGTGTTGGCGGCCGAGTCCGAGCCGGGCGACCTGTTGCTGGTGATGTCCAACGGCAGCTTCGATGGTTTGTGCGAAAAATTAATCAAGAAGCTCGGCGAAGAGGTCGGTTTGCCGTCCGAGGCCACCAGCAGGTGATAGGTTTTTATTTTCGTGATGCAAAATTGTTCGGGTTCTTAACACTTTTGCTTAGTTTGGGTTGTTGTTATTCTCTGCAAGCCACCATTCGTTATAACGTTTCCCTGGCGCATCCTGAGCAGCACCTGTTTCACGTCACGATGACCATTCCGGATGTTGAAAATGAAGTCTTCATCCAGATGCCGGCGTGGAACGCGCTGTATCAGATGCGCGACTTTAGCGCGCATATTCAGCAGGTAGAAGTTCGACGAGCCGCGGTGCAACCGGAGGACGACGCCGGGCATGCAGTCATAGCGCCCGATACCGAGCCGCCGTCCATCGAAAAAATTGACAAGCTCACCTGGCGAATCAAGAGCCACGGTGGCGACGGAACGATCAACGTTCGGTACGCAATTTACTGGGACGAGCCCGGGCCTTTCGCCACGCAACTGAATGGCGAGCATGCCTTCATCAATCCTGCGATGATTTTGATGTACGTGCCGGAGCGCCGCTCTGAGCAAGTTCAACTCGCGTTGGGCGATGTGCCCGAAAGCTGGAACGCCGCGGGGCCTGGAATTCAAGGATTGGAGCAGATGGACCGGGCTCGGCAGTTTTCCTCGACGTTCGCCGATTACGATGCGCTTGCCGACGCCCCAATCGAAGCAGGGAAATTCGAACAGTTTCAACTTCCGGGGATGAGTCCTGAAGTCTGGGTCGTGATTCACGGTGATAGCTACAAGAAGAAACAGATAGAAACCGAGCTAAAGCGAATTTGCGAGTACGAAATAAAACTGATGGGCAAGGCGCCTTACTGGCGCTACACGTTTATTGTGCACACGGGCAAAACTGCGGCAGGGGCGGGAGGTGGGATGGAACATGCCGATTCTACGGCTATATCCGTACTATCTCCTGAGTCTCTACCCGGCGTGGCCGCGCACGAATTTTTCCACTTGTGGAATGTAAAGCGAATCCGTCCCGCAACCCTGTACCCGATCGACTACACGAAAGAGCAATACACCCGCGCGCTGTGGTTCGCCGAAGGCGTCACGAATACCTACGGTTCGTATACCTTGGAGCGATCCGGCCTCTGGAGCAAGCAGCAGCTGTACCACGATCTGGGCGAACAGATTACTGAACTGGAAGCGCGTCCCGCGAATCGTTGGCAAAGCGCCGAGCAATCCAGCCTGGACGCCTGGCTTGAGAAATATCCTCTGTACCAAAATCCGGAATATAGTGTTTCGTATTACAGCAAGGGACAAATCCTGGGTGTGCTGCTGGATATTTTGATTCGTGACCGCACGGACAATGCCAAAAGTCTTGATGACGTGCTGCGTGAGATGAACAACGATTTTGGCGTGTCCGGGAAACCCTATCGCGACAGTCTCGACGTGCAATTGGCCGCTGAGAAAATAGCAGGCGGCTCCTTCGAGGATTTCTTTAAACATTACGTCGCTCGCGCGAATCCATTGCCGTACCAGGCCATATTTGTGCTGGCTGGTTTGGAACTGCGGCAAACTAGCCGCCAACGCGCAGCGCTGGGGTTCGCTGCTGACGGCGCTCTCAAAGGACCGCTGGTGGTTCGCAGCGTGGATGCCAACAGTGCGGCAGCGGAAGCGGGACTGCAAACCGGCGACCTGATTTTGAAATGGAATGGCGGGGAACCGCCTCGGCGCATTGCTGATTGGTTGCGCCAACATAAATCCGGGGAATTGCTGCATCTTGTTATTCGGCGCGACGATGCCGAACTGAAAATTGATTTTCGCCTAGGTGAAATTGCGGAGACTTTTTATGACCTTGCCGAATATTCTCGCGCGGGAGAAAAGGCGCGGCACATCCGCGAGGGATTGCTTCATGGAACTACGGATGCGGCGACCCTGCGCGCGACAAATTAAGCTGGCCTGATGCGACCGCGCCAGAGCTTCGCGGTTCAATTCCAAGCAGCGCTGAATATTTCATGATCCGTACTCTACTGGTGAGTTTTTTTATGTCGCTGTACATACTGCTTGTCGGTCCGCCGCTGCTGGTGTACACGCTGCTCACACGCAATCCGGATCCCCTTTATCGCGCGGGGATCGGCGTCGTGATGTTTTCTGTGCGCGCAGCCGGCGTGCGCGTGCGGGTTATAGGAACAGAGCGCATTCCCCCCGTCGCGTGTCTTTTTGCTGCCAATCACACCAGCACTCTGGACGCTCCCGCGATCGTCGGCGCGATTCCACGCCGCATTGCCATCCTTTTGAAGGAGTCACTTTTTCGTTGGCCTATCGTGGGACAGGCTTTCCGTCTCGCGCGCTTCATTCCCATCGAACGCGGTGGCCGGGACTCCACCGTCGCCAGTCTGGATAAAGCCACGGAAGAACTGCGCGCGGGACAATCGTTTTTAATTTATCCGGAAGGCACACGCAGCCCGGATGGACGGCTGCAAAAATTCAAGAGAGGCGCGGTAGTGATGGCCATCAAGGCTGGCGCGCCCATTGTGCCAGTGGCGTGCTCCGGCGCTCATCGGCTGATGAAGAAGAGGTCTCTGGTTCTGCGGCCGGGCGAAATTGTGGTGGAGTTTTTGTCGCCTATCGACGCGTCGGCGTATTCGCTCGAGACTCGCGATAAGTTGAACGACCTGGTGCACGACACCTTGGCTGCGGCTCTACCTCCCGACCAGCGGCCAATAGGATTTCCTGGAGCAGCATAGGTTTGCGGAACTAGCTCTGTAACTGGCTCTTGCGCCCTTTCATTTTTTCGATTTCGATTTCCAATTCCCAAACGCGTTTTTGCAATTCCGGCAAGCGGTTTAGTGCCGCGACTGATTTCAGCCATTGGCGGTTGTCGACTGCAGGGTAACCCGAATACATGGCGCGCGCGGGAACATCGTTGGGAATTCCGCTCTTGGCGGTAACCACGGCATGGTCACCGACGTCGAGATGTCCCGCGGTACCGACCTGTCCCGCGAGAATTACCCCGTTACCGATGTGCGTGGAGCCTGCCAGACCAACCTGGCCACATAACATCGCGTTGCTGCCGACTTTGGAGGCGTGGCCGACGAGCACCAGATCATCCAACTTGGACCCGCGGCCGATGCGCGTCTCGCCAACAGTGGCACGGTCCACGCAGGCATTAGCCTGTACTTCTACGTCGTCCTCAAGAACGGCCACACCGGATTGGGCAATTTTGTACCAACTGTCGTCTTTTCGTTTTGCAAAGCCCAGACCGTCGCCACCAATGACTACCCCATTTTGTAAAATCACGCGATCGCCGATGACGCAAAACTCCCGAACCACCGCATGCGCGTGGGCGAAAAAATCAGCGCCAATTTTTGCGCCCCGGTACACCGTGACGAAGCTGTGCAAAACTGCCTTGCGGCCGATTTGCGCGTTTTCGTCCACAAAGCAATAGGGGCCAATGTGGGCGCCTTCGCCGATTTGCGCGGTCTTGGCAATCACCGCCGTAGGGTGGATTCCCGGGGCATAGGTTGGCGGCTGGTAGAAAAATTCGATCGTTCGCGCGAAATCGAGATAGGGGTTTTCGCTGCGCAGCGCGGAGATTGGGGGCGCACCGGGTGCTCTCTCCAGCGTGATGCCGGGCTGAAGTAGCACGGCAGACGCTCGCGTCGTTTTCAAAAGGGGGAAGTAGCGGCGGTTGGCAAAGAACGTGACACGACCGGGCTTAGCGTGATCAATGCCAGCCACGCCGGTAATCTCCGTGTCCTGCGGGCCTTCGATACCGCAACCAAGCTTGCGGGCAATTTCGGATAGCTTCATGAACGATGCTCCTCACAGCAGTGCGAGTCTCGCATAGCGCCAACACCGAAGTATAGGCAGTCGCAAGGCCCAGCTTACGGAAAGCACATCACGTTAATCAGATCGGGGACGGTTACGCCACATCTGACGTAGATTTTGGGCGCAAACAGAAGTTATGAGACGATTCATAGGATGACTCTTCGACTCGCTTTGGGCCCGCGGTTCCACTTGGTAGCTCTCGCAACTCTTTTGATTGCAATACCCGCACTTGCACAACAAAGTCAATTGGTCGCGCCACGACCACCGCTTTCTTCGCAACTGAGAGACCCGCAACCTGCGCTGCGATCCTGGCAAGCAGACCAACAGGATAAGGACAAGCCCAAGAAGTACAAGACCGATGAGGAAAAAGCCGAAACGGCCGCGCCCGCTACATCAAACGACCGGCTATTTTTCGCCCTGCCCAACTTCCTGACGCTTGAGAGTGCCGACAAGGTCCCGCCGCTGACCACCAAGCAAAAGTTTGCGGTAGTGACCCGGTCTTCTTTCGACTACATCCAGATCCCCTGGTATGGGTTCCTGGCTGGCGTCAGCCAGGCGGAAGACAGCGAGCCTGGCTACGGTCAGGGTGCAGCTGGTTACGGCAAGCGGTTTGGAGCGGCTGCTGCCGATGGCACCATCGAAAATTACTGGACCTCCGCGATTCTTCCCTCGGTGTTGCACCAGGATCCACGCTTCTATCAATTGGGGAAGGGGGGCTTTTGGCATCGCACATTTTACGCCATGAGCCGGATAGTAGTAACCCGAACGGATTCGGGCGGCAGCCAATTCAACGCTTCTGAGGTGTTCGGCAGCGCCATCGCCGCGGGTATCTCAACGTACAGTTATCATCCGCACGACGATAAGACGTTGTCGAATACCGCAAGCGTATGGGGTAGCCAGATTGCGTACGACGCTGCGACGATCGTTCTTAAAGAGTTTTGGCCAGATATCCGGCGAAAACTTACTCACAAGCACAATGGGCCCGAAACGCCGTAGATCCACTCGTAACCCTTTGCACAATCTGCTCTGCTAAGCAGCGGCGGTTCGGGCAGCGACCTCAGGCTGTCCAGCTTCAATAGGTAGCCCTGTTTTCGGTTGGCGCTCTTGCTTGGCCTCGCTCTTAGAGAACAATATTGCGGTGAGCAGCATGACCGTGAACGTGGCTGTCAACAGCCCGAGTTGCTTCCAGCCGCTGAGCATCGAGGCGTTGCCCATCAGTGTAAGTCCAGCAAAGCAAAATAGCACGTGCACGCAAAATACTTGCAGCGAAGATTGGCCCATCAGCACCAGCGGCTTGATAGCCAGGGGTTTCAAGACCGATTGGAAGTAGATCAATACGGTGGCAGCCGCCGCGAAATTCACCAAACGCATGATGCCCAGGTGCCATTTGTCAAAAAGAAATTCAGCGGCTCCTAATTCAAAACCGTGGGAGATCTCGCGACGCAAAACGAAAAACGCGCATACCAGCATAGCGGCCGGAATTACGGCACGTTTGGCCCAAATCTCCAACGGGAGCCGGTCTTGTGCCCACCGCACCCCGAACCACAGCCCCAAGATCCACAGAAATTGCCAGGCCCACAGATCAAAGGATCCCATTTCATTAAGAGGGATCCGTGTAGGGATGAATCGCATCATGAAATTGTGTTCAGCGCTGCGAAAACCGAATTGCGCGACGAAATAGAAAACGAAAGCCCCCCCCAAAATGGGTTTCCATCCGAATCGGCGCGCGATCAGAAAAGCGGCGGGCGTAAAGGCCAGAAAAATAATGTACATGGGTAAAATGTCGAGGAGCGGCGGGCGGTAGATCAGAAGAAATGCTTCGCCAATGGCGCGTTTTGGCGCAAAGAAATAAAAATCCAGCAGGTTGTGTAGACCCGGGCGGTTGCCGCGAGACGCGATAGGTACAGCGACGAGAAACACAAAAGCCAGTAACAGTGCGTGGTAGCCGTACAAACGCAAAGTGCGGTTCCACAACTTGAGGATCGTGGCGCGATAGCCGTCGTGTTCGGCCATGCGAAAATAGATTCTGCCGGTGAAGAGGGCAGAGAGGAAAATGAAGCCTTCGGCGGCAGATACGATGCCAAAGGGTTGATTCACGTAAGTGCTGGCGGCGGTCGGCAGATGGGTGAGGGTAATCCAGACCAGCATCAGCCCGCGCGCCGCGTCGAGTTCCAGGCGTCTCCCGGATGGCTTTGGTTTTGCTTCGCCCATGGGTACGTAACACACGTAACATTAGATACAGCTGGAGTATGAACGGTTTCGAACTAAACTGAATACAGCGAGTAAGGGATGCGACTGCATCAAACAGAGGTAGTCTAAAATACCATTCATGTTAAAGTTTGGCATTCGGAGGGATGCGAAGGTGTGGGCGCGTTACTGTCTATTTCTGTTGGCCTGTTTGTGGATCGGAGGTCCGGTCTTCGCAAAAACCCATGAGACGGGCTTTCTGGATCGAAACATCACGCTCCACGGCGAGACGTACAAATATCAGGTCTTCGTGCCCGATAACTGGACGCCCAGGCAAAAATGGCCGGTCATTCTTTTTCTACACGGCTCCGGCGAGCGTGCCGACGATGGCTTGCAGCAAACCGATTCTGGCATTGGCACCGCAATCCGCGTGGATCGCAGCCGGGTTCCGGCGATTGTGGTGATGCCGCAATGCAGAAAAAATCTTTGGTGGGTAGAGCCTCCCATGAGCGAGCTGGCTATCGCCACTCTGGAAGCCGCGACCAAAGAATTTCGCGGCGACACCGCAAAAACCTATTTGACGGGTCTGTCCATGGGCGGCTACGGAACCTGGTATCTGGCGCAAAAATATCCCGGCCGTTTTGCCGCGCTAGTAGTAATTTGCGGGGGCATTCATCCGCCAGCCGCGACGCTTAAGTCTCACCCTGAGCTTATAAAATGGGCGCCGGAGGATGGGCCCAAGAGTTATGCCGAAGCTGCCGCCAGGATAGGCAAAGTACCTGTATGGATATTTCACGGTGCCGACGATGAGATCGTGCCGGTCACCGAATCCCAACGAATGCAAGCGGCAATGAAACAGATTGGGGCTGAGGTGCACTACACGGAGTATCCCTCGATTAAGCATGTCTCGTGGGACAAGGCTTATGACGAGCCGAAACTGTTTCCTTGGCTGTTCTCCAAGTCTCTACCCGCAAAGTGAAATAAGAGCCCTGCGGAATCTCTGGCCGTTTGATGGGATGAGGCCAGGACTATTCGTTGAACAAACGGGGCTGAGCTACGGCGGGAACTGCCGCTGGTTTGCGGCGCGCGATGCCCACGACGCCCAACACGGTAATTTCGCGTAAAGCGGCGCGAGGCACGTAGATGCGGTCGGTGTTTGAATTCAAATCCGGTGGCGTGATTTGAACGCCGTTATCCAGTAGGTTCAGCAGGTCATTGGGGATGACGCCCTCGAGGGTTTCCCCGTCGCTATAACGTAAGCGGACCCACAAGCCATCCAGTTTCGGCCGGCTGAGAAAGGCTTTGCGTTCAGGCTCGAACTCATCGTTAAACTCGCGAACAAAATAAATCGAGCGGAGCTTGTCCAGCGGGATTTCTGTGTGCTCGCCGTCGGGGCTCAGCAGGTCGACGGGGCCGTTCTGGCCTAACTTGGACGGATTCAAATAGCCACGCTGCGACTTCTTGTCCGCAAGGACAACTACCACCTTCTTGTGCGTCGAAGTTGGGGCGCGATTTTTCAAGGAGTTAGCGATCTGTAGCCCCGAAAGGCGAAAATTTGCCAATCGGCGGGATGTATGTTATGTTAAGCAAGTTTTCCTGTCAACCTACTGTGTTCATTAGGGTTAGGCC
>Ga0209526_10002870_pt1 | contig 11685 bp, 11 predicted proteins | sample JacPinW_OM2H0_M1_FD_188566 | JGI IMG/M metagenome (GOLD analysis project Ga0209526, IMG submission 188566) | Forest soil microbial communities from Algoma, Ontario, Canada - Jack Pine, Ontario site 1_JW_OM2H0_M1 (SPAdes) (version 2) | ecosystem: Environmental > Terrestrial > Soil > Boreal...
GTTTCGGGTATTGTTTTGCTGTTCACTGATCAATCCGGCCAAAAGGACCGTCTGGCCGGTCGCTACCGAAATCGAGCTCTTGACCTTTCGTTCGGAGACAGTCGGAGTCAAACTCGCGGCGGTTGCCGGCGAAACGTTGCTGATTATTTGTTCGACGTCGAGCCTGACATTTCCGTTGACGTTGATGCGGGGAGAAACCCGCAGAATGATACCTGTGTTGCGATAGTCGATCGTGTTGACGATCGTGTTGTTCGCCGTCAGCACCGTAGCGCTGCCGGTGGAGACTGGCACGACGTCGCCAACTTGAAGTGTTGCTGCCTGATTGTTGACCACAACCAGGGACGGGTTGGACAACACTTTGACACCGGTGACGGTATGCAGAGCGTCCAGAATTGCGCTCGGCTGTGACTCCGATCCGAGAAGGAAATTGAATCCCGGGAATGCGCGATTGATAAAGGCGTTGGCGACCGTTCCGGCGGCCGCCGCCGTGGTGGCGGCCGGCGCAGAAGTCGACTGGGTGTTGAGGAAGGAGCCCTTGTCCGTCCCTAATCCCAGATTGTGGCTCGTCAGGTAGGTCTGAACGCCATAGCTCAGCTCGTCATTGAGCGTGACCTCGGCGATGGTCGCATCGATCGCAACCTGCAGCTGCGGTTGATCCACCTGCTGCAACGTCGCTTCGATGATCCGGTAATTTCCCTGATCGGCATAGATGAGCAAGGTGTTGTTGACGGCATCAGCCGTGATCCGCACGCCCGGCAGCAGCGGCTGGCCGCCGGCGCCCGTGCTTCGGCTGTCAAGCGATCCGGTGCCGGGTGTGTTTGCGCCTGCCGATGCGGCGGCCATTTGCGCACCGAAGCCCGACGTGCCGTTTGTATTGGTTCCGGACTGCGAGCGGGAGCCAAAGCCGCTGGATGACGAGCTGTTGTTGTTTTGGGAAAGGCGGTCGCTGCTGGCTATCGCAGAGGTGCCCGACCCGGGCGCGAGCTGGTTCTCGGCGCTGTCGAGCAGGCCCGAGGACGATCCACCGATGAACATCTCGGTGAGCACGCGCGCGATCTGGCGCGCCTCGCCGTATTTCACCCGGTAAACATGAACGCTGGTTCTCGCGCTATCCGCATGATCGAGCCGCTTGATCCAGGTCGCGGCCGTGCGCAGCAACGCCGGCTTTTTGCTGACCACCAGGATGGCGTTGAGGCGGCTGATCGGTCGAAAAGTGATGACGTTCTGGCTGAGACCGTTGTCGCCCGAATCCACGATCTTTTCGAGTTCCGCGATGATGGGTTCCGGGCCGCTGTTGACAATCGGAAAAATTCCGACCGATTGACCGCGCATCCAGTCGAGGTCGAAGCTGAGCGCGGTATCCACCGCCGTGCGGCGTTCCGCGCCGCTGCCTTGAATGAGAAGGAGATTTCGCGTCGAGTCGGCGCGAACCATTCCGGCTTTGGTCGCAAAGCTGTCCATCAGCTTCAGCAGCGTTTGCGCCGACACATATTGCAGCGGCACGACGGAGACGCCGTAGCCGGGTTCGGGGCTGGCGTCGGCCGCGTCGATCCGGCCTGAGCCGACCGCGTCGCCGATCGGGGTCAAACGGTAGCCGGCGGTGTCGCGAACGAGCACTACCCCGCTGAGCCGCAAGGCATCTTCGAGTACGAAGAGAATATCCGACTTGGCAACCGGCCTGCCGGACACAAGGCTAATGGTGCCCTGCACCCTCGGGTCAATGGTGTAGCCTGTCCCCAAAATGTCGCCCAACACCACTTTGGCCACGTTGGCGACAGGCGTGTTTTCGAAATTGAGCTCGTACCTGTTGCCGGTTGCGGCCGATTGCGGCGGCCGCGCCTCGGAGACACCGGACACTTCGGTGCCTTCGTAAATCACCGGGCGACTTCGCTGGCCGGCATTGGCCTCGGCGGCATTCACCTGCTGCGGTTGACGAGGCAGAATGTCCAGCGAACGGACCTTGTCGAGCACGTCGATATCGGGGCTGTCGCCGGAACTCATCGTCGCGGAATTGCAGGACGCCAGCAGGCCGACGGATAACAGCAGGAAGGCAGCGCCAATGCTGCGACCGACCGTCGGGGACCGGCCTGGGTTGCCGACGCGCACCATGTTTTCATTCCAGTTTTATGTCAGGGCCCAAGAATCGGACTCCACGGATCATTCGGGAGGATCAATCCAGGCTGGTCGGTACACTTAGCGGCGGAATATGACAGTAATAATTGCCGGCGCAGATCATCAATGCTTGCCGGCGCGGATCATCACTTTATATCCGCAGATTTCTGTTCTCGCGCCGCGCCCCGCAGCGGAAGCCAGCGAACGCGCTACGACTAAATTTTATTTGAGAGGCTGACACCCTGGACGCTTCGTACAGGTGTCATGTTTCGGATCAATAACCACTCCGCACTCTGCAGTCGACAACTGGCGGTGGACGGCGGGCCGATGTCCTGTGATCCCTTAGACCGGTCTCGAAGAAAAATGGCGCGACTGGAAAGACACGATGAGCGGTGATAAGTCTTTGCAGTTCGTGGCGCATCTTCGTGAGAGCAATCGTCTGACGAAGACCAGCGGCCATGGCGACCCCGCAGAGCAGGGTGGTTCCGAGCGTCCGCAGGGCAAGCTTTGGGAGCTCACCGATCTTTCGGCTAGCGAGTTCGCGGATGAAGTGGCTCGCTTCTCCGATCTCGATCGGGTCACGCTCCAGGACATGCTGTCCGCCCCGCCGCTGGGAGCATTGTTCTCGCAGCGTTTTCTGCGGGAAATGATGGTTTTTCCTTATCAATCCGCCGATGGAGGCGCCGTGCTGGCGGTCGCGGATCCGACCGATACGGCGGCCCGGCGCGCCGCGGAAATCGTGCTCAGGGCGGACGTCGCGATCAAGGTGGCGTCAGTCGAAGATCTCACGGTTGCCCTCGATCAGCGTCTGGGCGACGACGATGTCGAGCTGAGGGGCAGCGGCGAACCGCATCAGCCGCGCGAGGACGATATCGAAAGTTTGCGGGACCTTGCAAGCGGCGCGCCCGTGGTTCGCGCCGTCAATGATTTGCTGGAAAAAGCAGTGGAATTGCGTGCGAGCGACATTCACATCGAGCCCTTTCACACCGGGCTAGTGGTCCGCATGCGCATTGACGGCTTGCTGCGACCAGTCGCGGCGCCGGCCGGGGTCTTGCCGCAAGCCGTGATTTCGCGCATCAAGATTGTCGCCAACCTCAACATCGCGGAGCGTCGGCTTCCGCAGGATGGCGCGGCGCGGCTGCGGGCCGGGCGTACTGATATCGACATTCGTGTCGCGATCATGCCGATGCAGCATGGAGAATCCGCGGTCATACGTATCCTGCCGAAGGATCGCGGGCTGCTCGTCGTCGAAAAGCTGGGATTTTCGCCGGCCGACGATACCACGCTCAGACGACTGCTAAAGCTGCCCCATGGCATGATCGTCATCACCGGGCCGACCGGAAGCGGCAAAACCACGACGTTGGCGACGATCTTGTCGATCCTGAACGAACCGGGTCGGAAAATCCTGACGGTCGAAGATCCCGTCGAATACGACATACCCGGTGTCAATCAAGCGCAGATCAAGCCCGCGATTGGACTGACGTTCGCAGCGGCGCTGCGTTCGTTCGTGCGTCAGGATCCCGACGTCATCATGGTTGGCGAGGTGCGCGACCCTGAAACCGCACACGTCGCCATTCATGCTGCCCTCACCGGTCACCTTGTTCTGACGACACTGCACACCGAATCGGCGGCTGCCGCGGTGCCCCGTCTCCTCGATCTTGGCGTCGAGGGATATCTGCTGCGGTCCACCTTGAGAGCGGTGGTCGCACAGCGGCTTGTTCGCCAGCTGTGCGACCGCTGCAAAGTGCCAAAGACGCTCACCGAGACCGATTTTGCCGAAGACCCCCGGTTGGGCGCGTTCGGCTTCAGGAGCGGCGAAACGTTTCAAGGGCCCTGCGGCTGCGAGCGCTGCGGTGGTACAGGCTATCGCGGCCGGCTGGGCGTGTTCGAGATTCTTGTACTCACCAACGACGTTCGCGAACTGATCGGGGAAAAGACCGATGGACTGAAGATCGATCAGACGGCGATCCGCGCCGGAATGACGACGATGCTCGACGACGGCGTCGCGAAATGCCGCGCCGGCCTGACCTCGCCCGCGGAAATACTCCGCGTCACGACTGCGCGGTGAGGTGAGATCGTGCCGAATTTCCGCTACCGGGCCCTGACGCAGAACGGAGAGATCGTGCATGGCACGCTATCGGCTCCGACGGCGGCGGAAGTTGCTCACCGCATCGAGTATCTTCGGCTGCTGCCGATCGAAACCATCGAAGACAAGGCAACCGTTGCCGCATCGGGGTCCGGTTTCGGCTTTTTCAGCCGGCCGAGCCCGGCGGAAGTGACGACGTTCACCAGAGACCTGGCCCTGCTTTTGAAGGCGGGCGCGCGTCTGGACGACGCCCTCGAATTGCTCGCGAGCGACGCGGATGTCGGACGGCTTCGTCCGGTGGTCGGCAAACTGCGGGCTGCGGTTCTGACCGGAGAAAGTTTCGCCGGCGCGGTTGCGGATCACCCCGCTTTGTTCCCCGCCATGTATGTCGCGCTGGTTCGCGTCGGCGAAGTATCGGGGACGCTCGATCAAGTGCTTGAGATGCTGGGAGCGGAGCGGGCGCGAGCCGAACTGATGCGCCGCAAACTCACGGATGCGATGCAGTACCCGGCCTTCGTTCTGATCGCCGCGGCCTGCGTCATGCTGTTTTTTATTCTGTTCGTGCTGCCGCAGTTTTCTTCGGTGCTGCAGGACTTCGGAGCAAAATCAGACTCCGCGCTCAGCGTTTTCATCAAGCTGTCGGACTTCCTTCGTGCGAACGCGGCCGGCGTGATGCTCGCCTCCGCTTCGTTCTTGGCCAGCGTCTGGTGGCTGCTTCGCCGGCCGGGCGCAGGCGCCGTGATCATGACTGCGGTCTCTGGCGTCCCCGGCATCGCCGGCGTCTTTCAGTTTTACCGCACCAGTCTCTTTTGCCGCAATCTCGGCGTTCTGCTCGGCAGCGGCGTCAACCTCACGGCCACCTTGCGCATCCTGGTCGACATCATGGCGGTCACCGGAAGCGTTACGACCTGGACGATGGCTGCGGATCGCGTCCGTCATGGCGGCAAGCTTTCGGACGCTCTGCTCGCGTCAAGCAACATGCCGCCGATGGCGATCCGCATGCTGCGGCTGGGCGAGGAAACCGGCCAATTGCCGGTGCTGGCTGGCCGGGTCGCCGAGTTTTATGAGGCGAAGTTGCAACGCAGCCTTGACCGTATCGTCGGCATCATCGGGCCGCTTGCCATCGTCACCATCAGTACAGTCGTCGGCGGACTGATCGTATCGGTCATGACCGCGCTTCTGTCGGTCACTCAACTTGTCGGCTAGAGCAAGGGTTTGGTTCATCATGAGGTCGGTAAAAAGCATCGGCAGGTTTTCCGCCGAGCGGGCAAAGGACAAGCGCGTAGCGCACAAGCGCCAGCGGCACATTTGCCAACAGAATTTGGGCCAGCAGGGTTTCACGCTGGTCGAGATGCTCGTGGTGATCACCATCATCGGCCTCATCATGGGCCTGATCGGCCCGCGCGTTCTCAATTATCTCAGCGAATCGAAAATCAAGGCCGCGAAGATTCAGCTGCAGAGCTTCGGCAGCGCGCTCGACCTGTTCTATCTCGATGCCGGCCGGTTTCCCTCGACGGCGGAAGGCCTGGCGGCGCTGGTCCGCCGGACACCGGGTATAGCCGCCTGGAACGGGCCGTATCTCAAAGGCGGCAACGTTCCCAACGATCCCTGGAGCAACCCTTATATCTATCGCTCTCCGGGAGAACGCGGCCCTTACGATATTATGTCTTACGGATCCGATGGCCAGGAGGGCGGCACCGGCCTCGCGGCCGATATTTCAATTGAAAACATGGCTAGCGCAAAAAATGAGTGACGAAGCAGAATGCGGCTTCACTCTGTTGGAGATGGTATGCGTCCTCGCGATTATCGCCATGATGGCGGCCGTGCTTCTGCCGCTCATTCCACATCAGACGTCCCGCTCCCGCCTGCAGGCCTATGCCCTTCAGACCGCGGCCCTTCTGAAGGCGGACCGCAACGCGGCGATCCGGCGCCAGGCGGACGTCGGCACGCTGGTCGATGCCGGAACGCGCTCGATCCGGTCGGGCGCGACAACGGATATGATCCGCATTCCCGACGATGTCCGCTTCGATGCGCTGTTGCCGCAAACCTGCAACCGCCGTGCGGCTCTGTCGACCATCAGCTTTTTTGCCAGCGGGATGTCCTGCGGCGGAACCATTGCGCTGACACGGCTCGAAGCCGGCTACGAGATTCGCGTCAACTGGCTGACCGGAAGGATCGAAATTGTCTCCCGCAGCTCCGCAACCAATTGATCGCAGCGACGCCGGCTTCACGATCATAGAAGTGTTGATCGCGCTGGCGCTCGTTGCCGTCTCCATCGTTGCGATAGGATCCGTGATGTCGACAAACGTGCGCGGCGTGCGCTCGCTGGAGCAGCACGTGACATTGATGCAGACCGTGCGCTCCATTATGACCACGGGCATCCCGCCGCGCGCCGAGCTCGGCGCCGGCGCGTTGTCGGGGCAGATTAACGACTATCAGTGGAAGATCGACGTCGGACCGCTGGGCGAGGGCTGGGCCGTGCCGGGCGCGGACGTCGCCTGGATTCCCGCGCTCGTCAGAGTTCGTGTCCGATCCCCCTCCGGCGCGGTTTCCGACCTTCGCACCGTTCGCCTGATGCACAGGCCACCGCAATGAGCGCCTCGCTTGAAAAGCAACGGGCCCGCGAGGGCGGCTTTACGCTGATCGAGACCCTCGTGGCGATGGCGTTGATGGGCCTGGTGCTGTCGGCGCTGGCCAATATCACCGCGCAATGGCTTCCGAATTGGAATCGCGGTCTTGACCGCATCCAGCGCAGTGAATTGATCAGCATCGCGCTGCAGCGGATTGGCGCCGACCTAGCGGCCGCCGAATATGTGTCAGTCAATCGCGACGCGCGCCGTCCGCTGTTCGATGGTTCGGAACTGTCGGTGACGTTCGTGCGGACCGCATTGGGCCCGAATGCCGGACCCGGGTTGGACGTGGTGCGGGTCGGCGAGACGACCGATCGTCAGGGCCTCGTGACGGTTCGCTCGCGGGCGCCTTTCCGGCCGTTGCCGCTGGCATCGTCGCTATCCGAACAAATTCATTTCGGCGAACCGGTCGTGCTGTTGCGTGCGCCGTTCCGGCTGTCGTTCGCCTATGCGGGCCAAGACAGGATCTGGAAAAGCAACTGGCACGACTCCGACAAGCTGCCGGCGGCAATCAAGCTGACGGTTCGCGACGCGGCGAGCGAACGAATCCTCTCGATTTCGACGGTGGCGCCGGTTCACGTCCAGTCGCCTGCGCAAAACGATTGCGCGCAGCCGGCCGACGGCTGCGACGGCAAATCAGGTGCTCCGCAAAATTCCCAAGGAAATTCCCAAGGAAACTCGCAAGGAAATTCACAAGCCGGAAATGCCGCGACAGGGCAGGGAGGGTCGCTGTGACGCGAAAACTCCGGTGCGCGGCCGCAACACCCTCGGAGCACGGCTTCGTGATCGTCGCCGTGCTTTGGATTCTTGCGGCCCTGTCGGCGCTGACGATGATCTTTTCGGTCTATCTGTCCAATTCGGCGCAGACGCTGGCCATCAATGATACCGGACTACAGGCGGAAGCCCTGGTGTCGGCCAGTCTCGAACTCACGACCTATCAGTTGTTGCTGGCGGGCGACAAGGCGCGTCCCACGCCGGGGTCGTTTCAATTCCGGTTGGACAATGCGGATGTTCTCGTCTCCTTCGCGTCGGAGGCCGCCCGTATCGACATCAACTTCGCGTCCAAAGCGATGTTGGCCAATCTGTTTGCCGGTCTCGGTGCGGATCAGCAGGCCGCCAAAGAGTATGCCGACCGGATCGTCGGGTGGCGGACGCGTCCCGCGGCCAACACCGTCAACGACGAAGAGGCGCTTTATGGTGCCGCGGGCCTCGCTTATTCTCCGCGACAGTCTCTCTTTACGCATGTGAACGAGCTCAGTCTCGTTCTCGGCCTGCCTCCGGTGCTGGTCGATCGTGCTTTGCCGTTCGTAACGGTCTTCAGCGGATCATCCAACGTCGATGTGCTGATCGCGCCGCCGGAAGTGATCGCCGCATTGCCCGGCATGACGCCATCCGCTTTGAAAGAGTTCCTGAGCCAGCGGCCGGCGTTGTCGAGAGACTCGCCTGCGATCGCAACTGCGCTCGGCCCGGCGCAGGCCAGCGCGACGGTTCCCAAAAGCACGTCCTTTCGCATCCTGACGACGGTCAAGTTCGACAATGGCCGCCGAACGTCGTCGGAGGTCGTCATCGCGCTGGGCGAGGACAAGGATCCTTACCGTGTGCTGTCGTGGCAGGATGACGTAGAGGCGGGCCACCGCCCGCGGAAACTGGCGGGGGGTTGATGGCGATGCTCTCTGAACTCAAAGCGCTGTTCTCCGAATGGATCGCAGCCGTTGCCGGGGCGGTCAGCTCCATGATCAGTCGGTATGTGCGCCAGCGGCAGGTCCTGATCAGCGAAGGCGGCGGCAACACGTTCACGGCCAGGGCGACGTCGGCACAAAAAGGCCCAGCTTTGCCGGACGTTTCGTTTCGCCTCTTGAATGGCCGGCCCACTCCCTCCTTGCCGGCAGATTGGGAGACGACGCTTCGCGGCAGTCGTGTTGAAGTCCTGCTGACGTCCGGCCAGGTTCTGTTTCGATCGCTCGATTTTCCAAAGCAGGCCGTGGATTTTCTCGATGGCATGATCCGCGCGCAGATCGACCGCCTGACGCCCTGGACGGCAGACGACGTGGTTTTCGGCTGGAGTCCACCCTCGACTATTCCCAATGAGCGAGTTGAGCTGACGCTGGCCGCGACATCGAAACATGAAATCCAGCCTCTCATTCAGCTTGCGGGCGGTCTTGGGGCAGCATCCATTGCCGCGTTTGCCGAGGCGCCGGCTGCCGAGGGCGCGCCCACAAGGATCAAAGTCTTCGACAAGTCGCTGCGGGGCACGATCGGGCGGGCGGTGAATGTGCCGCGCATTTTGCGCGTCGTTTTGCTGTCCGCTGGTCTTGCGGCCGCGGCCTCGCTGATCCTCGCGGCTTCCATCGGCAGCGTTCTGGATTCCGAACAGCAACAATTGCTGCGCCGGATTTCGGAACGCCGTGCGTCGCTGCGTCTCAACTCGAACGCCGGCGGGTCGGCCCTGAGCCTGCTGGCGAAGCGCAAGCAGACGACTCCATCAAGCGTCATGGTGCTCGAAGCCCTTTCGCAGGCGCTGCCCGACAGCACCTATGTGACGGAACTGCGGATCGAAGGCGAGAAGGTTCAGGTCGTCGGCCTGACACAGGATGCGCCTTCTCTGATTCGATTGATGGAGAGGTCGCCACAATTCGCCCGGGCCACTTTTTTTGCGCCCACCACGCGGGCGCAGAATGACCCGGGTGAGCGTTTCCACATCGAGGCCCACATCACGCCGTCTTTCGGATCGGGCTCATGACCCTCACTGCTGCTTTAAGAAAATCGTTCGCAACGTCGCCCATCCTGGCGGCGGCTGCTTACGCCGGATTGGTGTTCGTGCTGCTGGTTATGCTTGTCAGCTCCATTGGCGACATTCTCCGCCAGCGGGCCGCGGTAGCATCAACGGCAGCCATGTTGGAGCAACTCGAGGGCCGCAAGTCCGCCGCACCCGGCGGGCGATCCGCCGACGCCCTGATGCCTTCGGGCTCGGCGTTTCTGGAAGGGGCGACGGTCACCATCGCGGGAGCGGACCTGCTTCAGCGCGTCGCCGGTGCGGTGACGAAACTCGGCGGCAATGTCCTGTCGTCCCAACTCGATTTGCAAAACACGCGATCCAAGGCGGGATTTGTCAGCATGGTCGCGAGTTGCGAAATCGATCAGCCTGCGTTGCAGCCGCTGCTTTATGATCTCGAAGCCGGAATGCCGTTTTTGTTCATCGATCAGTTCGCCGTTCAGGCCCCGGCCACCTCGTCCGGTGAGGGGAAATTGCGAATTCTGCTGGCGGTGTCGGGGCAATGGCAGGGCGCAAAATGATGCGGAAGCTTGCGATCGGCATCATGTTTTTGGCGCTGTCGGTGCGTGGCGCATCCGCATTGACGTCAGCTGTTTCCAACGATCTGTTGGACGCCGATTGGGCCGACGGCGCGCAGGCGGGATCTCCGGCATCGTCGACAAGGACAAATCCTGCCGTACCAGCGCAAGTCGTTGTCTCTCCACCCGCACCGGTCGCGGAGCGGGCGCTAAGTGACAATCCGTTATGGGGCATCCCGCTGACTCAATTACCCGTCACGCGCGACCGGCCAATCTTTTCATCGTCCCGGCGTCCGCCGCCCCCCGCGGTCGCACCGGCCGCAGTCCCGAAAGTGGCCGCGGTGCCCAAACCAAGCGAACCTGAGCGTCCGCAGCTCTCTTTGCTCGGCACGATCGCAAGCGACGATGAGGGGTTCGGGATATTTCTGGACCAATCGACCAAGGTGGTACTCCGGCTGAAGGTCGACGAGGACTATCAGGGCTGGAAGCTGCGAGCGGTTCAAGGTCGGGAAGCGACCCTGGAAAAGGATCAACAGGTCGTCACCCTCACGTTGCCGCAACCCGGGGCGGGACAGGCGGCCAGTGAGGTCCGTCCGCCGCCGGCGTACGCCGGAAAGCTGCTGTCGGTGACGTCACAGCCGCGACCTGATAGGTCCGGTCGCTAATGTTCTGATCCTCTGGTCGTTCAGCAACACGGCCAATGTTGTTGAAGACCTGACGTGAACAACAGGCCGATCGCCAGAAACGGTCCGAACGACATGGACGTTTGACCAGTCAACTGCCGTCCGGCCAATTGCATGAGGCCGGCGCAGGCCAGCGCGGTCAGCGCCGCAACCAGCAGAAGCATCGGAAGGCCCGCGACGCCGACCCAAATTCCGGCGGCCGCCAGGAATTTGACGTCGCCTAAACCGAGGCCCTGGATTTCTCTGAAAGCGAAATACAGCCGTCGCAGCAGCCAGAAGATGGCTCCGATGGCCGCGCCCTCGCATGCAGCTTCCAGCCCAGCCAGTGGACCACTGGCAAAGAGGGCCTTCGACAGTCCCAGAGCGGCGATCGTCAGATTCAGCCAGTCCGGAATGATGCCGTGACGGATATCGATCCACGCGAGCACGGCACTCAGCAGGCAGAGCAATCCAAAGAATACGCCGACGACCATTCCGGGAGCCTGACTCAATAGTGAAAATCGCGCAGCCGGTTTAGCAGGCCGTTGAAAAAGAGGCCAAAATCATTCTTGAGAAAGTTGTGATCGAGCAAGCCATTCCGGATAGCCGCCGCGGGTCAGGTGCTGGCGCCACTGCGAACCTGCCAACTGCTGCCTCAGGTAATCTTTGAAATTGTCATGCAAAGCGAAAAGGGCCCCGCACGTAGGGGGCCCTTCCGGAATTGTGTCTCTTTCGTTGCAAATCAGCGATTGTCCCACATGCCGGGCAGGACCGGCGTGTGTTCGACGCGCACGGACTTCAGCGCCTCAGGTTCGATGTCGAGCGCCTGCAGGATCGTCGGCGCGACCTGCGAGGTCAGTACCGGGGTTTTCAACACGACGCTCGGAAGGCGCGGATTGGAAAC
>Ga0209526_10002872_pt1 | contig 11680 bp, 6 predicted proteins | sample JacPinW_OM2H0_M1_FD_188566 | JGI IMG/M metagenome (GOLD analysis project Ga0209526, IMG submission 188566) | Forest soil microbial communities from Algoma, Ontario, Canada - Jack Pine, Ontario site 1_JW_OM2H0_M1 (SPAdes) (version 2) | ecosystem: Environmental > Terrestrial > Soil > Boreal...
CCATAATAACGCGCCAAGAGCCTAGGAAGGAAGCGGAGCTGGCGCGCGCGAAATTGTCCCATTCGTTCTCCCGATAGGAGAAAAAGGAGCGCTCAATTACCTTCAATCCCTGTAAAGGGACCGGAGGCGCTTCCTTCTCAGGAGTGTGGTTTATAGATATTGCCGCGTCTGCCATTCCAGCACTCCGACTTGCTGAGGATTCTACACGACACGGGCCGTTTGGCAAAGGCTTGCTCGCGGCCATCTCCCTGACTACACTGCGGAACGTGCGGCTTCGTCCGGCCGGTCTTAGTGCCAGCGGGCTACACGCTACACCTGATGCGATCGGTGTAAAAGGCGGGATCCGCACTGGATGCACAAAACCATGCCTGACAATCCAATGACGTCCCCAGTCGAAGCCCCGGAAACTGTTTCAACGGGTGTCTCAGCACCGTCGTCGAATGGGCGTCGCGCCAACTGGCGACTAGGGTTTTGGTCGCTGATCGTCACGCAATTTCAGGGAGCGTTCAATGACAATGCGTTGAAGTTCCTCGTCATTTATCTCATCGTGGAACGCGACTTCCCTGCCGCTATGCGCGATCGCCTCGTCCTGCTTGTGGGAGCGTTGTTTGCCCTTCCCTATATTCTGTTTTCGCTGGCGGGCGGGTATCTCGCTGACCGCTACAGCAAGCGCTCGGTAACGATCGGCACGAAGATTTTTGAGATCGGCGTAATGATTTTTGCGCTTCTCTCGCTCGCCGTTGCAAACCTTCCGATGGAGGCTGCCGCCGTTTTTCTGATCAGCACGCAGGGGGCGCTTTTCGGCCCGTCGAAGTACGGACTTCTCCCGGAGCTGCTCCCGGAAAAAGAACTTTCGTGGGGAAACGGCGTCATCGAGCTCGGAACGTTCATTGCGGCGATCACGGCCACGATGGCCGCCGGATTTCTTGCCGTCGCGTTTCGCGGGCGGCAGACGTGGTCGGGCGTGATTCTGCTCGCGTTCACTTTGTGCGGCTTGTTCGTGAGCTTTGGCATTTCGCGTGTTCCCGCCGCCGATCCCGCGCGGAAATTCCGCACGAATCCTTTCGCCGATTTTGGCGGCCAGCTTCGCATCATCGCGCGGGATCGCGTGCTGGGATGGGCGGTGGTGGGCAACACATACCTGTGGTTTCTAGCTGCGCTGCTTCAATTTGTGATCGTTATCTACGGGCACGATGTTTTGCGCGTGGATGAAACACAAATCAGCTACCTGCAGGCCGCCGTCGGGATCGGCATTGGGATCGGGAGCCTCGCCGCGGGTTATCTCTCGCGTGGAAAAATTGAATATCGGCTGGTCCCGGTTGGAGCCGTCGGAATGACCCTCTTTGGTTTTCTTGTGTCGCTACACGGACTGGGTATTTGGCCTGTGCGATTCGATCTGGCACTTCTTGGAACTTTTGGGGGGTTATATGCGGTCCCTCTGAATGCGCTTATCCAGCATCGCCCAGCGCGCGAACAGAAAGGCGGCGTCATTGCCGCGGCGAATCTGCTCTCCTTCATTGGCGTATTTCTGGCGGCGGGCATGTATTTCCTATTCGCCTCGGTCGCGCATCTGCGACCGGGCCAGATTTTCCTGGCCGGAGCGATCATGACACTCGGGGCGACATTCTACGCTGTCCTCTTATTACCTAATTCTAAGACTGGACAGACTTAGTTCGCTTTCCTGTAAATCATCCACTCGCAAACAGAAAGACATTTAAAACAGAGTTCATTGGGTGCGTTCCCTGTACCCTCTGTAGTCAAATCAGAAAAGAGCAACCATTAGAAGACCGCAAACTTTACGTGCAGGAATTTTTTCGGGTCCTTGCGGAAATCTCCAACCAATAGGCGCATGTCTCCCGCGAGGCCCGACATGTTGTCGTATAACTTGGGGTCGGCGAAAAACTTCCCGGCTGTCGTCTCGTTGGAATTCAAGTTCGCCGTCGCGGTCGAAAGGTTTTGGCCCACCTGTCGATACTGCATGAAGAGGGAGTCGTCGGTGGCTAATTTTCCGAGTGTGCCCTTGCCCGCCCGGACATCCGCGACAAGCCCGTTGCCATTATCGAGGAGTTTCATCGCACTGTCATGGACTTGCGTTTCATAGATGAATTTGCCCAGCGTGCCCTGCTTGGTTTGCACGGCTTCTAGCACGTTGTCGAGGCGGCCCGTGATGGAGTTCACATTTTCATACACCTGGTCATTGACCATCAGTTTGCCGAGCGTCCCCTTTCCCGCGCTTACGTCTGTCATTATGCGATCGAGATTTCCGAGCGAACTGTTCAGATGCCGGTATGCATCCTCATCCACCAGGAACTTACCGAGCGAGCCGCGCCCCTTCCTGACGTCGTCCAGGACTGCGCTGGCCTGTTGGGTGATCGCGCTCAAATTCGTCATTAGATCAGCGCTACGCTCTACTACGGCCTTGAGGGCTTTTTCTTCGCGTCCGGGTATTTCCGCTTCATTTTCCAGCTTCATGCCGACGAAGCCCCGATCGATGTCCACGTAGCGATTACCAAGAAGCCCTTCGGTAATGAGACCTGCAGAGGAGTCCGAGCGGATGTATTCCTGAAATTCCTTCTGGATGCGCATGTCGATTCGGATGTTGCGGTCCTTCACCGGCTGCTCTCCTGGCTTTGGCGCGGCGACCGCGATTCTTTCCACGTTTCCAATATCAAGGCCGTCCAGACGAACGGGCGCCCCGGCCGTCAGGCCATCGACCTCGGGAAGATATGCGTGCAGGCGGTACTTAGGGCCGAGAGCCCCCGCTCCAGTCACGTAGAAAATTACAACTACCAAAAAAGCCGTTGCGGCCAGCACGAAAAGTCCCACTCGCAGCTCGGTCCAGGTCAATTGTTTGCGTTGCGCCATCTTCGCCCCTCCTCGAGAATTTCCTGCTGAAGCATTTCAACTTACGATAGAAATTGCCGGAGATACTCGTCTTTTGATTCCACAATCATTCGCGGGCTTCCCTCGAAATAAGCTTTGCCTCCGCGCAAAACGATGAAGTTCGTCGATACCTGCGGGGCGCGCGAACCGTTCCCCAGGGTTGCGGGCACGACACGGCCCGTGTCACCGTCAAAGCGGTAATTGGCAAGCCCGAAGGCATCCTGCAAACGGTGCGTGGCGAGCAGCGAAGTCACGCCTTGCGTGTCGCGCAGGCGTAGGATCAACGTAATGATCGTCTGCGATGTTATCGGATCGAGTCCCGCCGTTGGAGAATCGTAGAGGACAACAGGGGGCCGGCTGATCAGGGCGCGCGCAATGGAAACGCGGCGCCTCATCCCGCCTGAAAGCTCGGAAGGCAGCTTGTCGCCCGTGTCTTCCATCTCCACGAACCGCAGCGATTCCAATACGCGCTGTTCGATTTCTTCCTCGTCCACGCGCTCCTCGCGCAGACGATAAGCCACATTGTCCGCGACGCTCAAGGAATCAAATAGCGCGCCTTCCTGAAACACAAATCCAATCTGCCGCCGGAAATCCAGCAATTCCTTTTCAGACATTTGGCCGAGGTCGCGGCCCAGAACATGCACGGAGCCGGAATCGGGCTGGAGCAGGCCCGCGGCGAGCTTCAGCGCGAGCGACTTGCCCGTCCCACTCTCGCCGATCAGAACTTTGGTTTCACGCGGGACAACGGAAAACGTGAGTCCGGTCAGGATATCGCCCTGACCGAAACCGATACGCACGTTATCGAAGGAGAGAACCCGCTCGCTCGCGGTGTCCAAGGTCGTCACTAGAAGGAGGCGATGGCGTCGTTTCCGCTGCAGCTCGCGCGACCGCGCTAAGGATTATAGACGGAAACGCCTTCGTGCAGGTGCGGATTGCGCGCGATATCAAAAAACATGGCCGGCAAGGAACAACATGATTTTCGTCAGGAAGAAATTGGCGACGAGGATGAACACGGAAGAGGCTACCACCGCGGACGTTGTCGCGCGACCCACGCCTTGCGTCCCTCCCACCACTTTCAGCCCGTGGTAACAGCCGACCGTCGAAAGGATGAAACCGAAAATCAGCGGCTTGGAGAGCCCTTGCATCAAGTCCGAAAAATCCAAAACCTTGATAGCGCGCGTCCAGAACGCAACTGCTCCGAGCCTCAATGTGAAGGATGAAACGATGAAACCACCGATCAGCCCGGCGAAGTCCGCCATAGCCGTCAGCAGCGGGAGCATCAATACCGCCGCGACCATGCGGGGGGTCACCAGCTTACGCGTCGGGTCCGTGCCCATGGCGCGCATCGCGTCAACCTGCTCGGTCACGACCATTGAACCGAGCTCCGACGCGATACTCGACGCGTTGCGTCCCGTAACCAATAGTCCAGAAATGGTTGGCCCCAACTCCCGCACCAGCGCCAGGGACACGGCATCGGCGGTCAGCGCCGTCTGACCGAAGCGCACAAATTGAGCCGCCGTCTGCAGCACCATGACCGCACCGATGAAAAAACCAGTCAGGACCACAATTGGCAATGACCCCACGCCGATAATATCCATCTGGTCCAGAACATCTGAGAAGTAATAGGGAGGATGGAACAGGTTGGTGACCGATCGCGCAGCAAGAAGAGCGTAGTTCTGTACATCCAGAATGCGTTTTTTAACGCCTTCCCTCAGGGCGCCGGTCAGCGAAACGGGACTGCTCTCAAGAAGTTTGGGATCGGTAGTCGCCATCGGTCGCCGGAGCGCGCCCCTCGTACATCGCTGGCTTCCACGACAGCGTACTGGTCGCCGCCGGGCGCGTCAAGCATCGTGAATTTTCGATAGTGACGCAGCTGGAGGCTGCGAGCCATTTCTAGTTGATGGCGAACGGGATGGGAATTGTATCGGTCTCATGCTTCAGCGTGTTGAGGTAGCGCCGGCATCTTGCCGGCGGTTTTAAAGTTTCAGGGAAGAGAAAGGAGCCGGCGGGGCGCTGATTAGATAAGCGCGTCGGCTCCTGCGAGCGAGTGGCGATCCCGCTTTTGGAGCAGCTCGATTCCGATCCGTACCTTCTTCCGGCGTGGGTGATCGAGTTAAGAAAAAACCGCACCCGAATTTTGGGAGGGGACGAGTTTGCAAAATTGGGTCACAACCGGTTGTTCCCAAACAGGAACTTTGCTTCAATCAATAGATGAGTTAGTGTACGCGCATGGCCAGCCCTCCAGGTCAGCCCCCCGATGAATCCCGGAACGAGATTGACGCGCTGTGGGCGCAGATTGCAGCCTTGACTGCGCGCGTGTATCAACTGGAGCAAAAAAGCGGCCTGGTTCCGGATGTACCGCGGTACGTAGTTCCTCCAGCACCACACCAGCCGCCGCCTTCGCCTCCCGCTGGAACGACACTTCCAACTCCTTCCGCGCAGATCGGCTCTAGCGCACCGCCGCCTGCGTGGCAGCAAATGCCGCAACCCCAGCCGAGCGTGCGATCTGGCTCGACAAGAGGAGACGCCGATCTCGAAAAAAAGATTGGGCAGTATTGGCTGAACCGGATCGGGATTGTCGCCATGCTGATCGGAGTTTCTTATTTCCTGAAATATGCGTTTGAGAACAACTGGATTGGCCCGGGTGGACGGGTCGCAATTGGATTGCTCGCAGGGATTGGGCTGGTCCTATGGAGTGAGCGCTTCCGCGACCGCGGGTATGCAGCGTTCTCCTACTCCCTCAAAACGGTCGGAATTGGAACGCTCTATCTGTCTCTGTGGGGAGCGTTCCAGGTTTACCACCTGATTCCGTCGGCGGCGGCATTTGTGGCCATGGTGATTGTGACTGCGTCTACGATTGTGCTTTCTTTGAGCCAGGATGCGGAATTGCTAGCGAGCTTCGCATTGGTCGGAGGCTTAGCTACTCCGGTACTGCTTTCCACGGGGCAAAACCACGAGGTGGTGCTGTTTTCCTACGTTTCCCTGCTGGATCTTGCGATTCTGGTGATGACCATCTTCAAGCCCTGGCGGCGCCTACTCTGGGGAAGTTTTGCGGGAACCGTCTTTCTGTATTTTGGCTGGTACAGTGAATATTATTCTCAAGACCAGCGGGCGCTCACAGTTTTGTTTGCGGCGTTGTTCGCGGGACTTTTCGCCGTGATTCCGCTGGTGACTCGCCAGGAAAGGTCCACGCGGTTTCCCGAACCCTCGATTACTTTGACTTTGCTCCCTCTGATCAATGCTGGGGCGTTTTTCCTGGCGCTGTATGCGATGTACGGGCAGGAGACGGCGACACTCGCATGGTTTGCGCTGGGGCTTGCGGCTGCCTACCTGGGTATCAGCAGCGCGTTCAAGAATCGTTTCCCCGGCCGTTTCGCCGGCAAAGATACAACTGCCGTTTATTTGGTGCACGTGGCCATCGCCGTCGCGTTCTTCACGATTGCCATCCCTTTGAGGCTGGATGCTCAATGGATCACCATTGGGTGGCTCGTTGAATCGGCGGCGCTGTTGTGGATCAGCGTCAGAACGCAAACAGACTTTCTGCGCTACCTTGCGGTGGCTGCGCTGACTTTAGGTATCATCCGTCTGCTCTTTTACGACCAATTTCACACGGAAACACTCGTGTTCAACGCGCGGTTTGCCACCTATGCGGTGGCCATCGCGGTTCTGGGAGGAATCGCGATATTCGGCGAGCGCCATGCCTCGGAACAGGAAATGATATTCATCCGTGTGGCTGTGGTTGGCGTGAATTTGCTCGCGTTGATCGCTCTGACTTGGGAAGCCTCCGATTATTACTTCCGCCGGCAACTGGCATCCAGCGTAAGAGTCGCTGAGGATTATCGTCAGTTATCACTGGCCCGTGATTTCAGCTATTCGGCGATCTGGCTGATTTACGGCGTCGCCCTGATGACGATCGGCTTTCGGCAGCGCTCGGCGTTTGTGCGCTGGCAGTCTCTGATTCTGATTGCGTTCGCGATCGGGAAGGTTTTTTTCTACGACGTTTCGCAGCTTGGAGGCAGTTACCGGATTCTGAGCTTCATTGGTCTTGGAGTTGTATTGCTTGGAATTTCCTTCATCTATCAACGCGACTGGCTGAAGCTTTCTTCGCGTTCCTCGGGTGAATCGACTCAGGGGACCTGACGATGAGGACGACTTTGGGGCTGCTGGCCCGCGCTCTTTGTGACAGGTTCTTCTGTTTCTTACCAGTTGGGCGCCGAGGAGGCGAACGCCGCATATACCGGGCGTCCCGATGACCGGCCCTGGTCGGAGCGTCACGCGGCTGTGCTGTGGGTGGCGATAATCATGGCCGTATTGATCCTCGGCGGCATCGCGCTGCGGTCGATGAAGACCGCGACTACATAGGGCTTTCGACAGACTAATTCGGCCTTGTATTACTGGAGCGATTTCATCCGATGCCTGCCTCTCGATCCCGCGGACCTTGTGATACGATCTCGACTGGCCTGCATTTGCACCAATACCGCGCCGCTCATAATTTGTTTTCACGGCTTCGAAGCGGCGCTATTGCTCGACAAGTAGAAATCGCCTCTTATGCGTCCCTCACAAATTGGCAAGTTAATTGTTCTATCGTTCTTGCTTGGGATCATCGCCTGGGCGGCCACGACGGCCGCGAATTTTCTCATTGAGTACAATTGGTGGAAAGAGGTCGGACAGGTTGACACGTGGATCGGCATGCTGTGGTACAGCATCGCGCCTGCGGCGGCAGGCGCCGTGGTCGCTTTTATCGCACTGTGGGTGGCTCATGCGTCGGGGCTGCGATTCGCCGGCATCCGTCAGCAGGATTTTCGCCTGTACGCCCGTCTGATTCCATTTGGACTCGCGCTCGTAGCGATATTGTTCGCGTCGAGTTCGATTGACTACTGGACAGTGATGCGTTTTTTTGGGTCGCGCGGGCTCACGGTCGCCTCCGACGCTTGGAAGGACCAGGTTTTTTCGCGCGGCCTGCCGTTTTACCTATTCGATCTTCCTTTCTATTCGCAACTTCTCGCGTATGTGTTTGTGTTGGCGATTCTTTCCGCACTGCTCTTCTGGGTCACGGCTCGAGGATGGCAGTTGGCCGAACGTTTCCGCTACGGGAGGCTCACAAGCGGGTCGCGCGAAACTTTTGTTCTTGGACCAAATACGCTGCTCCTGCCGGGCGCAACTCGTGCCGGCTTCGTTCGGATCATTACCGTAATTTTGTTGCTGGGATTCGCAGCCTGGATTTTTCTTGGCAACTATGAGCTTCTGCTGAACTCCCACGCCTTCATGACCGGCGCCGATTTCGTCGATGCAAAAGTTACTCTGCCTTTGCGCTGGATTCTCATTGTGGTCACGCTCGCGGCGCTGCCGCTCGTTTGGACGCGGAAGTATAAGATCGCGGCGATCCTTGTCATGTCATTTTTTGTGCTGCAACTGGCTTTGCCGGGAATCGTTCACGCCGTTTATGTGCGACCGAATGAGATTTCCATCGAACGGCCGTATATCGAACGTCACATTCAGGCGACTTCGATTGCCTTCGGGCTGAATCGGAATTCCACGGAACGTCCGTTTGCGGGTTCCGTGCAAGCGACGGTCGATCCCGTTCAGGACGCGACGCTGCTCGAGAACGTTCGTCTTTGGGACTTGCGTGCGTACAGCGCAACGATCGGCCAAATCCAAGCCTTGCGCCCTTACTACACATTTCCTGAAACCGACGTGGATCGCTACTTCCCCAATGGCCGCATCAAGCAGGTACTTTTATCTCCGCGCGAAATCGATGTGAGCCAATTGTCGGCCGAGGCGAGCCAGAGCTGGATCAATCCGCGTTTTATTTATACGCACGGTTTCGGCGTGGTTCTGTCGGAGGTTAACAAGATTACTCCTGACGGCCTGCCCGTCTTGCTCATCGAAAATGCTCCGCCGGAGGTCAAGTCAACTGGATTTCAGCTCACGCGGCCGGAAATTTATTACGGCGACAAAACGCAAGATCCGGTGTTTGTCCACACCGCTCGCGAGGAATTCGACTATCCATCTGGCGACCAGAACAAATATTCGACATATCAGGGCGCGGGAGGATTTCCTGTCGGCTCGTTCGTCCTGAAGGTTGCCGCCGCGATTTCCGAAGGCGAGCCGAATATTATTTTCACCGGCTATCTTACCGGCGAGAGCCGCATGATGATCCATCGGAAGGTGCAGGACAGGTTGGAGCATCTGACGGGCTTCTTGCATTGGGATCAGGATCCCTATCTTGTAATTACTGATGACGGCAAATTGGTTTGGATGGTGGACGGCTATACGACTTCCCTCTCGCATCCTTATTCGGCGACGCTTCCTGTCGCTGGGCTCGTTGAAGGCGCAAACTACATTCGGAACGCCGTCAAGGCCACTGTGGATGCGTATACGGGGAAAATATCGTTGTATGTATTCGATCCCAGCGATCCTATTATTCAGGCATACGAGCATCTGTTCCCGAAACTGTTTCGGCCTGCTTCTGAAATGCCTGCCGATCTCCGCCGGCACGCTCGCTATCCCGAAGTTCTTTTTCGCGCGCAGGCAGAGGCCTACCGAATTTTTCATATGCGCGATCCCCAGGTTTTTTACAACAAGGAAGACATTTGGGAAATCGCGCACAACCTGTTCGGCCAGTCCGGGCAACCGGAGCCAGTACAGCCGACATACGTTGTGGCCACTTTGCCAGGGGAGAAAAAACCCGAGTTCCTGCTGATTCTGCCCTTCACACCGCGAGCCAAGGACAATTTGATCGGGTGGATGGCTGCTCGATGCGACGCGGAACACCTGGGCGAACTGGTATTCTTTCAACTTCCCAAACAGCAACTCGTGTACGGCCCCATGCAGATTGAATCGCGCATCGACCAGGATCAGAACATCTCCAAAGATCTAACGCTGTGGAACCAGCAGGGCTCGCGCGTGTTGCGCGGAAATATTATCGCTCTCCCAGTGACGGGAGGTTTCCTTTACGTCGAATCCATCTACATTCAGGCCAACGAAGCCCGCATGCCACAGCTCAAGAAGGTAGTTCTGGCGATGGGCGACCGCCTGATTTATCGGGATACCTTCGACGACGCCCTGGCCGAACTGACGGGAGCCCCTACGTCCGCCCAGCCGCGAGCGGCAGCAGTTGCATCCAGCTCCTCTCCCGCACCACCGGCAAGCGCGAAAAACGTGCCCACGCTGGAGGAGCGTCTCCGCGTTCTTCATGATCAGGCCGAACAATTAACCCGAGAGCTGGAAAAGCTGGAAAAAGAAGCAGGCAAGAAATAGAAGCAACCGCGCGGCGGAATCGAACAGTAACCACGGATGACGCAGATTCACACAGATAAGAAGGCCTGAAAGCAATCCTAAAGTGAAGTAGTCTCCTCGTGTGCATTGCGCTTGATCTCGCGTTATCAGTGTTCATCAGTGTGCATCTGTGGTTCCATCGATTTTTTTTCTCTGTGACTTCGGGTGCGGGCTCTACTTGGAGCCCGCCATCATATTGTCTCTGTGGCGAGAGGCGCTACTTTCTTGGCGTGTTGCCGGAGCACTCGATGACCGGCAGGCTCGGATATTTCGGGAATGCAGGATCGCCGGCCGACCGCTCGCACAGGAAGAAGGTCGAGCCTCGCGCGGATTCAATCCGCCGCGCATGCAGGCAATCAGCACAGAGGCCGGCGCGTGAGCGCTCCCTCGAAATATGGTTTTCCTCGTCCATACATGCCATACATGAAGGATACTGCATTGCGGGAACGCCACAGGGAACTTGGTGAGCCCGTGGAATGCATGCCGCATTTTCCATGGACGTCTCGTTTCCTCACTTTACGCGCCGTGCTGCGTCCTATAGAATGCGGAGCCTTCCATGTTGCGCTTCGTCACTGCGGGTGAGTCTCACGGTCAGGCGCTGATTGCGTGGATCAGCGGCTTGCCTGCGGGTGTGCCCATCGATTTCGAGTTCATTCAGGTCGAGTTGCATCGGCGCCAGCTGGGTTATGGGCGCGGCGGGCGGCAGAAAATCGAGAAGGACCGCGTCGAAGCGCTTGCAGGCATACGGCACGGACAAACGATTGGCGCGCCGATCGCGCTGCGCCTGGAAAATAAAGATTGGGCAAATTGGGAGAAGGCGCTGTCCGTGGAGGATGTTCCGGGGACGGAAGATGCGCGCCGCCCGCTGACTGCGCCGCGTCCGGGCCATGCGGACCTGGCTGGCGCGATGAAGTTCAACTTCCATGATGCCCGGTATATTTTAGAACGCGCCTCGGCGCGGGAAACCGCGGCGCGCGTGGCTGCGGGCGCGATCGCGAAACTGCTTCTGCGGCAATTTGATTGCTCCGTGCTGAGCCACGTGATCGCCGTTGGCAAAGCGCGACTCGTGCGCGCCGCCGCGTGGAGCGAAATTCAAGCCGTCTGCGCGAATCTCGATTCCCCGCTGCGCTGCGTCGATCCGGCCACCGAAGCGCAGATGAAAGGCGAAGTCGACCTCGTCCACCGTGCGGGCAACACGGTGGGAGGCATCTTCGAGGTGGTCGCGCACAACGTCATCACGGGCCTGGGGTCGCACGCGCAATGGGACGAGAAGCTCGATGGCCGCCTCGCGCAGGCGGTGATGTCAGTTCAGGCGGTGAAGGGTGTGGAGATCGGCGCGGGCATTACTGCGGCCGCCTCCTACGGCTCCGAAGTGATGGATGAGATTGGCTACGATGCGTCGGCGAAACGGTTCACGCGCGCAACCAACCGCGCCGGCGGCCTCGAAGGCGGCATCACCAACGGCGAAGACGTCGTGGTGCGCGGTTACCTGAAACCAATCTCCACGCTGCGCAGCCCA
>Ga0209526_10002873_pt1 | contig 11677 bp, 9 predicted proteins | sample JacPinW_OM2H0_M1_FD_188566 | JGI IMG/M metagenome (GOLD analysis project Ga0209526, IMG submission 188566) | Forest soil microbial communities from Algoma, Ontario, Canada - Jack Pine, Ontario site 1_JW_OM2H0_M1 (SPAdes) (version 2) | ecosystem: Environmental > Terrestrial > Soil > Boreal...
AGTTCGCGGAGGCGCTGCGCCAGCGTGTCGAAGCTATAGGTTGTCTTATCGAAGATGGAAGGATCGGGGTGAAAAGTTACCTTCGTTCCGGTTTTGCGAGTCTTGCCGGTTTGTGTAAGCTTTGAAGTGGGCTTGCCCTTTTCGTAGGTTTGCTCCCAAACGCCGCCATCGCGCGAAATCTCCAGCTCCAGCCAATCCGACAGCGCGTTGACGACGGAGACGCCGACGCCGTGCAAACCACCAGAAACTTTATAGGTTTCGCTGTCGAATTTTCCGCCAGCGTGCAAAACGGTGAGGACGACTTCGGCGGCGGGTCGCTTTTCCGTGGCGTGCATATCTACAGGGATGCCGCGGCCGTTGTCCACCACGGTTACGGAATCATCGGCGTGCACGGTGACGTTGATTTCGTCGGCGTGACCGGCCATCGCTTCGTCGACGGAGTTATCGACCACTTCCCAAACGAGATGGTGCAGCCCCATTTCGCCCGTCGAGCCGATGTACATCGCGGGACGCAGCCGCACGGCTTCCAGGCCGCCGAGCACTTTAATGGATTTCGCGTCGTACTGATGGCCCGGAGCCTTACCGACGACCGTCTCTTTACTCTTGTCCTCTTTGTCGCCCATTCATTCTCCTGACGAAACACCGCGCTGGAAGCTTGCGCCAAGCCTCGCGGCATGCCTATAACGCGGGCTGCGGGCCGGGCTCGCACTGCAAAATTCATACCGAGGGAAGGCGTGGATGCGGACTTCTTCTCCGTGCGTCGCCTTACCCTTTGATCCCGGCCGACTGCGACCGGAACTCGTAGGGTTTCTGCTCCATCCCGTCTCGCGCAGCGAGACGTGGCGAAGACTTAGTACCCGGCGAACTTAGCTGCGAAGTTCGCGAGGCTTTCATTCCAAGGACGCGGGGCAAGGCTCCTGGCGCAGAGCCCAAAAACTGCCAACCGCAATCACTTGGCGGACGTGTCCCACACTGCTGGGACGGGCCGATTTGGAGGAAACCGAACAGCAACTTAAAGCAACACAATTCTACGCTATCGGTTACTCTTTCTCAAGCGAATCTGACCAATGCCACAGCATCTAAGGCCATTATTTTCAGTGGATTATGAATCATTTAAACCGGGGTTTAACCGCTGAAGCCAATAAAGCTTAGTTGTGAAAACCGATGGTGCGTTTGGGCTTTTGGGGGGCTTCTAACATGTCCTTGATCGCGGCGAACACAATCTGAAACCTAGCGTCGTACCGCTTTTCAATTTCCTCGATTTTGCGGCGAAGGCCTCCGTTCGATGTGAGCATTTCCCGCAAACGAACGAAGGTCCGCATTATGGCAATGTTAACCTGCACGGCTCGCTCGCTGCGCAAGACGCTGGAAAGCATCGCCACGCCTTGCTCAGTGAAGGCATAAGGAGCATATCGCCTCCCACCCCGGCCTTCACTCTTTGACATGCCAATATGGAATCTCAAAGCTTCCATCTCTTCCCGATTCAGTTGAAACATAAAATCGTCAGGGAAGCGATCGCGGTTTCTCTGCACGGCTCTGTTTAGGTGTGAGGTAGTGACGCGATAGAGCGCTGCTAGATCCGCATCCAGCATCACATGCATCTCACGAAGAAAGAATATTTTGCGAGATACAAGTTGAACGGTTACGATTCGCTCGCGCGGTACTTTCGCCATTTTCAGAATTGCACTCTGGATAGTCGAAGCAGGCGGATCTCATCAAATGCGCATGGGCATGATGATGTAGCGGTAGCGGTAGCTTTCGTCGGCAAGGGGGCGCATCTGGCCAGCGGATTGTTCGTCTTTTAATTCGATGCTGACCGGGCCGTCGGCTGCGGCGGAGAGAAAATCCAGCATGTAGGTCGAGTTGAAACCGATGGAGATGGGATCGCCTTTATATTCCTTATCGATATTTTCCTTAGCTTCGCCGTACTCCGGGCTGGATGCGGAGATCTCGATGCCTTCCTTGGAGACGGCAAGCTTCACCGCGTGCGAACGCTGATCGGCAAGTTGCGAGACGCGCCGCACGGCGTCGGTAAGTTCGCCGCGCTCTATTACAACCGTCTTGTTGTTCTCGCGCGGAAGGACGGCTTCGTAATTCGGGAACTGGCCGGTGAGGATGCGCGAGATCAGTAAACGGTGGCCGACCTGAAAGAAGAGATTGCTTTCGTCTTTGGCGAAATCGATTTGCGCATCGGAGCCCGCGGCCGCGGCCAGCTTCTCCACTTCGTCCATCGCCTTCTTGGGGATCAGTACTTTCATCTCGCCATTGAGTCCGGCGAGCTTCTGATCTGTTTCGGCAAGAGCCAGGCGGTGACCGTCCGTGGCAACCATCGCCAGCGAGTCCGGCTTTAAAATCAGCAGGCCGCCGTTGAGTGTGTAGCGTGACTCTTCCATGGAGATCGCAAATTTTGTCTTAGCGATGAGGCTTTCCATGACCGGCGCGGAGATCTTAACCAACGTGTGCGGCATGGCCGGCAGCGCCGGGAAATTTTCTTTGGCCATACCAACCAGCTTGTACTTCTTGCGGTCACTGACGATTTCGACCCAATGATTTTCGAGCAGCTTGACCTTGATTTCGCCTTCAGGAAGCAACCGCACGAGCTCGAGCAATTTCTTAGCGGGGATCGTGCCGGCGCCTTCTTTTTTTACCTTCGCCTCGCACGAGGTGCTAATACTGAGTTCAAGGTCGGTAGCCGTGATGTTGAGGCGGCTGCCTTTGGCTTCCACGAGAAGATTGGAGAGGATGGGGATAGTTGTCTTGCGCTCGACCACACCTTGTGTGGTGTTGAGCTCACTCAGAAGCGCGGATTTGGAAACGCTGAATTCCATCGATTGATAATCCTCGCGGGCGGCTACGGGTGCTGTCATTGTTACCTTGCGACCGCTGGGCGGTCAATGGCGTTCTCGACTGCTGCCGTACTCTACTCGTTTTTCGAGCAAGTGAGAAGTCCCAATCGCTGATTTTAGGCTGTGGAAATGAGTAGAGCCAAAGATTCGGGTTCGGCTGTTTTGGGTCAGCGGCGCTAGTCGGGCGCGGCTACGTGCTTTTCATCGACAACATAAATCATCATCACTACAAATTCCCACACTTAGAATCTTCAAAGCTATTTTTAGAGATGAAATAACTCTTGTTGTTGTGATGATCGCTGTGGATCGGTGGAAAGCGTTGCAACTAACTTACTGCGCGTCGGATACGGGGAATGTTCTGCAGCGGAGAATTGTGTAAAGAGAGGAAAAATCATAACGCGCATCGTCGCATTGCGTTCTGGTTCCCTTTTCGTCCAACGCCATCAACAGAAAATCCAAGTGATTCGCAGATGATCTACACAGGCTCGAGCAAGCGCGGATCGAATGCGCAACCAGTGTCAATCGCGCAAATGTGCGCCATAACGAATGAACTAAGAAATGATGCGAGCTGATGGGGCGACGAGAACGAGATTACTGCAACGCGTCCATTAGGCGAGTGATGGTACGGTTCAGATCTTTGTCCGAACGGCGCAACTCTTCGATCTTGTTGATCGAGTGCAGCACCGTAGTGTGGTGCTTGCCGCCAAATTGACGGCCGATCTCCGGGAGCGATGCGGTAGTGAGCTGCTTGACGATGTACATCGCAATTTGGCGCGGGTAGGCGATAGCCCGCGTGTTGCTGCGGACCTTGAGGTCCTGCTCGCGGAGATTGAAATGTTCGCTGACGCGTTTTTGGATGAGATCGATGGTGACACGCTTTTCCTGCGAAGCAATGATGTTGCGCAGTACTTGTTGCGCGGTCGCAAGCGAAACGATGGCGCCGGTGAGCGAGGCGTAAGCCATTAGCCGGGTCAACGCGCCTTCCAGCTCGCGCACGTTGGACTTAATGGCGCGCGCGATGTATTCGGCGACGTCGTCAGGCAGAGCAAAGCGGTCGTTTTCGGCCTTCTTCTGCAAAATCGCGATCTTCGTTTCAAGGTCGGGCGGCTGAATATCCGCGATCAGACCCCACTCGAAACGCGAGCGTAGCCGCTCTTCAATCGAATTGATATCTTTCGGCAAGCAGTCGGAAGAGATGACGATTTGCTTCTGCTGTTCGTAGAGCGCGTTGAAAGTGTGAAAGAACTCTTCCTGCGTACGCTCTTTGCCGGCGATAAATTGAATATCGTCGACCAGCAAGACGTCCACGGTGTGAAAGCGGTCGCGGAACGTGATCATGCGGTCGAAGCGCAGCGAATTGATGACTTCAATGGTGAATTTCTCCGCGCTCACGTAGCAAAGGCGCATGGCCGGATTGCGTTTCTTGATGGTGTGCCCGATGGCGTGCATCAAGTGCGTCTTGCCCATACCCACGCCACCGTAGAGGAAAAGCGGGTTGTAGGCCTTGGAGGGCTGCTCGGCCACCGCACGGGACGCCGCGTGGGCAAATTCGTTGGACTTGCCGACCACGAAGCTGTCGAACGTGTAGCGCACGTTGAGTTGGTGGTCGTTGGTTTCGAAATCGAGTTTGGATTGCTTCGGAGGTGCCACGGCGGCCGCCGGCGCGGCCTCTTCTTCCGTGCAGACGTAATGAACTTTCGAGTTCGGGGTGCCCAGTTGGTGGAAAACGGCCTTGACGATCTCCCCATACGTGCGGGTAAGCACCTGACGGAAGACCGTGCTGGGTATCTGAACGTATAGATTGTCGCCATCCGCACGGCTTAGCCGGGTGGGCTGAAACCAGGTCGTATACGTGTTAATACTGACCCTGGACTTTACGAGTTCCAGGAACTTGTCCCATGCGTTGATTGGTTCGCGCTCACGCGCCGGATTGGTGGCAGCAGTCATCACGAGAAAAGAATGCACCTAGGCTATTTCCACAGATGTGAATATGTTGTGGAAAGCAAAATTCAGTATACCGCTCTATCGTTTTTCAGAACTTCGGGGTATTCCCGCGCCGGAGCGTCCCGTTTGCCCCTGATGCCCCGCGCGGTGCTTCGAAAATCCTCGGCTCTCTCCATCGTTGCTATCAGACAGCGCGGGATTGTCGCCGATTGAAGCGCACGGGGCAAGCGAAAAGTGCGCGAAGGAGTCATGCAGCGTTCACATCTCGTGCACAGTTTTTCCACAAGGTGAAAAGCCGGCTACGCGAGGCGCGATGTGCTGATTCAAAAGGGAATTTTGTAAAAATATTGCTAGATTCGCGCGATTGCAAACGGAAATGCACAGCAAGTACCTGAGGAAAACTCGAACTATTGCGGAGTTTTTTTGTCCGGGCGTTCGAAGGTGTACACGCCCAATGGGTCGCTGCCGATCATCAAACGGTCTTTCTCCACGAGAATCATGTTCGGCTCGAGCCGCGCGCCTTCCGGCGTGTAGAGCTTGTATCCGGCGCGTCGCGTCCCTTCCTTATCGAAACGATAAAGGTCATTGCCCACCGCCATCCACACTTCGCCCGAGTCGCGGTCCACACCGACGGCGTTCAGAACGCGCTTGAAAAGCGGCGCACCAGTTTTTTTCTCCTGGCGCCGGATTTCCCGCCGGATGGCCTGGGCCTGCGGCGCGGCCTCCAGTGCCGTATATTGCACGTCCTGGCCGGCATAGCCAAAGCGGTCGTATTCGCGAACGGTCGGCTCCGGCGTATACGCAAACGCATAGAAAAGATGACCTTTCGTGTCGGAAGCAAGCTGGCCAACATTCAGGAAGCGATTGAGATCGGTGCGCTCGGTCAGCGGCTCGGGGTCGCCGAATTCGCGAACATCGCGGCCATTTTTGTCAAACACAATGACGAGGTGCGGCTCGCGCAAGGTGGCGACGGCCACTTCGCCATCGGGAAGTGCGGCCAGGGACAGCGGAGCATTGACCTGAACCATTCGCGCGTTTCCGCCAGCGTCCCAGATTTTTACGGCGTTGGCCGCGCGGTCGGCGACGTAAACCGTGCCGGCGCCATCCACGTCCATGCTTTCGCCGAAGCGGATGGACCGCAACTCCTGCGACTGCGGACCGGATCCTTCAGCGTAGGACGGAATATTCTTGACCAGCTTGCCGTCTTTCCCGAAGACGGAGACATAGCTGGCGGGCGCGGTCAGTACGTACGTGTTGCCATCGGCGCCGACTTTGACCGACCGCAATCCTGGCCCCAGGCTGCTGAGAATGCGCGCCTTGGCGGTCAGTTCGCCTTCGTCTTGCGCAAATCCAGTCCTTGCCAGGCAAGCGACCAGGCAAGCGAGTGAACACAAAACCGCACCAAATCTCACGTTAAGTGCCGCCTTTTCTTGCACCAAGGGTGACAGTATTACAGACGCCAGGAAGCTGTACTAGGTTGTGCGCCCTCGCTTCAATCAGCGCGCAAGCGTAACCGCTCGATGCAGCTAGCACGGAGGCGACCTGCGGCATTGCGTTCCCCGGCGTCGTCCGTTTCGATCAGTACGCAATTCATCTGGACGTCTCCAGAGGCGACCTCGAACCGCGCGGGAAGGCCGTCGAGGAAGCGTTTGATAATGGCATCGCGGTCCATCCCGATCACGCCGCCGTGCGGTCCGGTCATGCCCACATCCGTGATATAGGCAGTGCCCTGCGGCAGAAGATGCTCGTCAGCCGTAGTTACATGCGTATGCGTGCCGACCACCGCGGTCACGCGGCCATCGAGATACCAGCCCATGGCTACTTTTTCGCTCGTCGTTTCGGCGTGTAGATCCACGAGCACGAAGCCAACATCGGCTGGCAGCTTCGCCAATTCGGCATCCGCTTTGCGGAACGGATCGTCGATGGGTGTGAGAAAGACGCGCCCCTGCAAATTTAGCACGGCATACTTCAGGCCGTGCTTCGTCACGCCGACGTAAGTGCCGCTTCCCGGCACGCCCTCTGGAAAATTGCCCGGCCGCAACAAGCGTGGCTGGTGCGGAATGTAGTCGAGAATTTCCTTGCGGTCCCAACTGTGATTGCCGCCGGTGAGGACCTCGATACCCATACCGAGGAGCTCATCAGCCAGCCGCGGCGTGATGCCGAACCCGGACGCGGCGTTTTCACCATTGGCGATGACCACGTCGATCTGCCGTTGCGCGACAATGTCCGCAAGCCGGTCCTGCACGATTTGCCGGCCGGGCGAACCAACGATATCTCCAATGAAAAGTACGCGCATGAATTGGGTCGTCGCCGTCCAATAAAAATGGAGCGGACTGCTCGGCCGTGGGGACTAGGCCATGAACCTCTGAATTAAGTGGGCGCCACGAGCCAGCCGTTAGGCTTTCCTGCCCCGCTCGCTTCCCGACCGAAATCAGGACGCCAGCGGGACAGGCCGTGCACACAGGATGACTATCCGCAGCTCCTCAGAGATTCGCCATTGGTTCAAATGGCTTTCGTACCCGCACCTGCTTCGAAGTACCGCTCCGGCCCATATTCTAGCAGGATGCCAGCAGGAAATGCCCGCGCTCGCCCTGATCCGCCAACTGCGTCCAACAAAATGGAACGTAATCGCCTTGCGGGGCGTAGAATCCCGAGCAGGAGACAACGATGTTGATGTTACGGACCACAATGTTGGCTGCGAGCCTGCTTTCCTTGCTGCTTTGTGTCGGAACGCTCGCGCCAAGGGATCTCAGCGGGCAGGACGCTGCTGAACCGTTACCACAGTTAGGAAAAGTTGATTTCCCCACGAGCTGCGGTGCGGAAGCGCAACCCCTGATGGAGACGGGCGTCGCGTTGTTGCACTCGTTTCAATACGAGCAGGCGGACCAGAGCTTCAGCGAAGCCGCAAAGCGCGACTCCCAGTGCGCGCTGGCGTATTGGGGCAAGGCGATGGCGCGCTACGAACAAATCTGGGAATTTCCGTCGGAGAAAACACGGAAGCTGGGCGCGCAGGATATTCAGCGCGCGCAAACGGCCAGCATTTCGACCGAACGCGAACGCGGCTACATCGCCGCCGCAGCCGCGTTTTATCTCGCCGACGCCAAATTGAGCGAGACGCAACGCGTCCAGGCTTACTCCGCCGCACTGGCGCGATTACACAAACAGTTGCCAGAGGATGTGAACGCCGCCGCCTTTTACGCGCTGTCTCTACTAGGGCTGGCCGAGCAGCAAGAGGTTGACGTGCAAGCCAACCGCAAAGCGGCTATCGCTATCCTAGAGCCTCTTTGCCGCAAGGCGCCGGATAATCCAGGTCCCGCGCATTACTTGATCCATGCCACCGATACTTCGGAATTCGCCTCCCAGGGTCTCGCAGCAGCGCGCGCTTACTCCAAAATCGCGCCGGATTCCTCTCACGCTCTGCATATGCCGTCGCACATCTTCGTCCGGCTCGGCTTGTGGCAAGAATCCATTTCGTCAAATATCGCGGCGGCTGCATCCGCCGCCAAAGCCACGCAGGAACACCGCTCCGCGCCGCATTACCAATTTCATGCGCTCGATTTCCTGAATTATTCCTACCTGCAAAGCGGACAGGAGTCCAAGGCGCGCCAGATGGTTCACGACTTGGAGAATGTACCCGGCGCAAACCGCAAATCGATCGCCGAGCACCAGGCCTGGCTCGCCGCGCGCAACGCGTTCGAGTTGCATCGCTGGAAAGAAGCCGCCGCGCTGCCCATTCCGCATGTGCCGCCCGACTCGCAAGAATCGACCTACAGAGTGCGCGCGATCGGCGCAGCTCGTTCCGGTGACCCGGCCTCTGCGCGCCAGGATCTCCGGAAATATGTGGAGCTCAGCGCGGAGGAGAAAAGCAAATCAACCCATCACGGAGACAAATCCTCCGATAAAAGCGTCGGCCAACTCGAAGCAGAAGCCTGGGTGGCCTTCGCCGAAGGCAAATCCGACGAAGCGGTGAAAACAATGCGCTCGGCCGCGGATCGCGAAGACGCAGATGGGGTGGACTCCCTGGCCATACCCGCCCGTGAAATGCTGGCTGACCTATTTCTCGAGCTCAAGCACCCGTCCGAAGCTCTCGCCGAATACAAAGCCGCGCTGAAGAATTCCCCCAATCGCTTCGATTCCCTCTACGGAGCCGCGCACGCCGCGCAATTATCAGGCGACTCTGCCGCCGCAAACGCCTATTACGCAAAGCTGATGGAGATTTCCGCCCCTGCAGCCGACCGCGCCGAGCTCGACGAAGCCAAGTCTTACCTCGCGACCGCGTCTAAGGGAAAATGAACCGGGCTGTCCTCACATTTTTCGCCCTGGCTCGGTTCGCCCTAACGGCCGGCGCACAGACACCGGTAGGGCAGGTACCAGAAGCAAATCCGGGCCGCCCCACCGTTTCCACTCCGGCCACGCTTACCCCAGCGGGCTACTTGCAGTTTGAAACCGGCCTGAACGCCGCGAATCATTCTCCCGAGTTTTCCTCTCGCTTCGCGCCCAACGAGGTGCTGAAATTTTCCGTCCATCCCCGGCTGGAGTTTCTGGCCTCCAGCGAGCCGGTAGTCCATTATCGTGTGGCGGGCCAAAGCGCGAACCGTGTCGCGGAAGTATTTTTGGGAGCGCAGGCCGTGGTAAGCCCCGGCGAGGGCGCCAAGCCGACGCTCGCGGTCAGTTACTTCCATCGTATGTACGATGGCGGCGCCCCCGAGTTCGACTTCGGCAGCCCCGCAAATTCTGCGGTGCTCCTGGCCAGCGCCGATGTGAAAGGATTTCACTACGACGCAAACGTGATGTTCAATGAAAACATCGAAGGATCTGTGCGCAGAGCACAATTTGGTCAGAGCCTCACGATTTCGCACCCGTTAACGCGCAAATTCACTCTCTCCGGCGAGATCTGGCATTTCACGCAGCCCTTCTTGCGCGGCAATGCCGTAGGCAATCTTTGGGCAGTAAGCTACGCCGCGCGCAAAACTCTAGTCTTCGACGCCGGCTTCAATCGCGGACTTACAGACACCTCCACGCGCTGGGAAGCCTTCGTCGGCTTCACCTATCTTCTTCCCCACCGTTTTTTGTAGGGAAGTGCTTTGGTGACATGGCGCGAAATCATGGGCTTCCAGAGGGAGGATGACATGGCCATTGAAATACGAGGCATGGCGCCGCTATTGCAAGTATTCGACATGCCCACGTCCATTGGTTTTTATCGGGATGTGCTGGGATTCCAGGTGAAGGGCACCTCCAGCCCGGGGAAGGAGCGCTTCGATTGGGCGCTGCTCACCCTAAATGGCGTGGAGTTGATGCTGAATACGGCCTACGAAGACGACGCGCGGCCGCCGGCACCTGATCCCGCACGCGTTGCTGCTCACGAGGATACGGCGATTTACTTCGGCTGCCCGGATGTCGATGCGGCGTACACGCATCTTCTCGCACGCGGCGTTGCCGCTGCGGAGCCGAAGATCGCGCACTATGGCATGAAGCAGTTGTACGTCAGCGATCCCGACGGATACAACCTGTGTTTCCAGTGGCCGGCTAAGGAGTGACTCTTATGCGCTGACGTTATGGTCCTGATTTGATGCACGTCAATCCGCTCCAAGGCCCAAGGCCGTCGGATGTTTCGGCTGATAAAGGCCCACCTCGCCTCCACCGGGAAGCCGCATCTTCGTAATGGAACCCCATCGCGCTTCCTCAACTTCAGAGCACGTAACGCCCTTCTTCGCGAGTGAAGCCATCTCGGCCTTCAGGCTGTCGCACAGGAAATAGAGTTCGTGAGGACCATTCTCATCGGACGGGTGGAATGCGGCTTCGGCTAGAGGCAGCGCGAAGATCAGCCAACCATGACCCGCATCCACGGATTTGAACTCTTGTGGAAAACGGGGGAGGGGGTACCCCCCTGCGCGTATGGCCTTTACGGAGACTCGATAGCCCTCGGCAGATTGAGGCACCCACGGGATGTAGCCGCTCGTCCTCCCGACCACCTTTCTACCCAGCTAGAAGTGGAAGCCTAGTTCCGCCGTATACGCGCGCGGCGAAACGAAGTGCGTTCCGCTGAACGTTGACAGGAAATTGTAAACAGCGGTCTTATTGGTCAGGTTGATGACCGTGAAGCGCAAGCTCCATTTATAGCGGTCAGTTTGGAACAGATTGTCGTCCCCTACCGACACGTCAAATAGATTGCGCGGTTTGACGCGCGTGGGGTTACGGTCAAGGTTAAACGTGGGACCTGCAATGTTGACCAGTTTCGCGCCACTGCTGATCGGGGTGGGGCCGCAGCTAGTGGGCGTCAGAGCGGCCGTTAGTGTCGCGCTATGCGTGACCCCGCCGGCATCGACGCAGAAGAGCCCGATCGCCGTCTGCTGGTCCGCGTCAAGGAAGTTTGACGCATCAGTGAAATTGTCGAGATTTGGGTTGCTCGCTACCAATCCGCTGTCGTAGCGCCAATTGAAGGCCACCCAAGGTAATTTCAGAAAGGGTTGATATTGGAAGTGCGTTGTCTGATTGAACGCCTGGTCGTGGTCGATGCGGAAAACTTCGTTGCCCGCGATGCTAGCGCCAAGGCCGGCAATCTGCGGCGGGAAGTACCGCGCCCGGACGTGAGCAAGCACGGTAAACGCCGTAAACCCGTGGTAGTTCGGCATGCTGATGCGAACCGAAGGGCCATCGATTTTTGAACTCCTCCAGGATATGGGAAAGAAGATGGGCGTGTTCCCAAATGTGCTGAAGTCAAACGCATTATGCGTGAACTTCCACAGGTAATCGGCGTCGATAACGACAAACTTTCCAAACGCTTGCTGAAAGCCGGCATTGAACTGATTGCGCTGCCCGGAGCGAATCGGCGCCTGTAAGCTGGACCCGCCGATCACGCCGAGAACCACGGGGTTTGCCGCGCCCAC
>Ga0209526_10002874_pt1 | contig 11676 bp, 9 predicted proteins | sample JacPinW_OM2H0_M1_FD_188566 | JGI IMG/M metagenome (GOLD analysis project Ga0209526, IMG submission 188566) | Forest soil microbial communities from Algoma, Ontario, Canada - Jack Pine, Ontario site 1_JW_OM2H0_M1 (SPAdes) (version 2) | ecosystem: Environmental > Terrestrial > Soil > Boreal...
GTGAAAGTGGTGTGGACACGCGAAGACGATTTGAAGGGCGGCTGGTACCGGCCGATGTGGCACGACCACTTCGAAGCAGGCCTGGACGCAAACGGCGAAGCGGTCGCTTGGACGCACACGATCGTGGGCCAATCGATTATGCAAGGAACGCTGTTCGAATCGTTCATGGTCAAAAATGGCGTGGACGGCACTTCGGTCGAAGGCGCAGCGGACCTGCTTTATGGCATTCCCAACATGCAAGTCGACTTGCATAGCCCAAAGATCGGCGTACCCGTGCAATGGTGGCGATCGGTTGGGCATTCGCACACGGGCTTCTCTGTAGAAGCGTTTCTCGACGAAGTGGCGCATGCGGGCGGAAAGGATCCTTACGAACTGCGGCGGAAGTTGCTGGCAAACCAGCCGCGTATGCTGGCGGTGCTGGAGCTTGCGGCGCAGAAGGCCAATTGGGGATCGAAGCTGCCGCCTGGAGTGGGCCGCGGGATTGCCGGGCACTTTTCGTTCGACAGTTATGTTGCGCAGGTGGTGGAGGCGTCTGTTGCCAAGGACGGCAGTGTGCGCGTGCATCGCGTGGTGTGCGCCGTGGATTGCGGCATGGTGATTAATCCGGACACGGTGAAGGCGCAGATGGAAGGCGGGATCGTTTTCGGTCTGACCGCGGCGCTGAAAACCGAGATTACGCTGAAAGATGGCAGAGTCGAGCAGAGCAATTTCCACGACTATCAGATGCTGCGAATTTTCGAGTCGCCGAAAATTGAAGTGTACATTGTTCCTAGCAGCGCTAATCCCACCGGGGTGGGCGAGCCTGGCGTGCCGCCGGTGGCGCCGGCCCTGACCAATGCGATTTTCGCCGTTACCGGTAAGCGCATTCGCCGGCTGCCTATTCGCGCTAGCGACTTGGCTGAAACTGCGGGGGCGAGGTCATGAGGGCGCCAATCAACAGCGATGGACCTTCTTTGCCCAGAATGCGTCGGAACCGCAGACTTCGTGGCACCTTGGCGATTCTTGGAAGCACCGCTGCTCTGGCGCTGCTCGCATGTACACTGGCTGCGCAAACTGCTGCGAAGCCGGATGCGGCGGCCTCACGTGCGGCATTTCTGCAGGTCTACCGCGTGCTGACTTCTCCGCGATGCCAGAACTGTCATCCGGCGGGCGATGCTCCTTTGCAGGGAGATGACAGCCATGTGCACCTGCAAAACGTGAAGCGCGGCACGGATGGTCGCGGGGTCACGGCGATGCGCTGCGACACCTGCCACCAGACGACAAACCTCCCTGGGGCGCATATGCCGCCCGGCAGTCCGAAGTGGGCGCTGCCGCCCCCAGAACACAAGATGGTTTCTGTCGGGCGCTCGGCGGCTGAACTGTGCAGGCAGCTCAAGGATCCGAAGCAGAATGGCGGGCGGTCGCTGGAAAAGCTATTCGACCACGTCGCCAACGATGATCTGGTGGCCTGGGGTTGGAATCCCGGTGAGGGGCGGAGCCTGCCGCCGCTTTCCCGGCCGGAGACCGTGGCGCAGATGAAGATCTGGATCGCTGGGGGCGCGGCTTGCCCGGAGTAGCCTCCGTGGGGCGAGAATAAAGAGCGCCGTTATCGTTTAGCTATCCGCAAAGGAACGCGTTTCCAAGCAACCGACATTCCCTTCTAAAATAGCCTGAACTACGAGTATGTCCTCTTCCCGAATTATCGGCATTTTGGTGGGACTATGGCTGGCGGTGCTGGGCATCTATGCGCTCGTGTCGCTCGGGCTTGCCGGACATCCTCAGGCCGTCTCCACTTTCGCAAATATTCTGCAGTGTATTGTGCCGCTGCTCGCCAATGCCGGGCTCTTGCTCAATGCAGGTACGCCGCACTGGCGCCGCAACATCTTCTGGATGCTGCTGGCACTGAGTTGCACGCTGTGGATGATCGGCCAATTTGAGTGGACGTATTACGAGGTGTACCAACACCAGTCGATGCCCACGATCAATGGTGGAGACGTCATCTTTTTTCTCAAAGGTATTCCGATCATGGCCGCGCTGGCGCTGCAGCCACATCGCAAGCGCGGCGAAGTGCGGCTGCAGTTTGGCTATTTAAATTTCGTCCTCCTGCTCACGTGGTGGATGTTCGTATACGCATTTATTGTGTTCCCCTGGATGTACGCCACGCCGTCGGAGGGGCAGTACAACTACAACTTCGATATGGTCACCAATGTCCAGAACATGGTGATCGTTGTTGGGCTGGGCGTGCTGTGGCTGAAGGCTAAGGGCGCGTGGCGCGTGGTGTACGCCAACCTGTTTGGTGGCGCGGCCATGTACATGCTTTCCTCCCTGACCATCAATGTGGCCATCAGCATGCACAAATATTCGACAGGCAGCCTTTACGATCTGCCGCTGATCTCGTCCTTTTTGTGGTTTGGGCTGGCGGGCGTGGTCGCTTATCTAAAACGGGCAGAACTGGACAGTCCGCAAGACAGCGGAACTGACGAAGACGATAAGCCACGCGAAAGTGTGTGGTCCGCGCGTTTGGCCATGGCATCGGTCATTTCGTTGCCGTTATTCGCGATTTTCACGCTGCGCTTCGAGCATGACGCGCCGGAGGTACGCGATTTTCGCTTGATGACGACGCTGATCGCTTCGGTGCCGATTGCCTGCCTTGTTTTCTGGCGAACGCACATGGCGGACGCGGATCGCGCGCGACTGTTGTCGAAGTCGGAGCAGTCCATCGAAAACTTGCAACGGCTGCAAGCACAAATGGTGCAGACGGAAAAGCTGGTTTCGTTGGGCCAATTGGCGGCGGGCGCGGCGCATGAAATCAACAACCCGCTGGCGGCGATTTTGGGTTTTTCGGATCTTCTGGCGGATGATCCAACATTGCCGGAAAAGGCGCGCGCCACCGCGGGAAAGATTCGCGATCAGGCGCGCCGAACCAAGACCTTGGTGGCCAATTTGCTGAGATTTGCGCGGCAAGTGCCACCTGAACGCACGTTGCTGGACATCAATACGGTGGTCACCAATGCTGTGCAACTGCGCGCGCTGGATTTGCGCGCATCGAAGTCGCGCATCGAGCTGCAATTGGAATCCGTGCTGCCGGGCGTCCGTGGAGACGGCAATCAATTGCTGCAGGTATTCTTTAACATCGTCAACAACGCAATCGACGCGATGGAAGCAAGCGAAGGCGGAGTGCTGATCATCAAGACCATTCGCGATCGCGGCAATGTGGTGATTCTTTTCTCTGACACAGGACCGGGCATCAAGGATCCGCAGCGCGTATTCGACCCCTTTTACACCACGAAACCTGTCGGCAAAGGCACGGGCCTGGGCTTGAGCATCTGCTTCGGCATCCTGCAAGAGCACGCCGGAAAGATTCTTTGCTACAACTCGCAACAAGGCGGCGCCGTCTTTCGTGTGGAGTTGCCGGCGGTGCTCGCAGCGTTCCCAGCAAAAGAACCGCAGCTTGCCGGTGTTGCGCCGACTCCGCAAAAGACTTCCGTCTGAAAAGTATTGCTCAGCGGTGTGTTCGCGCTTTGTGTGTCGCGCCTGAGCCGCAGTCCGTTCGTGCTAGAGTTTTTGTTGCGGATTAAATCAGCGCTGAGGAAATTGATGACCGAATTGGCCATTGTGACAGAGAAGCTCACGCGGCGCTTCGGCGCGCTCACCGCGGTGGACAATGTCGATCTGCGCGTGACGGCAGGGCAATTCTTCGGCTTTCTGGGACCTAACGGCGCGGGTAAATCCACGACCATCAAGATGCTGACCGGGCTGCTGGCGCCGACTTCCGGGCGCATGCAACTGCTGGGTCTGGATTTTTCCTCCCAAACGGTCGACGTGAAGCGGCAGATTGGCGTCGTGCCGGAAGGCATGGGACTTTTCGAGCGCCTGACCGGGGCGGAATTTCTGAATTTTGTCGGCAGGATGTATGGACTCGACCACGCCACCACGCTTCAGCGCACACAGGAGCTGCTGGAATTCATGCAGCTTGCGGATCGGCCGAAGTCCATGATTGCGGACTATTCGCACGGGATGCAGAAGAAGCTGGCGCTGGCTGCCGCGGTGATTCACGGGCCGCGCATTCTTTTTCTGGATGAGCCTTTCGAGGGCGTGGATGCGTTGGCCGCGGGCGCGTTGAAGGCGTTGCTCGGACGCATGACGGCGCGCGGCGTGACAATTTTTCTTACTTCGCACGTGCTGGAGATCGTCGAGCGCCTGTGCAGCCACGTGGGAATCATTCACCAGGGTCGGCTGGTGGCGCAGGGCTCGATAGAAGAATTGCGTGCGGGGATCGCCGGTGAGGAAGGCAGCAAGACGACCCTGGAGCAGATTTTCCTCTCGATTGTGGGCCAGAGCGGCGCGGAGCGCGCACAAATCGAGGAGCTCTCGTGGCTGACGTAGCGCAGCCGGTGGGAATCCTGAAGCAAATCAGCCTGATTGCCGGGTTGCGCTGGCGTATGCTGCACAATGGTTTGCGGCGTAGGCAAAACCGGCTCGATCTGCTCGGGCTGATCATCGTCGCCTTGCTGGCCGGCGTCGTCGTGATCGGATTGTGCGTTGCTTTTTTTAGTGGTGCTTACGATTTCGTATCCACTAGGCGAACCACGTGGCTCGGCTTGTTTTTCTGGGCCATTTTTTTGTGGTGGCAGCTCTTTCCCATCGTGGCGGCTGGCTTCGGAGCCTCGTTCGACTTCCGCGCGCTGTTGCGTTTCCCGCTGAAGTTTGGCGCGTTCTACATAATCGGCTTGGCGTACGGATTGGCGGACTTCACTGGCCTAGCCGCAGTGTGCTGGCTGCTTGCGATCATTTGCGGCGCCGCCGCTGCGAAACTCACCTTACTGCCGCCGATCCTACTGGTGACCGCGCTTTTCGTAATATTCAACGTTTCATTGGAACGCTTGCTTGGCTCGTGGATGGAACGCCTGCTGGCGCGGCGTCGCTCGCGAGAGCTCTTTTTCGCCGGCTTCATTTTGCTCATGGTATTGCTACAGTTGGTTGGGCCATTGGCGAATCGTTACGGAAATACTGCCGGTCCCTGGCTTGTATCCCTTCTTCCTTACTTTGCGTATTTTCCAGCGTCGCTGGCAGGCAGGGCGGTGGGAGGTGCCTCGGCCGGAAATTACCAGGCGTTCCTACTCGGAGTGGCAGGAATCACGTGTTATGCCGGATTCTTTAGCGGACTGTTGAGGCTGCGCTTCGCGGCCCAGTATCGCGGCGAGGAGCTGAGCGAAACTCCCACGCCCGAAAGGACCATTCGCAGAAGAGTAAGTCGCGAAGCGGGAGCGGACGCGCTCGGATTACTCTCGCCGCAAGTCGCCGCCATCGTTCGCAAGGAATTCCGATATCTGCTCCGCAACGGCTTTGCTGCTATGTTACTCCTCCTGCCGCCTATCCTGGTGTTTGCGCTGATCTCGCAAGCGTCGCTGTTTCATTTTTCCGGCGGGAAAGGTATTTCTCCGGACTTGTTCTTCCCTGGCTTAATGGGCTACATCATTTTGATTTTGATGACTCCAGCCTATAACAGCTTCGCCTACGAAAATGCCGGCGTGCAAACGTACTTCACGGCGCCATTGCAATTTCGCAACGTCTTTCTTGCTAAGAATTTGGTGCAGGTTTGTCTTATCGCAACGGAGCTCACGCTGTGCATCGTCGCTTTTTACTATCGTGTGGGATTGCCATCTCCACCGGTATTTACCGCGACCGTGGCGGCGATTATCTTTACCGTGGTCGGGCAGTTGTCGATCGCCAACTGGTCTTCGTTGAGTTTTCCCCGCAAGCTTGCTTTTGGCCAGCTACATGGCCAGCGACAATCAGGTATGGCCGTGCTCGTGGCGTTCGGCGCGCAGATCTTGCTTTTTGGAATCAGCTCGCTGGTTTTGGCCCTAGGGCGATGGACCGACGACGTCTGGCTGCCCGCTGAAGCATTTGCACTGCTCGCGGCGGCAGCGGTGGGCGGCTATGTGGCGTCCCTCGACGCCCTGACGTCATACGCCGAGAAAAGCAAGGAAAAGCTGATCGAGGCGCTCTGCAGGTAAGTTGCGAGCGCGCAGTACTAAGTCGTAGTTATTGCCATTCCTGCAGTGCGCGCACTATTCTGGCACTCGCCTGACCATCGCCAAACGGATTCCCCTTCGAAATCAAGCCTACAGGCTTGTCATTTTCCAAGCAAGCGGCGGCTTCCTCCACGATCTTTTTTCGCGCGGTGCCAACCAGCGTAGCCCACCCGGACTCCACAGCTTCCGGCCGCTCTGTGACATCTCGCAGGACCAACACACGAGTCCCCACGGTCGGCGCTTCTTCTTGAACCCCACCCGAGTCCGACAAAATTAGATCTGCCGATTTCATGAGGTGCACGAAATCCGGATATGGCAATGACCCCGTGAGCACAGCTCGCGGATCGTCCCCAAGCAAGCGCTGCGCCATCGCCTTTACATTCGGATTGGGATGCACAGCGAAGACCAGGGTTATGTCTGGGAACCTATGCAGCAAATCCTTCGCAGCTAAACAGATTTGCTCCAGGCGGTCTCCAAAGTTCTCCCGCCGATGAGCCGTAAGCAGAACGATTCTTCCGCTCAGCGCTTTCAGCTGTGGGTCAGCAAAGCTTCCCGGCCGCTTCAAGATTTCCTGCAACGCGTCCACCACCGTGTTTCCCGTCATGTGAAGTCGATCCGGCGGCACTCCTTCCCTAAAGAGCGCTTCCGCCGCACGTTGCGTCGGCGCGAAGTGTAAATCCGCCAAAGCCGTCACGAGACGGCGATTCATTTCTTCGGGAAAAGGCTGCCACTTATCACCCGTGCGGAGCCCTGCTTCTACGTGGCCAACGCGCACGCGATGTTGGAAACCAACAAACGTCGCTGCAAAGGCGGTCGTCGTGTCTCCCTGGACCAATAACCACGTAGGTTGAACGGAAAGTATCACCGGCGCCAATGTTTCAAAAACGCGCGCGGCCACCGACAGCGGCGACTGGTTGTCCTGCATTAGATCCAGATCGAAATCTGCTTTTATCCCAAACACCTCCATCATCTGATCCAGCATTCCACGGTGTTGGGCTGTAACGCACACACTGGTCGCGATCCCGGCTTCCTTCGCGGCGCGAATTACTGGCGCCATTTTGATTGCTTCCGGGCGCGTACCGAAAACCGTCAGGATGCGCATATCAGTTCAGCGTTCACTCCGCCCATAATCTTCGTCGCCGCGTTGTCCGCGAGTACCTCCCAGTCATAGGCTTCGGCGAAGCGATCCCACTCAGGTTGCCAAGACAACGAACGCGCCTGGACAAAAGCATCGGCCCACGCTTTCACATTTGGCTCGGCGAGAATGATGTTGGGCCATGCCAGCTTCTGCCAGGTTAGAAGTGGAGTAGACACAACGCACTTGCGGCACGCGCTGTATTCAACCATTTTGATTTGGAAAGCGAAGTCCGTGCCCGTGCTTTTTCCTTGAGCCAGCAACCCGATATCGATTGAATTGAAATACTCGGCAATTTCTGAGGGCGGGATACTTCCTGTCGCGACGACTCCCTGCGTCCGATTTGCCTCTAATAGGTGCCTCCAAGTATCGGCCGGACCGATAATCAGCAGCTTCGCGTTCGGTATGCGCGGCCGGGCTAAGAGAAACGCGTTCACCGCGAGATCCACGCCCGTAAACGAACCATGGTTGCCGATGTATCCGATGACAAAGTTTTCCGCAACTCCTAGGCGTTGTCGCAATGCTGATATTTTTGCCGGTGCTACGGAACGCAACGCGCCCACGTTGGCGCCATTGGGCAGCGGCACGGCTTGCACCCCGCAGTCGCGTTCTAGCTTTTCACACAGCGGGTTCGAAACAGCGAATACACCATCTACTTTCTTGCTGATAGCCCGGAGTCCGGAGCGGACTCGGGCTAGCCCCTCGGAAGAGAGACTGTCTTCAGGAAACCAATCAACCACGTCATAGAAAGTTCGAACGGAACGTATCCTCTCTACTCCAAATAGTTCGTTAGCAATCAGTAGGTGGGTGATTTCCAAATCTCGAACAAGAGCGCGAAGTGTTCCGCGATTCCGCAACTGGCATACAGATAAGGCCGCTTCACTTCCAAGCACTCTTTGCAACAGAAGTGGCTGCCAGACGGGAACTTCGATGACTTCCAGGCCATCCGGTCCCTTGACTTGCGCTCGAGACCGGAGTGCCGCACGCAAGCCCACGCCGACTTGCTTTACGCGCCTGATGAAAGCCGATTTGCCATCCACATGCAGCGCGTCTCGCCATTTCAAGAGAAATACGTCGAAGCTCGAAGTAAGCCGTCGTGCCAGCTCGATTTCGCGCACGGCAATGTCGTCTGCGTAGATATGGGGCACGACGAGAAGCCGGGGTCTCACGGCGTGCGGTTCCGGAGAAAATGTCCCGCGATCACTTCTCCACCACAAAGCTGCCGATAACAAGCGCGTCCATTCCAGAGCTGAAGAACGTTCGCACTGCATCCGTCGGTGTGTGCACGATGGCCTCGCCGCGTAGATTGAATGAAGTGTTCATAATTACCGGCACCCCGGTGCGCTTCTCGAACTCATCGAGTAGCCGCCAGTAGAGCGGATTAATCTCTTTTTCGACAGTTTGCGGTCGCGCGCTACCATCCACGTGGGTTACCGCCGGAATCACGCTGCGCTTCTCCGCCCGCACCTGTGCGGTCAGGATCATAAAAGGTGAATCCGTTGCGCTCTCAAGGTAATCGCTCGCGGCTTCCTTCTTCAAAGACGGCGCAAAGGGACGCCACCACTCCCGAAACTTCACCGCATTGTTCACTTTTGCATTCATTTCCGGGTCGCGCGGATCGGCCAAAATCGAGCGACTACCCAACGCGCGCGGGCCAAATTCCATCCTTCCCTGGAACCATCCCAAAATTTTACCCTTAGACAAGAACTCCGCGGCAGCTTCTGCGGCATCATTGACCCGCGAGTAGCTCAGCTTGTAAGTGCGCAACACCACTTCAATTGCAGCATCGTCGAAGGCTGGACCGAAATAGGCGTGTCGCATAGCCTTGTTCGGCAGCCGCCCTCCATCGAGATAAGGCGCTAACGCCGCTCCCAATGCGACACCGTCGTCGGAGGCAGCAGGTTGAACGAAGATTTTGTCCACTAGTCCAGAAGCCGCGATTTTGCCGTTAGCTTTTGAATTGAGTGCCACGCCGCCAGCCAGGCAGAGATTCCGGCATCGCGTTTTCTCCACCGCCATGCGCACGACGTTCAACATCGCGAGCTCGCAAGCATCCTGCACGGCATACGCTATGTTCTTATGGCGGTCGTCGATCTCGCTTTCTGGCGCGCGTGCGGGGCCCACGAGTGGAGTGATGCCGGAGAAACAACCGTTGCCATTACCAAACAGCCGCTTCGAATTGACGCGATATGGCTCTGTTTGCGGCTCGATGAATGCGTCCAGCTTTACGCCCGGTCTGCCATAGGGCGCGAGACCCATAACTTTCCATTCATCACTGTTTCTCTGAAAGCCCAAATAGCTGGTGAACTCGCTGTAGAATAAGCCAACCGAATCGGGAAACGGAATCGTTAGAACGTGCTGCAAGCGCCCCTTGCTCCCGTGCCAAATCGATGTGGCTTCCCACGCGCCGCGCCCGTCCATCACAACCACCGCAGAATCCTCAAACCCTGAATACGCATACGCGCTGATCGCATGTGCCAAATGGTGATCCACAAACCTCATCGGCGCCTTAACGTCTCCAAATGACTGCCGGAATGCTTTTGCTCCGCCTTCCTGGTGCCAGGTGCTCAGAAAATGAAGTGTGGTAGTCAGAAAGTTGAGATAAGTGAGGGGAAGTCCTCCTGTGGCGAGGCACTTCAGGTCGTGGCGAAATCCCGGACCCGCGGTGGTCCAGCCAAAACACACTTCGTCGAGCTGGTCAGCACGCAGGCCTGCAAAGTCCAGGCAAGCTCGAATCGCCATTCGTGGAAACCCAGCGTCATGCTTGATCCGGCTGATGCGTTCTTCGGCGATCGCGACGAGCAGCTCCCCATCGCGGACAATGCATGCGGAAGAATCATGCATCTTGTTGTAGTTGAGTCCGAGCGTAATCATTCGGGACTGCAGTTCGTCTCCAGGCTCTCTTTGCAAACGGGTGCGTTCACATCAAACCTAAGAGCGGACAGGTGGCGCCGGCCTCTCCTGACGTTCGACGTGACTGGGTACAGGGAACGGCAGAAATTTGTGTCGCAAATCTTTGTAGAAATCCAGACGCGATACGCGCTGCCGCCATCGATAGTAACTGCGAGCGGGCAGGACAAAAGCAGGAAGCAGCCTTGCGCAACTAAAAAGATGCTGTGCAAAGGAAGCGTCGCTATGAACCATACGCATTACTTTAAGCTCCGCGCGTACCGTCTCCCATGGAAATCCGCCGTCGACCATCAGCCGAAGAAGGTCTGCTTCCGTCTGTACAAACTCGACGATCGCCTTCGTGATCTCTCGGCCTATCCGCAGTTCCTGCATCTTTTCGTCGAGCGCTCTCGCCAACGCCGCAAGCACCCGCTGTTTCCTACGGACGCCATCCTCGCTTCCGTTGCTAAATTGAAACAGGTTCCTATCGTGCAGACGATAGAAGCAGTACGCTTCCCGCAGTACGACCACGTCGGCAAACAGTCCGGCAAGCGTGAAGAGGTATTCGTCCGCCTCAAATGTCAGGGCTTCCGGAACCGGGCCGATCTGGCGAAGGACTTCCTTCCGGTAAGTCATCCGGCTGGTACCTAGAAAGCTTTTCCTCATTCGAAATTTTTTGGCTTGCTCTGCCGAGGTGATGCGAAAGCGGGAAGCCTCCCGGAGGAACTCCGTGTGTTGGCGTCCGTCCAGGTAAACCTGTGTTACGGCATGTCCGACTAAGCCGACCTCCGGATTCTTGTGAAGCACGTCCGCAACGGCCGTCAGTTTACCCGGCGCCCACCAATCGTCTCCGTCCAGGAACGCGATGATCTCGCCTTGAGCTTCCGGAATTGCAGCATTGAATGCAGAAGCTTGTCCGCCATTCACTTTGCGAAGAAGCCGCACTCTCGGTGCGAATTTCCGGATCAGGTCGGGCGTATGGTCTGTCGATCCGTCGTCCACGACGAGAACTTCCGTCTCCCGCGGCGGAAAATCCTGTTGAAGCACACTGTCAATCGCCTTCTCGATGAAAGCTTCGTGATTGTAGGTGTCGATTAACGCGGTCACGAAAGGCTTTGACATATCAATCTCGCCTCACGGAAGGCCTGTCGTCTCGCTTTCCCATTGGCGCAAGGCATTTGGTCGCCGTCAGAAAATATCGAACGCCCTTTAGAAGCAATTTAGCCATCGTCTTCTAATCTCAGAATTCGGCCCGATCGTCAGTCAGGCGCAAAAGAAAATTCAAATGTTCCTCCGGTGAGCTATTGGTTTGGTCAAACAACATTTTTCTTTCAGCAAGCAACTGTGGAACAAGCCCAGCTGTATGTGCCAGAACCTTGATGCGATCTTGTGCGAATGCCCATCGCAATCGGCCAACATCCTTGCCGAGAGCCGCGACGGACACTAGCCACGTCTTGACAGCGTATCGCAGCGGCAGGAGTTTGGTGGCCAGCAGCAAGCGGCCCCGCAATATCCCGCGGAAATTCATGCGCATGCCCTCCAGCGAACGGCTTGAACTACCTATGCGATGCCAACAGACCGCCTCGGGGACGTACATTGTCTTCCAACCGCCTATCCATGCTCTCCAGCAAATCT